>Ga0194035_1000070_pt1 | contig 61547 bp, 51 predicted proteins | sample JunL2320m_MetaG_FD_148680 | JGI IMG/M metagenome (GOLD analysis project Ga0194035, IMG submission 148680) | Anoxic zone freshwater microbial communities from boreal shield lake in IISD Experimental Lakes Area, Ontario, Canada - Jun2016-L239-20m | ecosystem: Environmental > Aquatic > Freshwater >...
AAGTCACTCCTGATGAAATATATCGAGTACAAGCAATCATCAATAACCTTCCCAGACGAGTGTTACAATGGCAGACTCCTGCTGAAGCATTTATTAGTTATCGTTGCGATGGGAAGTAGAATACACCATCTTTTCCATGATATTAACTATCCTATAGTGAGGAATACATACTCATGCAAATACATCATTGGTACACGGAATTCCCTTAAATCCATCCCAATCTACACCCCCTCCCTCGCTACAAGGTAGCCACTTTGGAGCGCTCCCGTAATTGACCTGACGGACACAGCAGGTTTCGGGAGTACCACAAAGGGCCGCATCCGCCACGTCAGACGTGGCGGGCGTGCCCTTAGGACCATTTCAGGCTCGGGATACCCCCTCGTTCCGCCATAGCAGGACAAGGCTCCGCGCGTAGGGTTACGCCCGGAGGGGGGAGTATGGGGAGGAACAGAATTGAAAGAATTCCGTATAAGTCACTTACCCTAGGCACATGTGACATTGTGAGGCTCTCTCGCCTTTGCGAGAGAGCCTCCCTTCAGAGGCGCAGTGCCTGCCTGCCGGCAGGTAGGCCCGCAATGTTAGGCATAAGCGTTGTAGGCGAGGGGCAGGCATTTTCGCGAGGCTCCGCCCCTAGCACTACGCCCGGAGGGATGACAGGAAGTTTGGAGCAAGTGAGAAAGCGATGTCTATAACCGCATGAGATTCTTCTCCGCCACGGCGGACAAGTCCTCCACGTGGGACAAGTCCTCCACGTGGGACAAGTCCTCCACGTGGGACAAGTCCGCCAAATCGGCGGATCAGAATGACAGTGGTAGTAAGCTCATTTGCAAAATTACACTTATGCCTGCAGATCGAGGACTTTGTCGATGCGGATCTGAGAGACGAAGTCGGGCACGTGGGAGACGAGGATCATGGCACCCTCATACGCGTCCAGTGCCTGTGCTATGCGGGGGAGGTGGCGAAAGTTGATGTGGTTCGTCGGCTCATCGAGGATGAGAAGGCCGGGCTTTTGGAGGACGAGGCGCGCAAAAGCGACGAGTCCCTTTTGCCCCTCAGACAGATGACCGATTTTGGTATGGATCATGTCTTGGGTGACGAGAAACCCTGCGGCGACCGCGCGGTAGCGCTCTTCGTTGAGAGGCTCACCTGACTCGTTTATGACTCTGATGAGTGACTCGAGCACTGTGTCCTCGAAGTTGAGAGTTGAGAAATCTTGGCGGTAGTACCCGATCCTGATACCTGGCTGCATGGTGGTGCCAGGAGCAGTGCCGTTTGCCAACGACTCGATAAAGGTACTTTTTCCGATCCCATTGGGGCCGATGATCTGCAGGTGCTCACCGCGGGAGAGGAATACACTCGCTTTTTTCTCCACCGGATGGTGATCATGCATGATGGTAAATGATTTGATAGTCAGCACATCGCTCTCTATATCCTCTTGGCGAGGTATCGTGAAGGGTCTGATGGTCTTGTCCTCTTTTCTCACATCTACCTTCTCACTTTCGAGCACTTCGATCTTCTCATACATTTTCTTGGCGACGTTACGCATCTTGCCACCTTTTTGTGCAAAGAAGTTTGCATTATCTTTCTTTTCTTGTATCTCGCGGGCCATGAGTGCGTTTTGTCTATTTTGTTTTTCGATGCGCGCGGCGATCTCCGCCACCACATCGTGATAGTCGCCTGCGTACTGCTCGACTTTCTTCGTAAAGCTATCCAGGTAGAGCACTCCTTGGGTGAATGAGTTCAAAAAGTCCGCATCGTGAGAGATCACGAGGACGCTCTTTTCATACATGATGAGAAATGTAGTGAGGTGCTCGATCCCTGCATGGTCGAGATTGTTCGTCGGTTCATCGAGGAGGAGCATATCTGGCTCTTGGATGAGCGCGGCGGCGAGGAGGAGACGGGCTTGTTGACCACCAGAGAATGATTCGATGAGTTTGTCAGCTGGAGCCTTCAGATGGACCACATCGAGGACTTTGCTCATGCGCCTGCGAACTTCATGTATGTCTTCTTTTAGATACTTTTGAAAATACTGCTCGACGGTCAGAGGCTTGTCCTCTGCGGGCATGACCTGGTAGGCGGTCGCGATCGTCGCGCCTTTTTCAACGTGGACCTCACCGATCTCGGGCTTTATGACCCCGGTGATGAGTTTAAAAAGTGTGCTTTTGCCAGCGCCGTTTTGACCCATGAGTGCCATCTTCATTCCTTTTTTGATAGAAAAACCAACCCCATCCAAGATGGTTTTATCATGACCGAAGTCAAAATGCACGTTTGCAAATCTGATAATGGTTTCCATAAAAAAAGAAGCTGCGAACGTTCAGCTGCGAGCTGAGCATTAGGTCACATCTCAATATAATTATAAACGCAACTTGTATGTGAGATGTGACACAAAGGGCCGTAAACCAAAATAGGGGGATAGACTATTTTGGTACGAGCCCTTAGACTGTTGGCTCAGGTGGCTTTGGACTGAGTACTTTGAGTATAGCATCTAGCTTCAGATGCACTTCTTCGAGCTGCTTTTTCAGATTGCCGAGACGTGGATCTGCCTCATCATGGACACGAACCTGTCGGATGATCTCTGGACGTCCTGGACGTGCACCTGAGTCATGAGAAGGAGCGGTACTGCGAAAACAGTTTCTGCAATAGACTGGTTTTTCACCATTTGGTAGGAAGGGCACCGTACAAGAGGCCTTGCAGGTCGCACAGACTGCAGGATGCATCTCAGGACGTGCGCCATCTCGATCACCTCGAAAATCTGATCGATCGCCGAAGGGTCGTTTGAAGCCGCCTTTGCCTCGGGGGACGAAGTTGTTTGGTTTGCCGTAATCGCTCATAGGGATAAGTATTAAAATTAGCTAAAAATGCTATTCTGATGCGCTAATTATGCCACAAAGTAGGGGGAAAGTATAGCGAAGAACGTATAGCGTATAGCTTAGAGCGTATAACGCATAACAGATAACAATGAGCGTGTGACACATAGGCAGAACGAATAGTGCAGAACATTCAGAGCAATACGTTTCAAATATTTCACTCCAGAAGAGTGAGTTCTATGTGAAATTCGAATTCAAACTTACATTATTTGCACATTGTAAATTGCAGACTGCACATTTGTTACTTGCGATGTTTCATTTCTTCTTCCTCACATGCCTGATGTGGGCTGTGGTGAGGGAAAGGATAAAGATCAGTATGGGTATCAGCGCGAGTAGATAGTAGTCTTGATGCGCCTGCAAGAGCCGCGTGGCACGCTTTCCCAGTCGTCTCCCGACCTCGAGATAGGCGGGTATCCAAAATATCACTGATACAAACGTGCTCCAAAAAAAGGTTCGAAAGGACACTCCAGAAATACCAGAAAATACAGTGATGGGTATGCGAAGCCCAGGGATATGCCGACCGATGATGATGACCCACGCCCCGTACTTTTTGAACTTGTGCTCGACGTAGAGAAGCTTCGCATCACTGACATGTAGGAGATGTCCAAATCTCAGCACGAGCGACTGACCATACCTACGGGAGAGGTAAAAAAGTATAGAAGATCCACCCATAACAGCAGCAAGTAGAAGGGTAAAAGCGCTCCAGTATCCGATTGAACCACGAGATATCGCATACCCGAGATAGGTCAGCACTGCATCGCCGGGGATTGGGAGCGGGATACCAGACTCCTCAATAAAAAGGAGAAAAAAAGACGCAAACAGCGTATGTTGCGAGATCCAGACCTTGAGAATAAATGAGATATCAGTGAGCAGTTCCATAGTATCAGAGTACCTATTGTAGCGCATCTAGTATATCTGCAGAGCGCGTCCCCTGGAGCACCCCTGCGCGCCATCTTTTGAGAGTATAGAGATCATCGAGAGTATGATGGACGCCAGACACTGTGGATACTGCGGCGCTATACGACGCTTCCTTTACGAGTCTCACTGCCTGATCATCAAATGCTCCGTAGGGATATGCAAAAGATTCGACAGATATCCCAAAGAGCTTTTCAAGATTTGCTTTGCTCTGGACGATCTCATCAGTGGCATAGCTCAAATTTGCTTTTTTCAGATTTGCATGGTGGAGCGTGTGTGAGCCCACCTCGATGAGTCCGCTATCCAGCATCTCAGTGACCTGTTCAAGGGTTAGGAAATCGTTCCTTCCCAAAAAACTCGAGATGAGAAAGATCGTGCCCTTCATCTGGTATTTTTTCAGTACCGGAAACGCATCAGTATAAAAATCACGATAGCCATCATCAAAGGTGAGCACTGCGCTTTTGGTTGCGAGGACTAGGTCACCCTTTAGGAGTGAGGGGATCTCCTTTATGAAGTATGTCTGTACCCCTCCATCGTGCAAGGACTTGAGCTGTTCCTCAAACAGTCTTGGGTTGATGGTGAGTTTGATCCGTGTGGTATCGAGTCTGTTTTTTACATATTCGACATAGTGATAGGTGATGATGGGGATGCGCATGCGTGAGGAAGGCGTCGCAAATGAGGCGCTTGGAGTAGAGATGAGTGCCGATGACGTTGCACTTTGCACTGTTAGAGAGCTCTTTTCTATGATTTGCGCGAGCGGAATCGGGGTGAGATGTGTCGTCACAAAGTACTCATCACCATAGCCGAGTGAAGAAAATATGTGCCCTCGCGATCTCCCCATATATGCAAATGAAAGGATAGCAAAAAGGATAGCACATACTATCACTATGAATATCGTTTGCAGTCTCATATGATCTGCGAAGTATACCGCGTGCTCAATACAATTGGGTGATACAAAATTCCTTCAATTTATTTGCTTCTTACACCCCCTCCCTCGCCACTTATGGCTCGGGATACCCCCTCGTAAGAAACGAGGGGGAGTCAACAAATACTCTCTCGTCATGTGCAAGCTTCTACAACTCCCCCTGCGAAGCGAGGGGGTGATCCGCCCGACTAGTCGGGCGGATGGGGGTGTAGAGATATGTAACACATGGACCCGTCCGCCGTATCGGCGGATGCATCGCTGCGCCTGCCTGCTGGCAGGCAGGCCTGCAAAGCGTATGCGTAGCATTGCGGGCAGGGGATGACCAGGTTAACTGACACTACTGGGAAAAGTTGACGAGGTATGTTTTTTGATGCATTTATTCAGGTTGGGCAGGTACACTATACCGTCCCATGAAAAAGATCCACTATTTGGCACTTCTGAGTGTGCTCCTCCTGATCGGAGTCGCTTTTTTGTATCAATCAAAATCACCTTCTCCTCTTGACTTCATACGTACTGGATCACGCGATACTGCTCCCCTGCCTACTACCTCTCTGCATCCCCTCACCATCGTGGCGCTCCGTGCACGATCATATGACGCAGAAGCTCTTCGCATCGAGCAAACTCTGGTGACAGACGCGGCATATACGAAATATCTCGTGTCCTATCTGTCTGATGGACTGAAGATATATGGCGTGATGGCAGTACCTGCTGGTGAGGTACCAAGTGGTGGGTGGCCTATCATCATCCTCAATCATGGCTTTATCACGCCAAAAGAATACGACAACACCGCAAAGTATGTGGCATACATAGACATGATGGCTCGTGCAGGATTTGTCACATTTATGTCTGACTACCGTGGTCATGGTGAGTCTGAGGGAGTGGCCGAAGGAGGATATTTTGCACCTGGATATGCGATAGACGTGATGCATGGGATCAAAGCTGTGCAGAAAATGAGTGAAGTAAATCCAAACAAGCTATTTTTATGGGGCCACTCTATGGGAGGCAACGTGAGTATGCGTGTCAGGGCGATCGAGCCAGCGGTGCAAGCTACTATCATATGGGCGGGAGTGGTTGGATCCTACCCGATGATCTACCGTGAGTTTTTTAACCGACCTCGCACTACCGAAGGTACACCAGAGCAGAGGCAGCGATGGAGCTCCAGTCGTCAATCGATGATCAGGCAATATGGTACACCCTCTGCCTCTCTCCCCTATTGGAATAGTATCGATCCTATGACCTTCATCTCTGAGACGCGCACTCCTATCCAGATACATCATGGGGAGGTCGATGCAACAGTGCCAGTGGCAATAGGGAAGTTATTTGCGGCAGAGCTTGAGACGGCACAGGTGGCCCATGAGCTCTACCTGTATCCGTATGAGGATCATAATATAAATGGCGCCTCATTTGGTATCGCTATGTCTCGCGCGATCGAGTTTTTTCGTGCGCAGATGAAGTGATACGAAATTCCTGCAATTCGTCACTGTGTCATCCCCCTTACGGGCGTTGCCTGATCCCACCTTTAACTCCCCTACGTGTCATATTGCCTGCCCCTCGCCTGCAACGCTTGTGCGTAGCACTGCGGGCACGGCGCCAAATCGGCGGGAGCGAAGCGTAAGCGGAGTCGACCGCGCCTGCCTCGCTCTTGCGAGCGCAAGGCGGGCAGGAAGATCCCTGATAAATGAGATTCTTCACTCCGTTCAGAATGACTAGACATGGATCCTCATTGTATTAGTTGACTATTACAAGGATGACAGAGAAATGGGAGCCTCTACACTCATGATTCACTTCTTCCACATATCCCACACCTTTGCAGCGACATTGATAGGTTCTCCCACCAGTGGAAAGTGATGGAGCTCTATGAAGGGATTCATATTTGCCTCGATGATCCCCCACCTTTGCCCATGGGGGTCTTTGGTGGCATCAGGGATGATAAAGTCAAATCCTACGATGGGCGTACCCATCGCGTCCCCTGCTGCTTTGAGGATGCGCACGATCTCGGGATGAGTATCCCCTATCATCTCCTCTGAATATCCTCCATAGGACAGGCCAACTTTTTCGGTGAGGTCTATAGTTACACCCGCAGAAAGCACTGTATCAGGAGCATATCTCTGGCGCATGAGAAAAAGCAAAGACTCCGGCTTCATCACAAACTCTTTCACGCGGGGAAGTCGAGCAGCATTCTTTTTCACGATGAGCATACTGAGAGTAGACACCCCATCCCCTGTCACCCGTGGTGGATCACCGCGGAGATTGCCCACAATCTCACCTCCTATATAGGTACCCCGATACACACTGCCGACGAGGTGCTCCTCCATGAGCAAAAAGTGGCTGAGCTGCTTGCCGATATCGTATGCACGCCTCAGATCTGCTTCTGTATAGATATGAGTCGTCGTGTGCCTCCCACGAGAGCCAGAGCGCGGCTTGATGATAAAGGGCGCTGTTCCAGTTCGGAATATTTCTAGTGCCTGATCATAGGTGGTGATCGGACCTCCATAAGCGGTCGGGAGTCGATGCGAGAGTAAAAATTCTTTTAGATGAGCTTTGCTATCAAATCGCGCAAAGGTTTCATGACGAAACTGAGGGGGTATCGGGAGGCTTTCAAAGTGATACCACCGATTGCCCACCTTTGCTCGGTGCTGCTCTATGGCTCTCCCCCACACCTCTACCCCCTCCATGGGGATGCCTCTCTTCTCAGCTTCCTCCCAGATGACATGAGACCGCTCAGATGGCGTACGGGACTTGTCACTATGATAGCGCCATACGCCAAATGCCTTCGCAAGGTAGATCCAGGGAGTGAGAAAGACATGTACGAGCTTCTTGGTCACTTTACTTTCAATCTTTTCCATAAGCCTGGTATAGGGGCTGATCACCTGTTCCAGAAACTCATTCAGATACATCAGTCGGTGGTTCACCGGATTGTTCCCACAGTGTGGACACGGGATTTGTTTTGGGTTAGGTGTGGACATGGAGTGTGGCGGGGAAATTTTTCGTTTTACTTGGGGGCCCACTACTGGGAGCAAGTGTATGACATAGTTGAGGGATCATGATATCAAGTGTATCACCTATTGGCATCTCGTTGAACAGTCGCTTTATATGATCTTGCGTCGATCCATCGCCCCAGAGATATATGTCCATGAGAGTTGCAGGTTTCGTGTCCATGCCATCAGATATGCCTGCAATCACAAAGTCACCCGTAAATATATCTGTTGATATCGCATCACCCACCTCGCTCTCAGGATCGTGCACATCGCTAAGCAGCCCAGTCCATGCATTCTTCATATCGCCAAGATACTGTATTTGTGAAAATCCACCGCCCAAGGTGATGCCATAGTAAAAGGAAACGATGCTATAACAGAGCGCCAAACAAGGCAAGAGTGCATGCTCGCTCAGATGCGTGCGTATGCTTTTTGGAGTGAGTGGGATCATCACCATCCCATCCTCAGACCTGAGTACTGCTTGTTCGCTTGATACCGTCACGGTAAGACGCACTTTTCTGCGTTGTTTGAGGTCCCTATACCAAAAGAGCTCAGTGCCTCCATTTGTGCGGTGTGCTCCGATGACTCCCAGAAAATGTTTCAGATATCCAGTGCGGTACGCTTCATCAAAAAGAAGTCGATGTATGACAGAGTCACGCGAGAGATGTACATCGAGGAGGAGCATTCTGACGATACTCTCACACTCGAGATAGATAACATCCTCCTCCATCCCGGCGCCCTTCCACAGCAAACGTGTCATGACCGAGCTTTGCTCGCTAAAGAGTTGAGACTTTCTGATTCGGATGTCCCGTTGATACAAATCATATAAATGAGATATTTTAGTTCTTTGCTTTTCGGGCAAGTTCATCGCTTCCGCTCTCCTTTTAAGATCTTCAAAGTCTCTTGGTTTTAGTGCAGGGTGACCATAAGCTGAGGTTTGACGATATTTCCAGGGAATAAAAGGTGCCTTGATCTGATTCAGAGATGTGTCGTGAAAAAATATGCCGCGTGGGTAGGATGAGTTTGAAAAAGAGGTCCCTCCGCAAGTAAAGGAGATGACTGGTTCATCAGAGAGAGAAGTAGCTCGCAAGAGATTAAAATTGAGAAAAAATGGGTGACACAGTACTCCATGATGATCTGAGGTGCTCACGAACCGTTTTGACTTTAGGGACGTGATGATTTTGTGAGTCAACGCAACTCCAAAAAGCGGGATGGAGATTTTCTTACATACCTGTGCAAGCTCATCAAAGCGCACATCATACTCCATCCGCCATTTTTTCGGGAGTATTTGCGCTACCTCATGTAGGTACTCAGGCCAGAATCGCTTTTTGTACGCGTGGTACAACTTGCCCAGGAGTGGCTTTTTGGCAAACACAAAATCTCGTTCTTCAGATAGGGTCATGATGGGTAGTGTACCTGAATATGAGGTGATTGGGTATTTTTGATAAAGTCTATCAAATAGTTTACAAATCATTCTTCTTCATAAATAATCCTGGCTTCTCCCTTTTTATACTTTGGGCAGTATTCTTATAGATCGTACGGGCTACTTTCTCAAGATATTGCAATTTCCTTATTTCAAAAATCGAATTTGCAAATTAAGCTTCATTCGTTGTTCACCAGCTTCTTCGTAAATTCTACCGAATCCATGTCGAGAAGTGCTTGGAGTATCAAGTTTGGTATTGTGAAAGAGGTAATCCTCAAATTTATCTCGATTGTAAAGGTGGTAACAAACAACCTCTCCATCTTCTTTAACAATAATGTATCCACCGTGAGCTTCGGTATATCCATCCCAATCTTTACTTGGCATCATACCCAATGCAATAGCAGAAAGAAATCTTTTTATGATTAGGATTAGCATATCTTTTGTGAAATCGATATGATCCATAAAATCAGAATCCTCAGCAATTTTATGGACGAGATCATTGATAGTAGTTCCGTTTCCTACATAATAGTGCTTCAACATTTGGGCGACAATATCAGGAAATATGGAATCAATTTTACGCAAATTTTTACGGAAAGTAGCATTGTCCATACTAATAAATTCCAATCCTGAACCTGCTCCGTATGAAAGCTTTGTCGCCTCTCTAACAGACATGTAGTCAGAATTTTGAACAGCCGCACCATCTCTGGTGTCAATTCTATATACAAAATTTGTGGCTCCTGAAGCATTGAGTAACGTGGATGGAGAACCGAGCATTGATTTAACGCTAAAACCCAGCTCGGGGAATTCGGGTGACTTTTTATCGTGTAATACAATACTTAAATCAGCTTTTTTGCCACTAGATGCTCTTAATTGTGTGCAGTGAAGATAGTCCATTATTCCTACCGCGTGAGATACCTCGAAAGTGGTGCCTGAAGATTTTTTAATTTGCTCAAAGATTTTTGCAACACCACCCTTAATTCCATTCAAATCGACCACATCTATTTCTGTGCCATTGTTTGAAATAATCACTCGACCGTCATTTTTCGAAATATCATACGACTTTGTACCCTCCGTTTCATGACGAATGATTTTCAGGACAAGATGAAAATGGTCTTTCAAAATTTTAAGATCTTTATCGGCGGTAAAAACCTTACCTTCGACGAGTATCCTTGTGAAGGCATAGAATTCAGACCACTCGCCTTTATTGCCTCTTGGTGATGCATTACTTGTTGTTTTCATATTTATTTAATGTCTCAATTATTCTTTCCGCAACAGCTTGAATTGCAGGTACGGCGACAGAGTTGCCGAGCTGCTTCATTGACTGTGCTGACGATATATCTTCAGGAAACTCAAACCACTCAGGGAATCCTTGCATTTTCAAGCCTTCTTTAGGTCCGAGCTGGACTATCTTTCCGTCCACACGGTATGAGTCCCAGTTTCGTCTGTCAGAGATCTGGCTCCCACGGCCTCCAACACGAAGGGTGAACCCGACCTCCTTGTTGCACTTTCCTCCGAAAATATCAGACATAGTATATTTCAAGTCCTTAACAGGCTCGGGAAATTCAAACGGTATTGCGTTGTCACGGAAGCCAACCATAAACAATCGTGGGCGATGTTGGGGCATGCCAAAATCAGAAGCTTTAACAATTTTTGAATGGAATGAATATCCAAGTTCCTCCTCGATAATACGTTTTATGGTTGCAAAGGTCTTTCCTTCGTCGTGAGCGTATAGGCCACGCACGTTTTCTAGAAAGAAGGCTTTCGGTTTCTTTTCTTTTATAATGCGCACAATGTCAAAGAAGAGAGTGCCTCGTGTTTCGTTAAATCCCTTCTTGAAGCCCGCTTGTGAGAACGGTTGACATGGAAAACCGCCTGTAATTACATCAAAATCTGGTATTTCTTTCTCGTTCACTTTGGTGATGTCTCCAACAAAATTGCCGTTTCTAAAAACATCAGGAGATACTTTATAAAAGTTGTGCCTATATGTTGTTCGCGCTGGTTCGTCCCATTCGGACACAAACACACATTCTGCGCCTGCATTATGAAAGGCAATATGAAAACCACCGATACCTGCAAAGAGATCGATGAACTTATGTTTGGTTTTTGTTATAGGTTCGGGTGCTTTATCATTTACTCCGAGAGAATACATATGTCGTGCATCGACGAGAAGATCAAAGAACGATCCCTGGTTACCTTCGGAAACATAATCGGTGGCTTTTGGTTGTACATGTTGCAATTCTGCGAGAATACTGTGTATACCTCGCTCCGCGATAATAAGAAAATCAAGCACATTGATACCGACAATTTTACCTGCTTCGACAATTCGAGCGGCAACTTGTTTGTCTTCAACACTCGGTGAAGGGTCACCCGATGGGTGATTATGAACAACTATGACACTCGCAGCGTGCTTTTCAAGTCCAGGTGTAAAAACTTCTCGGGGGTGAATAATACTTTTGTCCAACGTTCCAACCGAAACAATCTCCTTATGCACGAGTACACTTCGAGCATTCAGGTAAAGACAAACCAAATGTTCTTTTTTTGCGGTTTTTAGCTCAGGAACTAATCGTGATGCTTCAAGTGCTGATAATACTTTAACTTCTTCCTCGCCATTATGCTTTTCATACATCCGATGTGCTAGTGCAAACATTGAGGCGATTTGCAGAGCTTTCGCATTACCGATCCCAGGAATCTGAACGAGATCTTCTACTGTTGCATTCATGAGCTTGTCGCCAAACTTCCGAGAAATTTTCTGAGCAAGCGACTTAACATTTGTTCCTTTGATTCCGCTTCCAAGCAAAATAGCTAACAATTCACTGTTGGTCAGAGCGTCGCTTCCTTTTTCAAGAAACTTCTCTCGAGGCCTATCATGTTTTGGAGTATCTTTTAACTTTGCCATAAAATTATTATTTTAGAAGGTGTCAAAATAGAGCAAGAAACTCCATTTTTGAAAGAACATCCTGATATATGTTGATCTTGTCTTGGTATTTTTTCACATTGTCCTCAATTGTAGATTTTATGATTGCCATATTCATATAGTACTACAGACACAACTATACAGCACTTGAGTCATCATTCATCATGGCGTAGCATATGAGAAAGTTAGATCTCTGTCAATATTAAGGAGGGAGTACCATTGTGTTGAGTCTTAAACTTGGCGGAGAGGGGGGGATTCGAACCCCCGATAGCCTTGCGACTATGTCAGTTTTCGAAACTGATACATTCGACCACTCTGTCACCTCTCCATAAAATTAGCTAAGAGCTAAGAGCACATACTGCCCTCCATATTTCGTGCGTTCGCCTTAGCATATATTCGCTGCGGCTCAAGCACTCAATCATCGGCGGGCATGGACAGATCTAAACTCACTACGTATCGTTAAGATCTGTCAATGCGGAAACGAAGGGATTTCCTCCTCCGTTTCACTTCGGCGGATAAACTTCTCATCCCATCTTATTCCTGCGGAAACGAAGGGATTCGAACCCTTGGTCAGATTGCTCTGACGCACGCTTTCCAAGCGTGTCCATTCGACCACTCTGGCACGTTTCCAAAAAACAGTCTACAGTCGTCAGTCGTAAGTCAACAGACGTAAGCTCATCATCTGTGGTCTGGTGACAAAGTGAATTATACGGTATGACAGGAGGAACATTATAACTATAAAATGAGTTGCAAAAAGTACTATAGGATAGTATACTGTACATATGTTATCTGAAGCTGAACGTCCTGATAATGTATCGCGGTTCACGAGTGCTGATTTCGATGCAACATTGTTTCCAAGAAGTACAGAGTATGTGCCCTCGGAACTTCAAACTCTACTGAGAGGGTTGCCCGCAAAAATTGCATTTGCAGGTCCACTTGAAGCAAGGACTGCAGAAATCCATGGCACGATGGCGCTGCACCTCGCTCAATTCATGGGAAGATATTTAGAGATGGGACCAGAACCAGCTAATCGGATGAATCTATTTCTAAATTCAGCTACAGCAGTAATATTGGCCCGTGACAGTGATCCTTTGGGTGTTTATGAATGGATGGGCTCTTTTTTGCAGCATTTTGCTGATTGTGCCGGTTTAGTAGAATTTTACAATTCAGGTCGATGGGATGGGAATAAGAATAATTGTGGATCACTAGCATTTATATATGGTCTGGCACCATATTTGGGCGAAGAAGCATTGCAGCTAAGTGGAGCTGAACTGCCAAGGACTCGAGGCTCATACTACAGAGATATCGCACAACGGTATTTGTGGGCGGGTAATGAGCCTGTTGGGCACCTTCCAAATGGCGCAAGAAATGCTAATCCGCGTTACTTTGGTTCACTTATTGCACAACCGCACTCTCCTCAAGACACTGTGAACTATACCCATGGACTGAATGTCTCAAATGGTCTACTTGCTGGGTTAGTGGGGGGATTACAAATACCCAAAGTAAGCTATGAGCTTCCTGTGACGATGCTTGACTTAAGAATGTCCAATGTTAGATATTTAATAGATCGTGTTGAGACCATGCTTCCCGGTTATTCAAACGCAATGCTCTTATTTCAACAACGGGCAGCACAGCAGAACGCAAAGGTGGGGCAATTAGATGAGGAATCGTTTCAAACTCACGAGCACTTCTATTGTGCCGGTTTCGGAGATGCACTAAACCAATGGTTGATCAATAACCAATCAGCACTAGTTCGGTTGCACGGAGCCGCATCTGAGTATGCTCGTGCGCGAACGTGATATTGCATTTCCCCTTCTTCTCCGCTATATTCTCATCCTATGGCAGATGCACAAAAAGTCCTCAACCTCGAAAACCTGATCAAAGGCTACCTCGCCGACATGGCAAACCTCCGTGAAAAGCTCCGCGCGCAAAAAGAGATGCTAAAGTCCACGATCGAGGGTGATAAAGACTATAGTGAGGCTGCAGCAAAAACTGCAGAGATCAAAAAAAAGGAAAATGAGATCAAGCAGAAGCTCGTGAAAGTCGACGCAGTCATCGGTACAAAGATGCAAATCGAAAAGATCTCCACTGAGCTCAAAAATGTCCAGCTATCCCTCTCAGACTACCTGAACGAGTATGCCGACATCACGCGCTCTACCGAGTTCATTGGACCCGAGGGCGAGCTCCTCCAGATCGTCCGCAACGCCAAACTGGTGAACAAGAAGGTATAATACGTGTATCACCAGCCGAAGTGGCGAAACCCCGCAGAGCGGGGCAAGCCACCAGATGGCATACCTATATGACAGGGCCGAAGTGGCGAAATTGGCAGACGCGCACGCTTTAGGGGCGTGTTCAGCAATGAGTGTGGGTTCAAGTCCCACCTTCGGCACAAAATAGTTGATAACTTATAGTTGATAACGTATAACGTACAGTTGATAACGAACGCCAGAAAATGGGTTGTTAGAACTAGGAATATGTACGTTTTAATTTTGGGTTCCCCGCTACGGCGGGCTAGTACGCCGTGGCGGGATCAACTCGCTGTAAGACTCGGCAGAGCTCGTCAACAGCGAGTTCAGACAAGTCCCACCTTTGGCACCAGAATAGCTTAGAGCTAAGAGCTGATAGCTAATAGTTGATAACGTATAACGAATAACGTATAACGAATAACGAATAGCTAAGAACTTTGATAGAATTTATTATTTTGAACTTTATCATATACCTATGAACTTTACCGAATATCAAGAAAAGGCTCTCCGTACAAATCTCACCAAGGCAGATCCGCTGAAGGAGCTCATGCAACAGGTCTTGGGCCTCGGAGATGAGTCTGGAGAGGTGCTCGCCCTTTTTAAAAAATGGATCCGCGATCATGATGCAGATCCTACAAAGCTTGACAAAGACAAACTCAAAAAAGAGCTTGGCGACATCCTCTGGTATATCGCGGTCGTGGCACACGATACCGGCATCGCGCTCGATGACATCGCCTCTGCAAACATCGCAAAGCTTGCGAGTCGGCAGCAGCGCTCCACGCTGACTGGGTCCGGAGATGATCGCTAACGCTCCCGTTTGCATATACCTTTCGTGTATCATGTACCTATATGGGTCTTTTTCGCCTACTCTCGATAGGTACGCTCTTGGCATATCTGTCTGTCATGACCTTCATCAATCTACGCTTTGATCAAACCCCCAAACCTGCACCGGTGTGGTGTGTCTGTCGTCCTGCAAATGGTGATGATCCAACGAAAGGCACGTGGATCAAAAGCTCATTTAAGGCAGCGACCGGAGAGTGGTGCGACGTGGATGAGTATATAGGCACGTGCAACCCACAAACTGATTTTATGCCGATTACTACAGAGATGATGCGCCCCTCAAACCTGAGCCTATTTGTACTCGACATGATTCGTTCTGCGTACTTGATGTTGGTCGGCTCGATCGCAGGGATCTATATAGCGCTGAATACATTGTATTTCTGGCAAGCAAAAAACAATGATGAAAAAAAAATAGTGCGCGCAAAAATCATAGGCATTTTACCCGAGGTTATCACCATCTGTTTGCTCGTAGCTCTTGTGATCTATATCGAGAAAGTCGTATATCATGGATACTTTTGTATGGGCATATCCTGCTATCCTCACTTCCCGGGGAATTAAAAAATAGCTTATAGCTTAGAGCTCATAGCTTACTGCGAAGAAAAATAACTGAGAAATAGAGAAATAGGAGCAGTGTGTAAAAAATGAAGAATCTCGTGCATGAGATCTTTCGACTTCGCTCCCGCCGATTTGGCGGGTAAAATCGCCTGCACGATATCAGACTCCTCCTCGTTTCAGTACGAGGGGGTGCACGTAGTGCGGGGGTGTCAGCCCAAACAATACACCCCCTCCTCGCCTACTGCTCGGATCCCCCCTCGCTTGCGCAGGGGGAGCCATGCAGGGACAAGTCACCGTCGCTCGTCACTTTAGCATGCTCCAGTTGGTACCGATGCTACTCTCGACCACGACGGGGACTGACAGTTTGACTGCATTTTGCATGCTTTCAACCACTGCTTTTTGGAAGGCATAGACTTCGGGAGGGACGAGATCCCGCCTTGGCGGGATGACAGATGACGGAGTATATTCGAAAATGAGCTCGTCATGGATCTGCATGATGAGGCGGGCTTGGGGATACTGTGGGAGCACATCGCGCGTCACCTTTACCATCGCAGCTTTGGTCATATCAGCTGCAGAGCCCTGGATGGGGAAGTTTTTGAGTATCCGCTCCTGCTCACCCTTCAAAAACTTCGCAGGGGTGCCGAGGGAGAGTCCAGGGATTCCACGCATGCGACCATACATCGTCTCTACTTTGCCATGTATTTTGGCACCTGTCAGGAGGTTATCAAAGTACTGCTTCACTCCTGAGTAGGTCTCAAAATATTTCTTCAGTATCTCACTGCACTCTGCAGGTGACTTATTTAGTTGTCTGGTGAGACCAAAGGCAGTCTCCCCATAGACGATGCCAAAGTTGAGTGTCTTGCCAATAGTTCGCGCTGCTTTATCTACCTGGTCCAGAGGTATGCCCAATATCTCACTCGCGGTGACCACGTGTACATCGATCCCTTTTGCAAAGGCTTCATGCAGCTTTGCATCCCCAGATACATGGGCGAGGATGCGCAGCTCCTGCTGGGAGTAGTCACAGCCGATGAGAAGCGAACCAGGGGGGGCGGTATAGTAGCTGCGTACCATGGCGCCGTACTCGCCGAGGATAGGAGTGCTTTGGATGTTTGGATCTTTGCAGGCAAGGCGCCCCGTGGCTGCCGCGGTCTGGATATAGGTAGGGTGGATGCGTCCATCCTCTGCGATAAAAGTGTGGATCGGCTCGACGTAGGTGCCGAGGATCTTGTCCACAGCACGAAACTCGAGGATATCTCGGATGAGCTCGTGCTGGGGGGCGAGTGGAGTCAGTACATCTACTCCTGTCGACCATTGGCCAGTCTTCGTCTTTGGGAGGGTGACTTTGAGTGTCGTGACGAGTGCGTCTCCAAGCTGTTTGGGTGAGTTTAGATTCACCTCACCGAGTGTCTTCTTGATCTTTGCTGACAGATCAGTTCTCGTTTGAGTGAGCTGCACTTGCACCTCGTCCAACCGTGCCCGATCGATATGTATCCCCACCTCATGCATCTGTGTGATGATCTGAGATACGGGGAGCTCGATCAAGGTATAGAGCTTGGAGAGCTTTGGCAGGGTCAAAAACTGTTTCTCCTGCGCGGTGCGGACGGCGTCTAGGTCTGAGACTCCATACTGTACGAGGAGCTCTGCGTCATCGAGCGACTCTCCTCCTGAGAGGAGAAAGTGTGCGAGGGTGTGATACCACATGGTGAGTAGTATAGAGCAAAGCTGATAGCTGAGAGCTGAGAGTGGTAAAAGCACTGAGTGAAAATCGAAGAACTAAAATGAGGTTGTTATAAGATAGATGCTTTGTCGTTATCTGGAGCACAGAGACGATCTAATATGGCTATGAGCTATCTCATTTTATAATTTCACTTGCATTTGCATATATACCTGCTATAATCCTAGGTTAATGAATCAAAGTTATCATCTCATTCGCGCCTTTTTTGTCACCCTTCGCTGGGGGACAGGCGGGTATGTGAGATAACTTTAAACCAAATTTAAAAACTTACACCCCCGCCCCACAAAGGCGGGGGTTTTCAGTTTATACCTTGCACACTATCGAGCACGCTCGTGCTCAATACTGTGTAGGGTACAGGAAACTATCACGTACTCTTGCTGGCAATAGCTGCCAGTCACTCACGAAAGTGAGACATGCTCCTTTGATTGAAGGAGTAGTGATGGTTAAAACGGAGAGGTAAAATGATTAAAAAAATCATTACCTCGGTCCGCAAACTTGTGTGCAGCGATTATCGCTGCTCTGTTTGCGGCCAGCGGCCATGCGTTTGCTTCAAGAAGAAGTAATGCATAGCCTTAGAGGGGGTCTGTTTGTACAACGGGCCCCTTCTAAATTCTTTTACAAATCACATTTTTGATACATGGATGGAGCTTGGGAGCTATACCCATGTGCCAGAAACGAAATCAGTTTCGCCTACTTTGCTGGGCGATAGCTGATAGGTGGAAGGCTCCACCCTTTCTCGGACCTCATAAGATTTTTCTCATGAGGTCCAACTCAGGAGTATTCACCAAATCTTTATCACTTTCTTCGTCTGTCTTACTCTTTTTATACCTAGTGCGAATACAAACTGCCTGACATCTCCCTATCATCATTTGATGAGCTTGCTCCCTCACTGACAATCACTGCATTGTATGGTAGTAGACCTTCAGCATGCATTCGGTTTAGTATTCCAGTATCTCCTTCTGTGACTAGTAGAGCAGTTTGCCCCTCCCCGATGGGACTGACCGTGGGGTGCTGGATACCATGGCGTTGTGCCATCTCGTATATCGTGGTCGTAGATGTATTGTTTGTGACGAGATAGTAGTATCCATTGATGATAATCAGATAGGGCCTATGTGCCTCATCAACACTCGATGAGAGAAACTCACGTGGTGAGTAGACGAACTCAAGGAGGTTAATCATCGAGGTATCGAAGGCTTCCAATGATTTTGGCTTCTGCACTTGATCTGCATCATCGCGTGTGTATTCGGTGACGAATTGATGAAATATGTGGCGCTCAGGCACGTCCTCAATGCGTGCTTTACGGTGCGCAGGAGCATCTGATCTGAGTGTATGTATCATGCGCGGTGCTCGGGAGCCCACCTTGACTTTGCCATAGAATGTGCCCCCCTTTTCCAGTATGTATTCACGGAATGACCTTCCCGCAGCGCCCTCGAGCGTAGTGCGCAATGCCCCTTCTGACAGGCCAACGGGACCTCTCAATGTGTATCCATCCATAAGTGTGGTGATGGAGTTCTTGATCGGACGGTCTATATCGTTACTGGTGATGTACCACACAGGAGTGGGGAGACCATCAGTGATCTCAACAGTTCGCGGATCAGCCCAGGGCATCTGGAGAAACACGTTCTTTTGATCGGAAGCACCAAATGCCTTGCGGATAGGATCTGACAACTCCTTTTCGTCACGGAGCTTTGCCTCTATCTGTTGTGATCGCTGGAGTCTCTCCTCTGGCGAGGTAAGTATGCGGGGATGATTGATGTCATTGATGTTTTGGAGCTTCGCGATATTTTCAGTCATGCTCGATGCGACCTCGCGCATACCAAACATCTCGGCGACGTTGGTCAGGATGCGGGCACGGATGAGCTTCGTCACCGTACCTGCGTCCTTCTTTACGCTGGAGAGCTGTTTGCCCCAGAAGCCAGGAGTCTGGAGATTTTGCCAGGTGTCGAGGATCTTCACCGTGAGGAGAGATGGGTCAAAGGATTTGCTTCCATCGGCATTTGGGATGAATGAATCAGACATGAGCCGGTTCAGATCATAGAGCACAGTGGCGACTTCATTCTTATCTTCTTCGGAAATTGCTTCGCCACCGTTGCGTACGGTAGACAGGTAGTCGAGTGCGCGTCTGCCAAGCGGAGTATTGGCATAGTAATTTATTACCTCCTCTTTATCTTCGAGGCTACTCAGTGTCTCAGTTTTTTGCTCTGCACGGAGGATGCGCATGAGGCGTTCTTTGTCCTCATAGTCAACATAGGTATCCTCTATCATTCCGAGCCAGTCCTCAGAATTTTTCATCGTACCCAACTTTACATCCTCGGGTACATCGTGGAGCATGGAGGCGATGATGAGTGTCGGATCGAGCTGCATGCGCGCAGCCTCGATCGCCATCGCACGTGGGTGATCGATATAGGGCGTCCCATCGATCTTGCGTACTTGACCGATAAGCTCGTGTGAGAGCATGAGCGGGTAGGAACGCTGGATGTAGGCTATCTGCTCGGAAGTGTATTGCTTTGCAGTGAGATCAGCGAAAAAGTCGTTTCGTTCACGCTGAAGATTTTCATTATAAAAGATTGAAAGTTGCTCAGGTACCTTTGGTGAAGGTTCTTTGGTTCCTGGTGGCCAAGGAGTAAACTGCCCAACAAGTGAAGATATTTCAGAATATGCTTTGGGCAAAATGGTATCGGGCTGTGATTCCAACATTCGATATTTTACTACAGGGAGGGGGGAAAGTAGCTATAAAGCTACAAGCTATAAAACTATACCGTCGAGAGTCCATAAAGTCTATAAAGTGACCCCGCTGGGTCATCCCGGACATGCGCAACCGCGAGATCCGGGATCCAAGTACCTAAAGTCTATAAAGTCATAAAGCTTGTAGTGCGTCATCCATCTACTAGTCAATATTATCAGTGGCAGAAAAAGTATTTGCCAAGTCAGTCATCCCTCCTCTGGACGTAGTCCGACGGACGGAGTCCGGGCATAGCCCTACGGGCGGTGCCTGATCCCACGATAGTGGGAGAAGGATCTCAATAAGCTACTTTATATGAGATTCTTCACTCCGTTCAGAATGACTAGATGCAAATCATCATCGTATTAGTTGACTAGTCCAGGCATGGCGAGGCATGAGCATACAGCCATCACGCCCTCACTTTGCCCCGATGCGTTTGAGTGCGATGACAAAAGTGGCCTCGCGCATGGATATTTTGGTCTTTTGTGCGTATTTCCAAATCTCCTCAAATGATTTGACCATCATGGCTTTGAGTTTTTCATTTACTTGATCCAGCGTCCACGTTTCATCATTCATATTTTGATACCACTCCAGGTAGGAGACGGTCACTCCTCCTGCATTTGCGAGCACATCAGGGATGACTATGGCGCCACGTTTCGACAGTATCGCCTCGGCTTCAGATGATACGGGCCCGTTTGCCATCTCGATGATAGCCTTCGCGCGTACCTTGGGTCCGTTGTGCACCGTGATCGCATTTTCGAGTGCAGACGGGACGAGGATATCGACGTCCAGCTCGAGGAGGTGCTCGTTGCCGATGTTTTTGGTGCCCTTCATATCTTTGAGTGAGCCATGTGCATGCTTGTGCTTCATGAGGTGGGCGACCGAAGGGAGCCCCTCAGCCACATACACTCCCCCATGACTGTCTGAGACGGCGACGACTTTGCAGCCGAGCTGTTGTGCGATGAGCGCAAAGTAGTAGCCTACATTTCCAAATCCCTGGACTGCGACAGTAGTATCTGCGGGCTTTTTCTTCATTTTTTTGAGTAGTGCCTCAAGTACATAGACACCTCCCTGACCGGTAGCTTCGGTGCGTCCGAGTGATCCGCCGAACTCTATCGGCTTACCCGTAAAGGTGGCACGCTTTTGTGCGGGAGTATGGATCAGGTCTTTGGCGACTTTGATATATTCATCTACCATCCACGCCATCGTCTGTCCTCCCGTGTTTACATCAGGTGCGGGTACATCAACTTCTGGTCCGATAAAGGGGGCAAATGCGCGCGCCCATGCACGTGAGAGTTTTTCCAGCTCAATCACCGAAAGTTTTTTGGGATCGACGACGATACCTCCCTTGCCTCCGCCGAGCGGGAGATCGGTCACTGCACACTTGATAGTCATAAGAGTGGCGAGAGCCTGTACCTCATGTTCGTCGACCTGATGATGGTACCTGATGCCGCCTTTGTATGGGCCTTTTTTATTGTTATGCTGGATGCGATATGCCTGAAAGGTCTGCTCATGACCATCATCCATTTTGATGGTGAGGTCGAAGTGGTGCATGTGGTCGGGCTTCAGAAACGCCTTGATCTGTTCGGGGGTCCATCCAGCACGTTGGGCTGCCACGGTGATTGACCGTTGGGCGGTAGCGAGCATAGTGTTCATAGGGCATGAAATAATTGCTAGTACGATGACTATAGCACAATGCGAGAAAAGGGGAAGTGATTGTCGCCACACACAAAACAGTTATATGATCAGACTTGATCACACTCATACAGACGAGCTTGCAAATGTCGGAAGATGTGGATATGATTAGTCAACAGTCGTAAGTCATTAGTCAACAGTCAAGAGTCGTAAATGATAGTTACTATTCAAATTCTTCATTGTTCATTATTCATTCTTAATTAAATTTTGACTATCCACGAAGCTATTCTCCGCTATCTCGAGTATTGCGAACTTGATCGCAATCTGTCTGTCAAAACAGTCCGCATGTACGGGCAGTATCTCCAGCTTTTGGAGGCATGGCTTCTCAAGGTATATGGGAAAGAAGGACCCGATATGGATATGGAAAAGTTTGACGAGGCGCTCATACGCAAGTTTCGTCTTTTTCTCTCACATGAATACCGAAACCTCGTGACTGGATCACTCAAGCGCGTGACGCAGGTCAAGTACCTCATGGCGCTCCGTGGCCTGCTCAAATATTGTCTGAAGCAAAAGCTCAAAGTCGTCGCGCCTGATGTGATCGAGCTGGGCAAGCTTGGTGATCGTGCGATCAAATTTCTCCATGATGATGAGTTGACGCGACTTCTCGACGCGGTAGACACAGGTACCAAAAATGGCTTGCGTGACAAGGCAATACTGGAGACACTTTTTTCGACAGGCTGTCGGGTGAGCGAGCTCACCGGTATCGATCGTCACCAGGTAAACCTCGAGACAGGAGAGTTTAGCGTTCGGGGTAAAGGCGACAAAACGCGAGTGGTATTTCTCTCTGAAAATGCAAAGCACTGGCTCAACTCCTATATGAGTCAGCGGAGCGATCCCTATAAACCGCTGTTTATCCGGACACGGGGACCCAAGGGCAACAGTGAGCTGACTGATGAAAAGTTCCGCCTGTCTCCCCGCTCAGTCGAGCGGATCGTCGAGTACTACCGGGTCAAAGCAGGGATCGTCCAACGCATCTCACCACATGTACTCCGTCACTCCTTTGCAACTGATCTCCTCTCGCATGGAGCAGATTTGCGTGCGGTACAGGAGATGCTCGGACATGCAAATGTGTCCACGACCCAGATCTACACCCATGTCACCAATGCAAGACTCAAGGAAGTCCATGAGAAGTATCATAGTGGGAATAAAGAGGGGAAGTAGGAGATAAGAAACTGGAAACAAGAAATCGGAAATAGAGAAATAGAGAAATAGAGAAATAGGGAAATAAGAAATGGTGAAATGCATCTCTCTGAGGCGACACCATTTACCTTGCTGCGCAATCACGTGATCAGCAAAAGGGAGATCAGGTTTATCCACATGGGCGGATCAATCGCAATGCTGCTCTCGACAAGGAATGCTGCACGACATGCTGCGCTGCCTGAGGGTGACTATACGAAGCTGAGGTGGTAATCAATGTGGCAGATATACCACGAGCAAACATTGGCAGATCCAAGCTCAACGAGCAAGTGGAGTCATGAGTTTATTGCAGAACTGTCACCACATTTATATCCAATCGATCTGTATCTGGCGTATTTGTTTCTGGGATAGCGCCACGTGGATACCCGAGTATTGAACTCGGAGCAAAGTTTACGGGCCCGACAAACATAGGAATATTTGTACTCATAGGCTCTATAGCATTTCCCCATACATACTGGTAACTCTTCCAATCTTCCATGTCAGTGCTCGGTATAGTTATAGTAAGGTCAAATATGTCATACGAACGACCTGCTTCGGTTACTTTCTGCCACGAGCATTGATATGGATAACGTCGAGGGGATAAGATTCTGTTTGGATAAAGTCTTTTTTCTTCCTCAATAGTGATAAACTGCTCATCATTCTCGGGAAGTCTACCACAGCGTTCTTGCATCATATCACCTCGCACCTTATCTTCAACGCAAAACCATGGTCGCGCACTACCGGCAAAGTAATTTGCAGGTATCCCTCCATTTCTAACTCCACATTGGTCCTCGAAGGCAACTGCGCATTGTCTCTTTGATGGCAACTTAATACAATGGTAGTCGCTCTCTTGATAGATGCCAACCAAAGTTTTCATAAATGGTGCAGAGGGTCCCTTGAGCGGGTCAGACTGAAACTTATAAAGATGGTGAAGGGCGATTTTCTTCACTTTAGTCGGAGGGGAAACAGAAATGCTTGGGATGGGGGTAACAAAGGGATGTGCATTTGTATCAAATATGTTATAAGGCTTGTCATAGGCAGGATTGTTAGCTGGTGGCGGAGTATCTCCAGAAGCAATGAGATTCATGACATAATCAGGATTCATCATTTCAGACCTTGAATAACAGTCATCGTCACCGCTACACATATTCTTCCCCCGAACATTTCTCGGTAAGCTGAAATACATATCAATAAACTTTTGTTCGAGCCGAACAAGACCTATCCCTGGAGCAAGATACCAATCCTCACGAAGGACGTGTGGACATGCGCCCTTATCGAAATTGTGTATCGAACAACCGGTGTCAGTGAGCATTTCGTGCATAGATACAATAAGTGGCTTGCCCCTGTAAAGTTCAGCCCCAGAAGGGCTATAGAGTACCAACTCCTTGGTAGCATAAAATGCATAGTTGACATATCGTGTATGAAAAAGCTCAACATCTTGCCTATCAGTGCGACGGGGGATAGGGTCAATTATAGTGCTTGATAAATTTTGTTTGATGGAGCACAAGCTTGATCGATTGCCAGTCCGCATAAAAAGCATATTCTCAGCTGCGAGGTCGGCTCCCTGCATGTTTGCTGTGTTTAGTAGTTTTGGTAAAAAAGGGTACCCTACAGTTGTACCTCGTATGGGATCGTGAGTGTACACAACATCATACGGTTGCTGGGATATTCGCTGATAATCTTCAGGCTGTTTGAGCGATCTCGGATAGTTCTTTTCCATATTGTCATACTGTTTTTTTGTGAATGCGGCGTAGGTCAAGTTTGAAAGTGAGGATGCGCTATCACTCAAAAATTTGCCATGACCTTCGATCGGCTGAACAACAGTATCAAAAGGTAGCGTCATCACTTGTTCCAGGGCATTACCACTCACTGTGTAGTACTTCTCGTACGCAAAGACCATTTCTGAATTCGGTGAGGCAGTATCGCACGCGCCAGATATACAGGGAGTCCAGTACATAAATGCATTTGATTTTGTAAATCTGTAGTTATCGCCATCTATTCCGCAGATGTTTGAAGGTAGTATATCCAGCTGCATCCTTCCCTCAATGGGATTTGAATTGCGATCCCCTCGGTAGTTATATCCTTTGTATAGATATGATCTGCCTCTTTGTGGCCAGTAGCTTGTTGTGTCAATGATATTTTGACTCAAAGGAGGGTTGGCAGCTGGAGGAACTGTGGGTGGTACTGATGTTGGTACAGATGTTGGGCGTGGGGAGATTTTTTCTGTGCTAACTGGACTAGGTGCCACGTAGGTTGCTCTATCGGCAAGTGTAATTCGTGCTACGCATGCGGTAGTGCCAGCTCTCAGCATCGGATCTGCGTTCGGATCATCTAGTTGTCCGTTTAGTTGGAGATAGTCTCTCGCTTCGTCACGACTATCGTTTTTGAGATATTCTGCGATTTGATCATATGTCAGGCTAACAGAAAATACACCAGGCCACGCCGTCGATGCCAGCAACTTCTCGCTGAGTGGGCCGATTTTCTCATATTGAAAATTTGGGCTACTCCCAAGACGTTTATATGCAACAAAGTTCGGTAGAATGGTGGTTTGGCTTGTGTCTACGGTGGATATGCCAATAACTACATTTATCTTTTGGCCGCGTTTAATCGTTACATTTTGCACTGGTGGATCTTCAGCCTTTTTTGGTGGAGGGCGTGGGTCAATGAAGTCAATATTTATTGAATCTACTGGCCGACAGGAGTATTTGAATTGAGGAACCTCAGCTCTCGTAAAAAATGGAGTAGTTTGTTTTTGACGAGACAAGAAAATACCCCCCATCAGTGACGCGAGGAGTGCGACCAGCAGAAGTGATTTAGTCATACATTTATCATGCCTCAAAGTGGCACGTAATTGAATAGTTTCATTCTACTTGGATGCAATTTTAAATACAACCCCAATAGCTGAAGGCAAATTGTAGTTGCCTAGAGATCTGCTACACTTGACCGTATGCTCGTCACTCGCTCACATCGTCCGCAAATCATAGTCTGGGGAGCAATCGTCATATTCATCGTCTACTTTTCCTTCCTCTCACTCGGGCGCATGCGTCAGCTCTGGACCTCGTACTTTGACCTGGGGATCATGCACCAGACGGTATACAACTCGTATATGAGTCTGCGCGAGGCTGACGCCTCGCGCATGCTCGAGCTCACCGATCCACATGGATCGGGCCGTCAGATCAAGCGGATGGCGATACACAACGATGTGATATTAGGCCTCCTCGCGCCACTCTACTTTATCTACGAAGGCCCTGAAACGCTGCTGATTCTGCAAATCCTGGTGTCGGCGAGTGGAGCATATGCACTCTACAAAATCGCTCGGAAAAAACAGCTTGATACGATGGGCAAAGGCACCTGGGTCTGGCTCATCCCCCTCCTCTATCTCTTGTACCCTCCCCTGGAGCGGGCCACATTGTATGAGTTTCATGCGGTGACACTGTGCTTGGGGTTGGTGCCGTGGATGTACTATGCGTGGATTTGTAAACGCTATCGCTGGTTTGGATTGTTTCTCATCTTAACGATGTTGACAAAAGAGCACGTGGGGCTGACGATCGGCGTGTGGATGCTCGTCGAGCTGTATCGGAGTGTGGGCAGATCGCATGTTCCCCTTTCTCGCTGGACTCGGCATCGTTGGAATATCGGCAAATGGCTCATCATCCTGATGGGTCTTAGTGCGGTGGCATACTCACTGTGGTCTGTATTTATACTCATGCCATCGTATCGGTCTGATTCGCATTTTGCGCTCAGCTACTTTGGTAAAGACCCTGTGTATGGGCATATACTTTTCCAATATCTGACAAAACTCTTCTCCACTGAGACGGTTAAATACAGCTCATTTGTTTTTGGGCCTCTTACATTCGCCTCACTCCTTTCACCGTTAGCGCTCATTGCACTGCCAGACATCCTCATAAACTTGCTTTCAAGTAGTCCGCAAATGCAAAGTTTCTATTTCCACTATACAGCCCTTATCACACCGTGGGTATTTATAGCCTTGATCGATGTGTTGGATCGACATAAAAATGCGCAGTGGATACGTTTTTTACCCATAGTGTGTTTGATAGGCACACTTTTATTTTGCTATATAGATAGTCCGCTCCCTCTCTCGCTCAAAAATGAGACTGCACTTCTTGGTTCATCTGCATCTGAGCTCGCAGATATCACACTTTTTCGCCAGATCGTCAGCAGGGACGACATAGCAGTCTCGGCGACAGGACAATTGGCTCCATATCTGACCAGCCGTAGATATTACTATGATTTTGGACCACACTATGTCCGCGCTACGTATGCCATCCTCCGCCTCCGCGAAATATATGAGTATGCAGAAAAAGAAAAACTCATACCAATATATGAGAAGTTGCGCAACGACAAAAACTATAGCCGAATTTATAAAAATGGCGATGTTGAGGTGTATCAACGAGCAAAGATGTAGCAGTGTGTATGAGATCCCGTTATCCAACGCCGCGCCTGCAACGCGTATGCGTTGCATTGTGGGCATGATTGAAATAGTTAATACTTCCGGTGACAGGGTTCCTGCGCGTCATCCTCGTGGACACGAAGATCCAAAGGCACCAGACGCATTACCTTTCGCGTTGGATCCCCTCGTTCCCGCCTCATCGGCGGACAGGCGATGGGATTGTAATAGTCAACTATTACGATGTCAGGATTCTGCATCTTGATTCCTCTGTCATCCCGATGAAAATCGGGATCCAGTGCATAACAACAGTATAAGTGGGTAGATCCCGTGTCGGAGCACGGGATGACATACAAAAGAGTCCACCATCAATTTAGTTGGCTGGCGCAGAGTAGGTATTCCTAAACAAGACACTTCATTCAAACTTCTCTCTTTGTGACAAATGGCTTATCGATCTGTATACTGTCCCTCATGATTTCCCAAAAGTACTTTACCTACTTTTACTTTACCGCCCTAGGCGGAGGGAAGTCTCTTGGCTAAAATCCAAGTACAAAAGACAAAACCCCCCGCCCACGAGGCGGGGTTTTTTTTAATTAAAAATTTAAAAGGTAAAATTTAAAATTACTATTTTGCTTGAACACCTATGAAACCTAAATCACTTTCTGACGACGTACGACTGTCGACTGACAACTCTACTTGTTTGATCATTGCGGGTCCGTGCTCCGTAGATGAGAAGAATAAATCTGAGATCATGGAAATATCGACCATGACAGTCACCTCTCTGTCTGGCAAGAAACAAAAAGCTATAGCAGGTACCAGGGTGGTAGGTATCAAGTCTCGCACTGAGCTCTCATCTGATGGGAAGGGCATGGGTATGGACTACGATGTATACGCTGCAAATCTCAAGAAGCTCCTAGCGGGCAAGCCCATCACCTCATTTGAGATGGCTCCCAGCGCAAAAATTTCCATTGATATATTTGAAAAAACAGGATTTATCATCGCGACTGAGGTGTGCTCACCGCTGATCCAGCTCACTCCCCTGTCGGGCAAGATACCTGCGGGCAAGCTCCTCCCCTGGAACCCTGCGGTGAACCAGCTCGGATGGCCACTCCACGAGATGGCTGCTATCGCAAACGCAAACCACTGGTGTATCGGTATCAAAAATGGCAAGTCTCTGGGTGAATCAGTCACCAGTGCCGAGAGCTCGCACCATACTGCCAAGACCCCCCTCGAGAAGGTGTGGGGAGGGCTCGTGGCATATACACAAATGCCAAAGGATCAGGTATATATGATCCAGCGTGGCATCGAGGCACACCAGCGCGGAGACTATCGGAGTATGCCTATACATCAGACAGCACGACGCATGAAGACGAGTGCTGGTACCCCCATGCTGTTTGATCCGAGTCACTCGCTCGGACCCAAGATGCGCGTGCACATAGCAGCAGCCACGATCGATGCGATGCAGATGAAGATGCTAGATGGGAGCTATCTATACGATGGCGCGCTGATCGAGGCTGGTACCTCCAGTACTGACACTGACCAGCATGTCACTCTCGACGAGCTGCGAGATATCGTCGAAGCTGTGGCGAAGTTTAGAAATTTACAAACGCCTTAACTATTACAATTGGATCCCGGATCCCCCTGTCGGGCATGTCCGGGATGACTTACTTATGTTCGTCATTTTAAATTTTTAATTATTCACATGTCTCTCATCGCACACATTGGCAAACCTGGTTCATTCAGTCATCTCGCAGCGCGCGCGTTCTATGGTATCGATCACACCTATATGGGGTGTGCATCATTTGATGAAGTATTTCAACTCGTATCAGTTGGGGATGCAGAGATAGGAGTGATACCTGTCGAAAACAGTCTCGCAGGATCCATCTATGAAAACTATGATTTGTTTAACAAGTATCCCCTTTCCATTTGCGGGGAGCAATACCTAAAGGTGGAGCATTTTCTTTTGAGTAAAAAAGGCTCAACTACAGGTGAGGATAGGATGAAAGAAATCAAAGTAGTCTACTCACATCCAAAGGCACTAGAGCAATGCAAAGCATTTTTTGCTGCCCATCCCTGGATGAAGCCTACGGTAGCCGCTGATACCGCGACTGCAGCAGCACTCGTCGCCGCATCAGATGATTTTTCAATGGCAGCGATAGGGAGTGCAGACTCTGCCCACCTATATCGACTCGCCATCCAAGCTCGCAACATCGAAGACGACAAGAAAAACTACACGCGCTTTATCTATGTACGCAATACCCCTCGCGCTGTCATCCCGGACGTGATCCGGGATCCAGTTATTGCCAACGCAAACAAGTGCTCACTCCAATTTGAAGTAGCACACAAGCCAGGCAGTCTCATACGTACCCTCCAGGTCATCAGTGATCACAAGCTAAATCTGACCAAGATCGAATCGCGCCCCATTCATGGGAAACCATTCGAGTACCAGTTTTATGTTGATTTTGAATTCTCACATGAGCAAACCGCTCAGATGCATAAGATACTCGAAGCAATCAGAGCAAATTGTGACAGGCTTCAGGTCCTTGGGATATACCGGGCAGGAGTGTTGGAGATGTGAGGGGAAATTTAAAAGGCAAAAGTGAAAAGGTAAAATTGAGCATATCTTGCACTTCAAGAAAGGATACGAGGTCTGGGACAAGTAAATAATTAATCTCATAGTAATTGCTCTTGACTTTCCTCTCTCTCTTATACTTGAGATTCACAAGTTCACCGGAAGCATGGTGAGCAGATGTGGCTCACTCTATTGCTCCGGTGAGGATAAAGTAAGGAGTAAAATGTTAGTAGATTTCAAATGTTTGGCTTGCAATGGTGAAGGAACACGCATGGTCTTGAATACTGTCGTAGACAGGCGCTCATGTGAGACTTGCGGTGGCAGAGGCCACAACCATGGACGAAAGTGTACCACTTGCAACGGAGCCGGTACAAAACTAGTTCGTTCTGAAGAATACAAATCAGAACGTTGTCAAGCTTGTAAAGGCTCAGGAAGGGTCTAACCCTTCAACACCCAGATACGTGAAAGCGCATCTGGGTTTATTCTTTTTATATGGTCATTCTGAGTGGAACGAAGAATCTCATATATACCAGGGATCTTTCGACTTCGCTTATGCTTCGCTCAAGATGACTCCGCGCCACGCTTGCAACACTTATGCGTAGCATTGCGGGCAGGCGCAAAGACATATGAGCGTATTGTGCGAGCATTACGACTCAGTGCCTATACATCTTCAACTTTTACCATCTTCGCCTCTTTTTCCCCTCTTCGTTTCATCTCCACCATCCCATCAGGTGTGCGTTTTGAGATGACGAGGCGCATCGGACAGCCGATCAGGTCTGCATCGGCGAACTTCTCCCCGGCGCGCACATCCCGGTCATCAAAGAGCACCTCATCCCCAAACTTTTCCTTGAGATCTGTATATACGTTATAGACTTTTGACTTTACAGACTCATCTTGCATATCCAATCCTATGAGGTGTACTTTGTATGGTGCGACTGACCCCGGCCACATGATACCGCGATCATCACTCGAGGTTTCGATGATCGTCGCGAGTGTGCGGCCTATACCAATGCCGTAGCATCCCATATAGTGGGGTACTTTTTCACCTTTTTCATTTACAAACTCTGCACCTTTCATGAGGGTCGTATAGTGATGACCAAGCTGGAAAATATTTCCGACTTCTATGCCCTTTTTTTGGTGGAGCACTTTCCCATCTGCAGTCCGGTCACCGTCTTTGGCGAGTGCGATATCAGCTATCACCTCACACGTGAAGTCTCGACCATAGTTCACATGCACACTATCGGTCGTCTCCTCCTTTTGACCTCCGATGAGGTTCCGCGCATCCTTTAGCACCACATCCCCTACATACATTACTGACTTTTGACTGTCGACTGTCGACTGGCGACTGGTGTCATGTCCCCACGAATGTACATAGCCTGTCTTGGTTCCCATCGCTGCCAGATCTTCAGCAGTAGCGTCTTCGAGCTGTCCTACGGCCTTGATCGCCTGTTCGAGTTTGGTCTTATTTACCTCCAGGTCCCCGGTCACCACAGCGATGACGATCTGTCCCGTGACGCGATGTTTGTAGACGACATTTTTCAAATAATTACTCAGTGGCTTGCCATAGTGCTTCACATTGTGCTCCATGGTCTGCACCCATGCAGGCTGAGCGATGATCTCAAAGGGCTTCATCTCCTCTCCAGCGTTTGCTGGGACACGTGCAAACTGTGCAACATCCTCATGCGCGACATAGCTCTCATCATCTGTGGTGAAAAAAGTACTCTCCCCCGCCGCACACTCGACTACATACTCATGACAGTACTCACCGCCAATGTATCCATTGTCAGCAGCGACCACATAGGTCTTGAGTCCCAGCCGATTGAAAATCCTCGTATATGCCTCGCCGTAGCGCTGGTACGTGATTTTAAATGTTTCGGCATCGGTATCAAAACTATATGCATCTTTCATGATAAATTCACGTACCCGCAAGAGCCCACCACGGGCGCGCATCTCATCACGAAACTTGGTCGAAAACTGGTACAGGTCTACGGGGAGGTCGCGATAGCTCAGGTTAAACTTACGGATGAGATCCACAAACATTTCCTCTGCGGTACCACCCAGTGCAAACTCAGCACCCCGACGATCTGTCACCTTCATGAGCTCGAAGCCTGCGGTATTCGTCCTGTTCGTCTCCGCCCAGAGCTCGAGTGGGTGAAGAGTAGGTGCGATCATCTCCTGAGATCCGATAGCGTCCATCTCCTCCTTGACGATTTTCATGATCTTTGACATGACGCGCCAGCCCAAAGGTAGGATAAAGAAGCGCCCCGCGACAGACTCGCGGATATATCCTCCCTGCACCAAGTATTTGGTAGAGATATTTGTATCATCACTGACGGTCTTGGACGTTTTGCCGAAAAGTTTGGAATAGAGCATGGGATGTAGTCTAATTAATAATGAAAAATTAATAATTTAAAATTTGTATAGACATAATACATGTTGATGGTGGTAACGAAGGACACAGAGGAAAAATCCTCTGTGTGAAGTCCGCCGATTTGGCGGAGGTGCCACCTCACTTTTTTCTTGATTTGTTGTGTCGCAGGTCTTGCGGAGGCGGTTTGCAAAGCACGAATGCTTCTTTTCCCGCGGGCGGTATCCTGATGGGAGTCAGGAACAGATGAAAGTATAACACATGACTACTTGAGTAAAATGAGCCCCAAAACACAAAGGATCGCCGAGAAAAGCTTGGTACGCAGATGGGTGCGCTCATGCAGAAAAATGGCAGCCAAGATCACGGTGATGATGACGCGAGATTGGCTGACAATGGATGGCTGTGTGGCGGTGGGAGCATACTGGATCGCACGCATGAGCAAGACTGATCCGACAGCCAACGTCGATGCGACGATGAGACCAGCGCCGAAGGTGTGTCTTTTACGCAAGAGCGGTCTCCGCTGCTTCGTATACTGGATCAAAAATAAAGCGCCTGATGGTATGCAGTAGGCAAGGCAAAGATAGAGATATATATTCATGTGATGTGAGATATAGCGCTCAGCAACCTGACCGAGACCCACACAGAGTACAAAAACCGACACGAGTGCCAGCGTATGAGTTGTGAGGTGAGTGCGATGACGATGCTGGGTGACAATGATACCCAAAAACACCAAACACATACCAATGAGCTGATGTAGATTGAGTACCTCACCAAACAGTGCATATGCACCAATCAGCGTACAGACACTTCGTAGTGAGCCAAATATCGTGAGTAGTGACACATCTGTATAGCGCAACACCGCAAAATACGCCGCGGTGCTGAGTATATACCCCACGCAGACTATGAGCGTGAGCACGAGTGAAAGAGTAGTATATGTCCATGCAAATTCACCCAAGATGATGCCTATACATAGGCTCAAAACACCTGCTAAAAAGTTAAATAGACAGCCGGTGAGGATGCTGTCGTTGAAGTTTTTTGAAATATGATTTTTTTGTACCAGCCCACTTATGGATTGTGCAAATGCTGATGCAAATGAGAGCCAAAGCCACGACATACGGTCGCATCATACCAGATATTACTGCACAGTTTGGTGATTATGATCGATTGAGTATGCGCTCTACTCTCTCCCAAAAACTCAGAGAAGGCAGCGGAGGTGTGAGATCCATTGTGTTTGCATACTCGTAGCCAATCGCATAGATCTCATCCAGCTGATGGAAGTCAAAGATGCCATGGTCACTCAACTGTGGAGGCTCGACAAAGAGAAAGCACTCGGAGACTGAGCGATGTACGATGCCTCGTGTGATCAGATGGAGCGTCCGGTCGAGCGTGGCCACGGGGTCGTTCGTCGCTACATAGTTTTTCACCGGGTTTACATGAACACACACCATCTCGCCTTTGTGATGTGAAAATGGCTCCACCGGCAAATTGTTTGAAAGTCCCCCATCGACATAGGGCACCTCATCGATGATGGTAGGTGGAAAAAGAAGTGGGATAGACGTAGCGGCAAGCACTGCATCAATGATGCTGCCTGAGCTAAATATTTTTTGGCGTCCATCATTGTAGTTCGTCGCCGTGACATGTAGCCGTATGGGGAGGTCTTCAAACCTGGTGATTTTGAGATTTGCCTGAAGAAAATCATCGAGATTTTTGAGGGTATAAATCCCTTTGGCGATCTCGACCCAGGGGAGTCGAGAGGGTCTGAAGGTGGCGGAGATACGCTGGCGTATCTCCGCCACCGTATACCCATTTGCTAAAAAAGCACCGATGATTGCTCCTGCGCTAGTCCCTGATATCGCCGATGGGACGATCCCGCGCTCAGAAAGAGCCTGTATGACACCGAGATGAGCGTATCCACGTGCACCTCCACCCGAGAGAACAAAAGGCTTTTTGAGTATCATGTGATGATTATAGTACAAACGAAGTCACTCTTTCCCAGTCCTCTACTCTACCAGGCACTACATAAAAAAGTGGATGAAGTGAGACACTGGGCGTACTCATATTTTTGTGTATTTGTGTGGGTCACGCGTGAGTAGCTTCTTCATCAAATGATTGTGTTCGTAATCGAGTTGTCCTTGTGTGACAGGCAGAGATATATGTTCATTGATGATCTCAAATATTGTTTTGTCAAACGAGTATCCTCGTCGCAAAGCTTCTTCATACACTCCTTTGAGGTATAGATGGATCGCAGCGTGTGGGTTTGATGATGATTTGAATCTCTTTGGTTGCGGGTGATTTTGGTAGCCGGCGGTACTCCCGCTGAGTACGTGCTTTGCGAGGAGTGCTTCGCGCCATAGTGCCACGAGGCACTTTGTATCGAGGAGTGTGGGGTGGAGTGACCAGATGCGCATATGACTTAAACTCTAAAGTAGAGCCCCACCATGTATGCAAGTGTTGCACAGGTCCCCCCGATGAGAAGTGTTTCACTGATACTACGTCTGATCCCCTCACGCGTCACCACGTATCTGAGTCCTCCAAGTAAGATGAGCGCAAATGCAGTGGCGATGATTGACAGACTAAAAAGCCCCTCAGATTTGAGAAAAATATAGGGAATCAAAGGTATAAAGCCAAAGAGCACAAACGAGATAAACGTCATGAGTCCCATGAGGCCTGGCTTGTCATCTGTTGGATCATTCATCTCAAGCTCATGCTTCATCATATAGTCGATCCACGCAGGTTTGTTTGTCGCATACATACTCGTGAGCTGTGCTGCCTGATCATGAGAAAACCCCTGTCTCATAAACAATTGTGTGGTCTCTGCTTTTTCCATCTCACTATTGGTGTTTACCTCGCGCAGTTCTTTTTCATATTCTGATTTGTAGAGGTCTTGTTCGGATCTGACAGATAAAAAGCTCCCGAGCCCCATCGCCGTCCCATCAGCGAGCAGATTTGCAATGCCAAAGAGTATGACCGTGAGTGGTCCGAGTCCGCCACTCATCGCCGGTGATCCTGCACCTGCAAATCCTGCAACTACTGCAAAGGTCGTCACGATGCCGTCATTGCCTCCATACACGATCTCGCGGAGGTAGGTAGAAAAGGGGGACTTTTTGTGCTCCATTTTGATATGAGCCTCGAGGTCGAAGTGGGGGTGGGACATGGAATCATTATAAATGAAGAATGAATAATTAAGAATGAAGAATTAGGTACAGATTTAACTTTTCTCAGCACACTAGTCCGTCATCCCTGTACTAGTCAATAATATTGGTGACAGGGTTCCCTGTATGTCATCCCGTGCTACGACACGGGATCTTGCATTTGTACTTTTACAGTGAACTGGATCCCGATTTTCATCGGGATGACAGCAGTAATGCATGATCTGTTTTCGACATCGAATTAGTTGATTATTGCAATTATGACAAATTGATTTGCATGTACCGAATCACTTCACCCGGTAGTGGATCGCATCGAGCACTTTGCCAAGCGTTTCCATTGGCCCGCTAGAGTAGGTGTCGATGATCAAGTCAAAGTTTTTTGGATCAAAAAAACCCTGATCACCATAGAGCCGAGTCCATTTGGAGAGGTTTGCCTGCTCTCGAGCCTTGAGGTGTTCTTTTGCTTTTTCAACTGTGCAGTTGTCACGATTCATAATACGTTCAACGACGACGTCTGGGTGGCTGCACGTGAGGAGGACTTTGAGGACTCCGGATATGCCGCGCGCATTATAACCAGAGATCCAAGACTCGATCACCTGATGTGTCTCATGCATAAAAATATCCCGCATCTTTTGATCAATTTGGCGATCTGTCTCATCTGAGTAGTCTTGGGCAGTATGGTGGTGCCTATTTTGCACGATCTGCGCATCATAAAACTGGGGTGCAAATGAGTGCGCAAATGCACTTCCTGAGAAAAACTTCCACCCAAGGGGCTCCAAATAGGGCTTGAGATTGCGCGCGAGGGTGCCTTTGCCTGAGCAGACAGATCCAGAGATGGCGATATGAGTCGAGGTCAGATTCATGGGAAATTGTACTACACGAACTCAAAAATAAATTCCAAAAAATCACAATCCGCCCCGCCATGGCGGGGCGGACCAAATAAATTCCAATTATCAATTTTCAATTATCCATTGTCAATTATCCGTTACCTAAACAGGTTCCATACGTCTTTGAAGGTGACGAGGATACTGAGCCCGATAAGCACAATAAATCCGCCGATATTCACATAGTTTTCAAACTTTGCATTATTTTTTCGTCCGGTGATCATCTCAGGGATGAGGAGTGCGATACGACCACCATCAAGTGCGGGGATGGGCAAAATATTCATAAAGGCGAGCGAGAGGCTGATCAGAGCTGTCAAGCCGAGAAGGTTTTTTACTGTATCAACCCCAGATCGTTTGATCGTGTCGTTTACGACGCTGGCGATCGCGACAGGTCCCCCCATCGCATCTCCGGCGATCCGTGGATCTCGCGCGCGGAACGATTCGACAAATATATTACGTTGTACTTGATAGTTATAACTCAAGAGGTTCCAGGCATGGAGGGGGCCCGAGAGAAGCTTTTCCAACATAGATTGCGAGTAGTCGAATGAGACAAACTTGATGAGCTGGATGCCAATCATCGCACGATTTTCCTTTGCATCATAGACTGGCACAACAGTCACCACCTCACTGTCGGGATTCATAAAGTTTTTTTGTACTTCAATCAGTATGGCTTGCCCATCGTGTTTTTTGACCATCTCAATGAGATCAGTTGTCTTTTCTACCTGTTGCCATGGTATGAGTGATATGTCGCATGGTATACCTACCTCACAGGTCATGGGCTTTATGCGCTTGATCACTGATTGCGACTTGATACCTGCTTTTTCTGCGGGAGAGTCAGGTCGTATTGCAATAGCACCCACAGACTCGATGATGTGCCCAAATCGAAAAGTCGCATCTCCGATGAGCGGGAGCCGATCTGACCTAAATCCATTGGTGCCCAAAAGGCCATAATAAATCATCGTCGCAAGGATGACGTTCATGACGACACCCGCGATCATGATCACAAAGCGACCCCATACAGATGCAGAACCGAGTGCGAGTTGTTTGTACTTTGGATTTACCGCTCCCCCTTCACCACCAGCGCCGTCTCCATAGAGTCTGACAAAGCCACCAATGGGTAGCCAGTTGAAGGAAAATACGGTTTGTGTAGGATCAAGAGGAGCCGCGTTGCCCTTCGTGACCTGCCATTTGCCATCGACCTTTTGGACTCCGCACATACGAGGAGGCATACCAAGTCCAAATTCTTCGACGAGTACTCCATTTTTACGGGCGGCGAGAAAGTGCCCGAGCTCATGTATAAAAACGACCACCATCAAAATCAGCAGAAAAATGAGGAGAGATATGACAAACATAGGGGTATGATTTTTGTTTCAAGGCACGCTGATTAATAATTACCAACGGATGGCTTCCTGCGTTTGATCATACGTGCGTCAGACGGTCATGACTTCTTTTTCCTTATTTGCGCGATGAGTTTCGGCGACCTCATTTATTTTTTTCGTTTCCTCATCTACCTGTTTTTCAAATCTGAATTTATCGTCTTCAGTGATCTCTTTTTTATCAAATGCTGCGCGTATCTTTTTGCGGATATCATCACGATACCCACGAATGACTCCTTTTGATTCTTCTACGATCTGTGCAGCGAGCTTTACATACTTTTCGCGCTGTTCTTGAGAGAGTGGTGGCATGCGCACTACCAGTCGCCCGTTTTGATTTGAAGGAGAGATGCCAAGTGGTGACTTGAGGATGCCTCGCTCAATATCTTGGATCGTTGAGGGATCAAAAGGTGCGACGACGATAGCGGATGGGCCATCCGTCGTGATCGTAGCGAGCTCAACCAGACGCATGGTGGTGCCATATGCCTCGACTGAGATGCCTTCCAGGAGTGCTGGTGATGCTTGGCTCGTCCTGATAGTCTTTAGCTCATCTTTCAGGTGCTCCATGGCACTTTCAAAGTGTTTTTTGAGATCAGCGATTGGGTTCATATGGACAAATTGTAGCACACAGGAAAAAGTGCGCTATACAAAATGGCGTCGTATTCTCCGGTACCCATTCATCATTTTTCCATTACACTTCATGGTATGTGGTTTTTTACCGTTGGGCCGAGTCAAGTCTATCCCACTATCCCCACGTATTTGCAAGCAGCTGTCGCTGAGGGAGTCATGTCTCTGTCGCACCGGAGTAGTGAGTTTAGCGCACTATATCGTGAGACGCAGAATCGACTGAGACAGCTACTTGGCATACCCACTGATCATCGAATTTTTTTCCTGGCGAGTGCAAATGAGGCGTGGGAGCGTATCATCCAAAATACCGTCGCACGCGTATCTGCTCACTATGTCCACGATGCGTTTGGAAAGAGATTTGCTCAGATTGCTACAGAACTCGGCAAACATCCTCTCTCATTTACCTACTCTCCTGAAACATGCATTGATCTCGACCATATCACCGTCCCCCCTGAAGCTGAGCTTTTATGCTTCACCCATAATGAGTCCTCAACAGGGGTGATGCTTGATATCCAGAAGATTCACGAGGTAAAAAAAACCCATCCCGACAAGCTGATCGCCCTCGATGCGGTTTCTTCGCTCCCCTACCCCGATATCGACTATACGCTTATCGATATGGTGTATGCCTCAGTCCAAAAGGGATTTGGACTCCCTGCAGGTATGGCGATCCTCATCGCGAGCCCTGCCGCAGTCGCAAAGTCGCAGCAGCTACTCACTTCGGGAGCCAGTATCGGTTCGTATCATCGTTTCCCGACACTGGCCGCCTTTGATGATAAAGGACAGACCCCTGAGACGCCAAACGTGCTCGGACTCTACCTCCTGCATCAGGTCCTCGGTGATATGTGTGCACAGGGCATCGAGTCCATACGTACTCAGACCGAGGAGAAAGCAGTTCTCCTCTCTCGCGCCATCGATGCGCACCCGCTCCTCACACATGCGATACCCACACCAGCTGATCGCTCGCGCACAACCCCGGTAGTCGCCGTGCAGGGAGGTTCGACAAAGCTGATAGAGCACTTGGCTCGACATGGGTATCTGGTGGGAGAAGGCTACGGAGACCAAAAGGACACTCATATCCGTATCGCAAACTTCCCCGCACATACCAAAGATCAGGTGCTGCAGCTCATCAGAGAAATGGTGAAGTATAGCTTATAGCAATTGCTCTTGATAAATCTCTCTCTCTCTCGTATACTACAGTTTCGTTCTCACCGCAAGCATGGTGGGCTCGGGCTCACTAATCTGTCGCTCCGGTGAGAAAAATAAAAAGGAGTAAAATGGTTGAATTTAAATGCCCAGGTTGTTTCGGTAGAGGCACAGTCACCGGTGAGATTACCGAAGAAGAAGAAGTTGATTGTCCCAAGTGCCGTGGTACGGGAGTCGCCCGCATGGGCGGCGAATGTACCTTCTGTCGTGGAACTGGTACTAGAACTCTTCGGATCAGAATAACCATTGAGGAAACCTGTACCATGTGCGATGGTACAAAGGTGATTTAAGGTTATTTAATCTTCCCAACTGGCCGGATGCGCGAAAGCGCATCCGGCCCATTCTTTTTATTGACTACAAACTCCCCCTCGTTTCCGAACGAGGGGGAAGGCGAATGCAATGAGCCAGGGGGTGTAGAGTACAGAGTACACCCCTCCCCAGGCGTGGAGTGTGTAACCCCCAAGGGATGTGGGTGAGTTCGTGATCTGCTGAAGTGTAACCAACTGTGACTTATCCGCTCACTACACCCCCACTTCACTTCGTTCAGTTACCCCCTCATTTCATGAGGGGGAGTCACACAGCAGACTCGCGTACATATCGATTCGATGGACGAGTGTGAGTTTGAGTCAGACTCAAACAAAGGTTATAGAGTGTAGTTCAGATTGTGTCAGATACAGTAACAGGTGTTCATCGTCCGATCTCCCACCTTTGGATACGAAAGATTTTGGTATTTTCACCAAACTTCAGCACTGCATCCTTCAGTAGTCCATCGATAGTTTTGCTGGTCTCACGAATATAGATCTCGCTATCATATCTTTCTACCGCCTAGCCCATGTAGGTTTTGAATACCTTCGTCTCGGATATCAGGCGAGCAATATACCTGCGAATGCTCACATAAATCATAAACCTAAACTATAATACTTATAGTATCTTTTCATCTTACACAATGTTGTGTTTGTATGGGTGGATACTATGGTGAGGTTTATACCTCGCACTTTCACATTACAGGAATAGAAAGAATAGAAATATAAGGAGTAAGTGATGACAAATAAATACAGTAGTGATCTGGCAAAGTTAGCTGAAAGGCTTACAATTGGAGAAGTAACAAAATTACTTCAGAGCATAGGTGTGACTGAGCAAACCGCTAAAAACTGGATTCGAGGGGGGAATGTGCATGGATCGCATGAGGTTCAGTTGATCGCATTGCTTGCAGCAGAATGCCAAATACGTGCAGATCCCATTCTGCTCCTTTTGGCACACATGCTAAGTCAAGCCACGCGAGAAAACATCCAAATTGCAGCTCGGTTGCAAGTGACCCGCGATCATCTAGTACGGGTGATACAAGGGGGACGAAAATTGACCCCACGACTTCAGAGTGACATACAGTCACTTGCACGTGAATATTATGGACAGATTACCAAAGAGCATGACAGACTAAAAAAGTGCATGCAAGATCTCGCTCATATGAACAACATAGAGATTGCGAGTATGCGCAATGCACACAGTGAAGTATGGTCGAAGTTTGTGCACACTGTCCATGCTCTGAGGTCTGAACATTCACACATACACCTAGTGTGGGAAGGAGGATTTATCACAAGACCAACAGATATCATTCAGGAGGAAGATCATGATGATTTGCTGAGTGCTTTTATAGGCCTTGCCTCAACAGTTTTGTATGATCCAAAGAAACTCGTGATCATGCGCACAACTTACAGTGCAGCGATCGCAGAACTATCGAATAGGATTCTTGCAATAGAATGCTACAATAATTAGGCCTTTCAGACAATCAAGAATGTGTTTGAATGGCACAATGAAAAAGGAGTCAAATGAGTAATTCAGTCAATATTAAAGTAGATACAAGTTCGTTTCTGAAGTTTATCATTGGTCAATATGGCCCGCTAACTGCGATAGTCGAGTTGTTGCAAAACGCGATCGATGCCTGTGTAGCAATCGGTGTACAAAAGCCCGTTCATGTCCTGTTTTTGAATGGAATGATGCTGGTTTGTGACCCAGGAATAGGAATGAATCAGGAACAAGTAAAACACGTGCTCGAAAATGTGGGCAACTCACAAAAGCTCAACATAAGGAAATTTGCTGGCAAGCGAGGAACTGGTCTCATTGGAGGTTTGGCTTGTGGCAAGGCAACAGCATTTTATACCCGCAAAGGTGCAGACTTATTTACCAAATTTGTTCTGAGAAGAGACGCTTTAGAAAAAGGGGATATAGCGGTAGAGATTGTGGAAAATGTTTTATTACCCAAGAGTGTGCCCTCACAGTACGCAAACTATAGCACAGTAGTGGCAGTCGAGATGCCCAGTGCCCTTATCACATTTACAGTCAAAGAGCTCATAGACGCACTGTTGAACAAATATAATAGGTTGCTCGTGGAGAGCGGTGTACCAGTGTGGATATATGGGCCATTAGGCGAATGCCACATCGTGACACCGCGTGAGTTTGCTGGAGAGCGACTCGGTGAGTGGCGTCTTGTAGATGGGTTGATCCGCTTGTATCATCAGGCTGATGGGAGAAGTCCTAACTTAGTCGTGTGTCCGGAAGAAAAGCCTTTTGATATACCATGGAGAAAGATTCGTGCCCAAATGAAAGTTCAAGATATCTATCTCGACGACTTTCTCGTCGAGCTATTGGACCAAGTTGATGGGATAATAATCTTACGTGAACTAGACACCAACCAAGACAGGTCGGGCTATCAGCTTGCAGGTCTTCAACGGCTTGCTGATGCACTCAATGCGTGGATGGAAATGCACGGAGTGAAGGTATACGATCGTGTGATAGATCGTAGAAAGCATGACCAAACCAATCGCATCAAAGATATAGCACAGGCACTGCTTGACGATCTAGTAGCGCTCCCTACCCTGCAAGAAAAACTGCAGGCGATGAATATAGGTTTGACCGGTGAGGCTGCCCCCGATCGAGGCATACATGGAAACGGTAAAGTCTCAACTACTCCGAGTCCTACTGTTTCACGTAAAAAAGATTATAATACTGCTCCAGAACGTGATAGACCCGTCCAAAAGCCTCAGACACCTGCACTCAGTAAGTTGCGCGTTGTGTTTGCACCAACTACAGCAACGGGATATAGATGGATGTATCAAGAGTCGATACATACGATCTTGATAGTGACCAATCACCCCGACTACATTCAGGTGTCGAGCTTTAAGAATCCAAACTGGACTGAACGTTATGCCGAGAAGTGTATATTGAGTGCGCTGCATGCCATCGTGGACGGCAACGCATACAATGATGCTAGTAGACGCTCCATAGCCGAAATCATTTTGGGTCTACAAATCAAAAATGATGTGTTTGAAGCCAGATCAAAACAGGGTCAAAAAATCTCTGATGGTCGGGCAGCAAAAAGATTGAATAAGTAATGTGCCGAGATGCATATCTCGGCGAATCTATTCCTGTAGTGTCTTCCCCCCGTGTGCGCAAGCACGCGGGGGGATTCTCATATATCACATGTATACATGCGAACAAGTCTCCTTGTCACCTCAGCTCTACTTCGATCCTGATAGGGAAGATACACCCGGGAGACGATGATTGTAATGTAGTGAAAAGGGTATCAAAATACGAGTCAGGTGTATCAGCATTTACGGACATTGATGTATCACTACATCCCGTCCCGGCTGGAGACTGGAAGTTGCTGATCAAATCGACATTTGTAACGTTGTACTTTTTGCGACCCAGGAGAGATGCATATGCCGAGATTTGTGGGTCAAGCTGACTGACCAGAGAATCGCGGATTTGATTTTCTAAATCTGGGATCGTATATACGAGTTCGCTCAGACTGAGCTGATATCTCTCTTGTCGCAATAGTTCCAACACAGGAGGAAGTGACTTAGTGGACTCAAACTCGATAAGGCGAGAGTAGGCGATCTCGTCAGTATGGTTGCGTGTATCAGGCTTCAGCGCGTACGAGTTTGGCTTTTCGATGATTCCAGGTATTTGACTGAGTCTTGCCGAAAAGGTGGCGATAGAGCTCTCATATGCACGCTTCATCTGCTCTGTATCGCTGTATTGGGAAAATTTGCCTCGATACTCAAGCTTTGCATTCTTGATGGTGACTGGTACTTTTACCGTAAGAGTTGACTTGAGCGGAGGTTGAGCAGTAAAAGACATGTATGCGTATACCAGACCCCCTGTGAGTACAGCTATCCCCAAGCCAACCAGTACGCGCGTGATGATTGAACTATGCCGCTTTGCCATATGATAAAGACAAATGATACACTGCGAGCACTTTCAGCGTCCGATCTCCCACCTTTGGATACGAGAGATTTTGGTGTTTTCACCAAACTTCAGCACTGCATCTTTGAGAAGGCCATCGATGGTTTTGCTGGTCTCGCGAATGTAGTCCTGCTTGAGGAGTTCCTCGACTGACTCAGGATTCATCGTCGCGACCTGCATAGCGATCTCGCCCGCGAGCTTGCGGAACTCGTCGTTGCCTGAGACGAAGTCAGTCTCGGAGTTCAGCTCAACCATGGCGGCGACTTTTTTGTTGTGATGGACATAGGTCGCGATGACGCCCTGTCCAGTTGCTCTGTCTGCCTTGTCTGCTGCCTTTTTTTCACCCCATTTGCTCAGGAGTTTTTTGGCCTTCTCAATATTATTTTCACCTTCTTCGAGGGCTTTTTTACAGACTGAAAAAGAGACGCCTGTCTCTTCACGGAGTTTTTTGAGGAGTACCAGATCGAGTGCCATAAAATGCTATAAAATAGATAAGTGCAAGTATTTTACAGGAAAAGGGAGGAAATAGGAGGGGAAGGGATAATTAATAATTAATAATTGATAATTGACAATGAAGAATGAAGAATGAAGAATGGAGAATGAAGGATGGAGATGGATCTAGGTGGCTGACGTTCGCAGGTCGCACATCTAGGGCAACAGTATGCAGAGTGTTACTTTGCTTTTTTCTTTGTGGTTGAAGCTTTTTTGGCAGCTGCTTTTTTCACCAGTGCTTTTTTGGCTGGTGCTTCGACTACTACCTTTTTGGCTGGCGCTTTGGGTGCTTCGACCTTTTCAGCTTTGACTGGTTTTGCTTCTACTGCTTTTTCTGGAGCTTTTGGAGCAGGCTTTACACCTTCGGCTACCATGTGCTCTGAGATAGTTTCAGGACGTGTCACTACTACTTTTGGAATGCGCTTGTACACTGAGGCGACCTCAGTCAATACTGCTTCGAGTGCACCTGGAGTATCGTCATTGAGGACGATAGGATAGGTGACCTCATCTGGATTGCAGTTGGTATCAACTATGGCAATGGAGGGGATCTTGATCTTGTTGGACTCAGTGACTGCATTTTTCTCACGCTTTGTATCGACGATGAGGACGACATCTGGCGTTTTGTTCATCGTGACGATGCCTGAGTAGAGGCGCTCGAGCTTGCGCATCTCTTTTTCGAGAGCGACCTGCTCGTGCTTCACAAATTTGCCCCACTCACCAGTGAGCTTTTGCTCACGGAGGGTGCGGAGCTTTTTGACGTTTTTGGCGATCGTGTCAAAGTTCGTGAATAGTCCTGGGAGCCACTTGGTGGTGATAAAGTGTGCGCCGACCTCACCTGCGAGCTTCATGGTGTGTGCAGCGATATTTTTCTTCGTGGCACAAAAGAGCAGTGATTTGTCCTCGGCTCCAGCCTGCTTCAAAAAGGCTTTTGCGGTGTCGATCTGTCCGATGGTTTTCTCAAGGTCGATGATGGAAACGCCATCTACGATCTGAAAGACGTATTTGCGTGCACGAGGGTGGAGACGGTTTTTGCGGTGGCCCAAGTGGGCTCCGAGGTCAAAGAGTTTTTTTGCGCGAGATAGAGTGTCTGACATAGAGTTGAATGCTAGATTGTATCAAAATAAATTTAAAATGCAAAAGGTAAAAGGCAAAATTGCAGGCGATTATCGGTACCTGCCTGGCAGGATGTGAGAGGGCAAATTTAAAAAGCCAAAGAAAAGTACAGATAAAATAGTACTTTCTCCAACGCCATATCATGTGTGCCTCTCACCCAGTGAGTCCATTACCCACTGCCGTTAGAGCGAAATGCTTTTGAGGTATGCGCGGAACTCCTCTCCCACATCAGGATGTCTGAGGGCGATCTTTATCACTGTCTTTAGATAGGTGAGTGGTGTGCCGGAGTCGCAGTACTCGGCATTTTTGAGCTCAACTGCGGTGAACTTTTTGCCATCTCCAAGCATGAGGTTTGCTACATCGTTCCAGTAGAGTTCTGAGCCGTTTGCGGTGTTTTTGATCGCACTTTCGACATAGTGAAAGATATCTGGAGTGAAAATATAGGGGGATATCGTGGCGAGATCTGAAGGTGCTTTGTCCTTGCCTGGTTTCTCCACCATCACCTTTACATCCATCGCGCCGTCGCCAATGGTGGTGCCATCTACATATCCAAATCTCGTATAATCTCCTTCAGATGAGGCGCGTATGCAGCCGATACAGCTTGTCCCATAGGTCTCATATGCTCTTACCAGCTGTTGAAATGGATTGGGGTCTGCAAGGAAAAACTCATCACTCCATGCGTATATAAATGGTTCATCTCCGACGAGGTGTCGTACATTCAGCAAAGGCGTACCATTACCGTAGGGGCCCTTTTGACGTACATATGCAAAATTTGCAAGCTCCGACACCCGCTCTATTGCATCGAGAAGGTGCTTTTTCTTTGGGCCGCCCATACGAAGATTTTCTACCAGATCACCGTGGGGTCGATCAAAATGATCCTCAATCGCGCGCTCGTGGTAGTTTGTGACAATGATGATGTCCTCGATGCCAGCTTCAACCAACTGCTCTACTACGTATTGAATAACAGGTTTATCTACGAGGGGAAGCATCTGTTTTGGCATTGCTTTGGACACAGGGAGAAAGCGGGTTGCAAATCCAGCAGCAGGAATGACTGCTTTGGTGATTTTTTTGTTCATAGGTGTAAAGATGATAAATTGTCAACTTGACTGTGTATGAGTATACCATGGGGGAATAAGTAGCAAATAGCTATGGCTAATAGCTGACAGTTGAGAACTGAGAGCTATGAGCTAAGAGCTATGAGATGAGAGTCTGTGTTTGTCACTCACTACATCACTCAGTGATCGTGAGTTGGACTGTAGAGGGATACGCTTCACCCTCGATGAGAAAGCTCACCTCATCGGTGCCAGGACTTGTGCCGGTGAGTGAAAATGTCGCTTGGCCATTTGCATCAGTCGATACATTTTGCGGCTCGACTTGAGTGAGTCGACTTGCAAGGGTCACTGGTCTGCCCTTTATAGGTGCGCCATCGAGAGCTGTCACAAAGACATCCACTTTACTTCTGTCACCAACTTTGAATACGAGCGGATAGGCTATCAAAAGTGACTTTTCTTTTGAGGGGACTTGGTCTGCAGCACGGGTAAATGTAGAGAGTGGGCCACGGAGGACAAAGAGAGATGTCACGATGACGGTGAAGATCAGAAAAAGGATGCTGAGCACCTGAAACTTTTGATCCATACTATTAGTGTATCACGAGAACAAGCTGTCAATCAATGTCATGAGCTCGGTATGAATATCGGCGATGGTTCGCAGCCCTCCCCTCGTTGATACGCAGTCTATCCGCCTCCAATGTGCGTGGAGCTTGAGGAGATCGTGATAGTTTGCATGTGACTTGATCTGATGTGAGAGGTTTTTTTCTGCATCATCCTTTGCTTGTACGCCCAGATAGGTGCGAACGTCCTTTTTGGATATGAGCGTTTGGCTGATCTCAGGAGGCACGTCAAGATAAATGACCAAGTCCTCTCGGGGGAGTTGGTACTGTCCATACTCGAGCTCATCGAGCCACTTCCAGTAATGGGCGCGATCATCTGGTGATGCGAACTTTGCGCCTTGGTGTGCAAAGTTCGCACTCGTGTATCGGTTTGAGATGACCCAGGTACCATCTGAGAGCCATTTTTTGATTTGCGCGGCGAGTCCGCCCCGATCTGCTGCATAGGCGAGCGAGATGAGGTATGGTGAGATCGACTCGATGGGGCCAAACTCTCCTTTCAAATATCTCCCCACCAGTGCGCCAAAGAAGGTATCATAGCGAGGAAAGTCTATGTACTGCACGCGGACCTTTCGCTTTTCCAGGACCTTAATTAGCAGCTCTGCCTGGGTGGCTTTGCCCGATCCATCTCCTCCATCGATGACTATGAGTTTGCCGTGCATGATAAATAGTTGATAACTGATAGTTGACAGTTGATAACGAGAGACTGGGATGACTGAGAGCTAAGAGAAGGATTAGGGAATAGTGTACAACAAAGAAGTATTTTCACCTTAGTAAGATTAATCGTCTTCCTTTACATGTGCTATACCTGCCGTTTTGAGTTCTCAACTATCAATTATCCATTAACTATATCTCCACCGTATCTCCCGCATGGAGCTTGCCAGCGAGGAGCTGTCTCGCCACTTGGGTCTCTATAGACTCTTTGAGTGCGCGCGCGAGATCGCGCGCGCCATACGCAGGGCTGTATTTTTCCGTTATGATTTTGCGGAGCGTTTGATCTGATACCTGGATGGTGACGCCATGGAGCGCATGCATGTCGACGCAGATACGCGCAAGCATCACTCTCCCTATCTGGACTGCGGTATCGAGTGAGATGGAGTCATAGGCGACCACGCCATCAAATCGATTCAAAAACTCCGGCGAAAAGTAGTGCTTGTCGATGAGAAACTGCATGAGTGATTCGTTCGTCTGCGTCGGATCTGCGTGTCTCACGCGCTCAAAGTCTATCGCACCTGCATTGGAGGTCCCTATGATGATGAGCGATTTGCAGTCTACCTTGACCCCCGTGCTATCAGTGATGTATCCCTCATCCAGCAGCGAGAGAAACACATTGAGTAGCTCTGGTGCAGCCTTTTCGATCTCATCCAGTAAAAGTACACCATAGGGATGCTGACGGAGTGCGGAGATGAGGAGGCCGGGGTCACCCGTTGAGGCGTCACCGATGAGTTTTGGGATATCACTCACCTGCTGAAACTCTGACATGTCAAAACGAATGAGTGAGTCAGTCGAGGTGAAAAAATAGCTGGCAAGTGCTTTGGCTGTCTCAGTCTTGCCTACGCCCGTGGGACCCAAAAGGAGAAATGTGGCGAGTGGCTTTTTCCGTTTGCCCAGCATGACAAATGATCGTTGGATGGCAGAGCTGATCTGGGCGATCGCAGTGTCTTGACCGATGACGACAGATCTGAGCGTGGACTCGACGTCGAGGAGGCGCTGCTTCATCGCGTCGTTTACCACGGTTGGGACATGGAGCTTGCTACTGAGCACTTCATCAATCACGGTAGGACGGACGACATGATCTGTTTTTTGATTGTTTTTTACATACACACAGGCATCATCGAGGAGCTGGAGGGCTTTTTCTGGAAAGGGAATGGTGGTGATAAAGTATGCAGATTGTCTGATCGTGGCTTGGAGTGTCTCGTAGGGGATCGTCACCTGGTAGCGATTTTCAAATTTGTGATGATGATTCATCAATATCTCGAGCGCTGTCTCAGGCGATATCTCATCTATTTGTACGGGGGTAAAGTGATGGGAGAGATTTGGTCGAGTACGTATATAGCGCTCGTAGGCGGTGGGTGTGGTGACTCCGATGACCTGTACCTCCGGCTGCGCGAGGTACTTTTCAAGTGGTATCGTCAGATCAATGCGTCCGATATCAGTGCTCACGTACCGATCTATATTGTTTATCACGATGATGATGTTGCCCGCACGGTGTGCTTCGTCCAAAAGAGTACTGAGGATCTCCTCGCGCACTTTCATGTCGGTATGTTGTGAGAGTATCCGCTCGAGATTGAGCTCGACGAGACGCTTAAAAGACAGGAGGGGGTGACCTTTTCCTATATATATCCTATAGGCGAGCGACTCGATCACGGTCGTCTTGCCGACACCTGGTGCACCAGTCATGATGATATTTGCATCTCGTGACTTGCAGAGGATATCCTCCATCTCCAGGAGCTCACGCTGGCGGCCGATCGTCATCGGCCGCGACTCATGATGACTCGCATCAGTCGAGAGATCGACCGAGTACTCATCAAGTGTCGGGGTATAGCCCTGTGCCCAGTCGCGGGCGAGAGGTGGATGTGCCATCAGATTTTTCAGATCCCACCACCGTTTTTTTATCGCGAGCGTGGTCGCGATCCGGTCATACCACGCTGATACCTGAGGCTCATTTACCGCATCGAGGGTATGGCTAAAGACAAATGCTTTCTTGCGCCTGATTTCTACGACCTCAGGCGGGGTCATGATCTGTGCGAGTGCCCATTGGAGGGGCCATACACAAAAAAGATGGATGATAGTCAGTATCGCGATGGTTGGTAGGTAGAGCACGACGATCATGAGATAGGCCAGCAGGACGCTCCCCCGCATCACGCTCCCAATCCAGCGCGACACGAGGTCGAACCCTACATCAGTCGCCCAGTCGCTGAAGGAAAAGCCTACCCGTTTGGTTTTGGGTGCGATACGCTTCCACGGTGCAAAGAGCGTCTTCACCATCACATCAACGGAGAAAAAGTACGGGAGAAATATAAAGACATTGATACACTTTTGAAAGTAGTCGCTGATGAGGGAGAGCAGGAACATGGGATAATAGTAGCAGAAACAAAGGAACGGATAGTTGAGAACGTATAGCGTAGAACGTAGTACGAAAGTTTAAAAAGTCGAAAGTCCATAAAGTCAAAAGTCATAAAGCGTAGAACGCAAAGCGCAAAGCGCAAAGCGTATAGCAAAGAACGAAGTCAAAGTCTATACAGTCGAAAGTTCAAAATGCACTAAGGACACTATTTGCCTGCATCCCGGGTTTATTCCGGGATCTCCTCCCAATTTATCTTGAGATTCCGGCATTCGCCGGAATTGTACTAGTCAACTGATTCGATGGCAGTTCTTCACCAGGTCATTCTGAACGAAGTGAAGAATCTCACAATCTCAGCTCACGAGATCCTTCTCCCGCCACGGCGGGATCAGGATGACTGACTTGACGAACACCGATCCTGTCACCGATATGATTGACTCGTACAGGGATGACAACAGTAATAGATGATCAGCTTTTGTCATCGTATTGGTTGACTATTGCAATGTCACATGTGGACAAGATGAGCTTTTTATTTTGAACTCAAAATCAGCAATGATATACTCTCACTATGGTCCGCGCACAAGATCTAAAAAATAAACTTATAAACAAATATCGCGATATCGGATCGATATGGTGCCCCGCATTTCAGGCACAAGTGCACTTCACCATGAAGGGCTGGCGACATATTCTCGGAAGTGAACCCACCCAAACCAGACGAAAAACCACTGAAGTGATCGCACGTCTTCGGCTTGTACTAGAATGTCCTATGCTTTTGGGCAGAGCAACAACCTCCTCGTATCGAAGGCAAAATAATCGTGATTACTATGCATGTACCTGTGTGCATGGAGGGGAGACTGTGATGATAATCATTGAAAAGGATATCAAGCAGATATATAGATTTCACTCTGTGTTTTTGAAAAAGAGGCAATAAAAAGAGCAAGTTGTCTTTCGGCTTGAGACGGATATCCGCCATGTCCGATATGGAGTGTGAAGACACTCTCAACTTGCTTGAAAAAAGTATACCACCTGTATTAGTATTTACAAGAAGTAAATCGTCTTGACCAAGCCATCTGGCTACTGACTATCAGGCTTTTCATGTACTCTTGCACCCCCCTCCTCACTTCGTTTCGGAATACCCCCTCATTGCATGAGGGGGAGCCAGGCTGTGAACTCCCCCTCGTCCAGGACGAGGGGGAAACTGAACGCAAGTGAAGTGGGGGTGTAATGCCTGCCACAGGACCCCCTACACTACTTTCCTCATCTTCACTTGCATTCACTGACTCCACTCCTGTATATTGATATTATTGTACCCGCCATGCACTCATCCAACCTCCACCCCTCACAGATTGATCAATTTCATCACATCGCCCGTTTGGGGGTCTACGCTCTCCTCACCCTGTCTGTCATCGCAATGACTGTATCCTTGAATCGTCCCGGTACGAGTGTGGGGAACAGTGGTGCGCGGGCAACAGCTAGTGATAATGCTTGTAATGATAAAAATTGTATAAGTCCAAGTAAATGCATCAATGTTGTAAATGTGACTAAATGTCTCAGTACCAAACAGCAAGAAGCTCTTACCAAATGTCAAACTATTTGCAATAATCATGATGAAGACATAACGTCCGATGATTCATGTACCAGCAAAAAAAGATTTGACAAGTGTGATTCAACCAAATGCACTGAGAACAATCCTGGAGAAGTTCCTATGTCAGACGAAAGTTGCGTCATAGTATGTAATTTGTATAACAAATTAGTTTGCGGAAAAAGAGTAAATGAAAAGGAAGACTCCACCCCTCATTGCAAATGGGACGAGAATGCAAAAAATAAAGCTGGCGAATGCGTGAATATAGGTGCTCCCGCCACAGCACCTGCCTCCCCACCCGCAGGAGGAGCCTGTCGCAGTCAGAGCTGCTGTCCCTCACAAACTACATATAACGATGGAACTGTGATGGGGCAAGAGCAATGTATGGGTCTAGGACTCCTGAATGTATCGTGGGAGCCTAGTACTAGTACATGTTATGGATGTCAGAGTAACATTCAAAGGGAGGGTTGTAGCGTATCATACTCCTATGACTCGACCTTAAAAATGCTTCTGATCCAGGGATACCAGGATGCTCCGAGCGTACATGCAACACGATCAGATTGGGATAACGGCAGTGCAAGAGTCATCATCGATGGAGTGATGTATTATCCTCAGAGGACTGGGCGTCAAGGTGGGAATGATATCTATCTCTATGGAGTCAAAGTCTCAGGAGAGGTGAAGCAGCGCAAAGTCACCTTTCAGCTGGTACATAATACCACATTCAACACCTTTACCTGCAACTCAGAAACCTTGTCACTCCCGAGCCCCGAAGGTCCCACTGGCCCACAGGGAAACGGTGGAGGTGCTGGGGACACATCCGGAGGCACGAATCTTTCAGACTACAAAGCGGAATATAGTAATGGAAACGTTATTTTTAGTTTCAAAGGGACCGATGAGCCTGTGGCACAAGTCATGATAGGAGGTACTGACTTTGGCGATATAAAATCAGGGACACGTAGTGTCCTTGTCACTGAATCAAACAGATCCTTGATCTGTGGCAATGTCAACTGGTATGTGCAGACAAAAAAAGCTGACAGTTCTATCGCAGGCCGTTCCGACACGATAACCTCAACTGTCACCTGTCCCTCGTCAGGCACAACTGCAACAACACCCACTCTGGTGAGCTATTCTGTGAGTTCAGATGGTGGCAGGGTATCAACTGACGGACACACATTAACCATTTCGAAAGGTCACACAAATGAAATCACCGTAAAAGCAACGACGAGTAATCCGAGCAAAACAGCAGCAGATGTCTGGAATAAAGGGAAGCTCAATGTATACAGTTCAGTTGATCCGAGTGGTCTTCCCATAACCGCTCTAAGTGAGAAAGAGGTATCGCCTGAAGTTGCAGGTACTACTGCGGTCTTCACCTGGAAATTTGTAAAGCCAGCTGGACAGGAGACTGACTTCCAAGCGAACTTCTATCCAGGGACAGATAAAATCCAAGAACGAGTGATCATCAAGGTCGTGGATGATCCGAAAACGTGCGTCAAAGTAACCTGTGCGAACAATGCAAAAAATGAGTACTACCATGCCGAACAAAATGGAGTCGCTATAGGGGACTTCGAAGATAGCACATGTACTGAAAGTAAGAAAATTTCAAATCTCGTCACGTACTGTAACAAAGGCGCCGTCTTTAACCCTGGCACTGGAGGTGCGGTAACCATCCCGAAGAGACTCATTATTAGATCGCACTTTAAAGTCGATCGAACAAAGTACAATGGTGATACTCGCTATGTGTTTGGGATAGTTAGTCCGACTGGCAATACGGTATATTGTGTAAAGAATGAGAATCCAAATGGAGGAGCATTTGTACCGTCTGCTGGATCTGGACACGAGTGCACAGTGGATGTGAGAAGTGACTCAACATACAAGGATTTTGCCTTGAGTGTATTTATCAATGGACAAGATGAGGTCAGGTCCTGGCTCACGGGATTTGGCTATGTATGGGGGAAGCCTACCGAGGGCACAACCACAACTAACAGCGGGGTACGTTTTGTGACGGGACGGGGGTCATCGAGCGAGAGTGTCGATGGTCTTGTTGGACACTTAGACTATGAAATTGCACATGAAGGCATCGCTTATGAACGACTCGACGTGCTTGCTTTAGAGATCAAATAATTTATATTCCACCCTATGCCCCACCTCATCCGTCGACTCAAAATCATCGCCATCATGGCAGTAGCATTTGGCATATCGAGCTTCCTCTCAAAGGACTACTTTATCAATGGTACTCCCATGGCACGTCTCCCCTTTGGAGAGTATGTGAATGAAAAGTACATTTCGCTCAGCACACGCTTTGGTAAGCCAGCTGCTCCTGCCGTAAACGAAGATGGACAGCCCCTCGCCCCGACTGACCCAGGATACACACCCCCTCCACAAGACTCGTTTATCGCTCGCTTCCTCCCCTGGACCCAGCCTGCTCCTGAGACTCCCGCCACTACACCAGATGGTCAGCCAGTCAATCCCTCTGTTCCTGCAAATCCAGATCAGATCGCACAAAATCCTCCCCTGAACCAAAATGGCTCCAATCCCGGCATCGAGACACGCACGACAGCCACTGGACAGACAGAGACTGTGGTACACATCTCCGAGCTCGCCGTAGATCAAATGACCTTTGTATCTGCATCAGGACAGCAAGTCCAAGTCGAGTATCCCAAAGGTCAAGAGCCTCCTCCCCAAGAGCTCCTCGAGCTGCTGGCGAGGTAGAGATCAGTATTAATGAATAATTAATAATGGAGAATGGAGAACTCACCTTACGCACATGTCGCGTCATGCCTTGATGTTTGTCATTGCGAGGAATGAAATGACGTGGCAATCTCCCAATGCATGAGTTTGTCGCCCGCCTCAGAGGGGTAGACTGACAAAGTATAGACAACCTCCTTCTACGCTTTGTGTTGAAGACCCTCCCCGAGCGTAGTCTTGCTTCGCAGGGGGAGTTTCTGGAGATCCTCGCTTTCACGAGGATGACGAGTTACGCTACTCCCCCACTTACTGGTAATTTTCAATTCTCAATTATCCATTATCAATTATTTCTCACTTTCCCTTGCACTCCTCCACTCCGCTCCTGTATATTGATGGTACTGTACCCCCATGCACTCATCAAAACTCCCTCACACCCAAATTGATCGATTTCATCACATCGCCAGACTCGGGGTGTATGCCCTCCTCACCCTCTCTGTCATTGCGATGACTGTATCCCTGAATCGTCCCGGGACGAGTGTGGGGAGTAGTGGGGCACGGGCGAGTACGAGTTGTAATTATGGTACGAAGGAGGAATGCGAAAAAGTTCCAAATAGCTTGAATTGTTTTTGGTTACAGAGCTTTGATTGTGAAACACGTAAGGGAGTGAGAAATCAGAATCCAAATAGATGTTATGACCGCGACACGCAAAAAGCGAACAATGCAGTGAGTGCGTGGTGCATGCAAAACGATGTTGTGCCGACATCCACCCCTACAAGTCCAACCACGACACTCACCCCACCCACTACAACACCTCCCCCATCACCAAGTGATCCGCAAAAAATATCCTGCCTAAACCTACAGATAAATCCAGGAAGCTTGGAAAATGGCGTTTCGGCAATCACGATGAATCTGAATACATCTGCGAGCATCGCTACTGTTCATTCTAAATTTAATGTATATTGGAACCAAGAGCATCTTGGAAGTCTATCTGTAGTAGGCATGAAAGATGCGATAACCAGAGACACATTGATTGCCGTGAACAAAGCCAGATTTGAAGATTTATTTAAGAGTAACTCTGCGCTCGCGCTCCAGATCAACGCTCAAATCGTCAGCATCGAGCGCACACCAGGATCGACACCGATCCCTGTAGATGACAATCTGTTGTGGGGAGTAGACCCAAACTGTAAGGCCAATCTGATCCTCAGGGTGCCTACCACTCCTCCACCCACACTCGCTCCGAAAGCATCCAACACTCCCTCCCCATCGCCGGGGAAATTGCCATGTGATCCACCCTCACTCAAAGGTTGCGATCCCAAGGGAAAGGGTACTAATGCAGATGACCCAACACCCACTCCAATCGCCGTTCCGACACCGACACGTGTAACTCTTCCGCTTTTGAAAACTGCTCCACCTGGGTCCTCACCTGCCTTTTCAAAAAAGCTCCTGCCAATTGGCGTGAAAGCAACATATGACTTCGCTTATCTAAAGGCAAAATATCCGACGATGTCAGACATAGTGGTGTACATACTCCATGCACCAAGTACGCTTCGACTATCTTCTGGATGCAAGATAGATCTTGTAAAGAATGTAGCATATGCATTTGATTCAGATTGGAGTGGTGTACTCAAATCTGGAAAAGAGCCAAAATGTGACCTGGATGCTACAAGGTCAAAGATCACATTCACCAACATCATCATTCCCTTTGATGGATTTGATGAGGTGAATCGGCCAGCATATGACGCATTGTTCAACACATTGACTCAGGTAGGTATGGTCTATAAAGTCAGTTCGTCCGACCCAGATATCGATATGGTATCTGTAGGGCAGATCATCTCTCAGTTGCCACCACAGTCAATAGAGCAGGCACATATCCAGGAAAATGGTCAGCGCCATACAGTACCGGTATACAAACTTGATGATCTTCGAGTCCAAGAGTAAATGCGGATAGGAATATAGTAGAATAAGTACGTTATGATCTCTGTCATCATCCCATTCAAAAACGAATCGGCGAGCCTCGCAAAGCTCATCCCACAGCTGCAGACATCACTGGATGAGTTGGGTGTCCCCTATGAAGTCCACCTCGTCAGTAATGGATCGACCGATGACTGGGAGCAGCTCCTCGTCGCTCCCTCTCCTGCATTCACCTTTCACAAACTCCGACGCGGGGACAAGATAGTCATTGCAGCGAAGAAACAGGGATCGAATGATCTCAAAGCATGTGCAGGAACACTTGGTTACTCAGGATTTGCAATGAATAACCAATTTATCGAGTGTCGCCAAGGTGCTGGTTCACGCACGCTCATCGTGAAGCTCGTAGGACAAGAAGAGATCAAGTCCTGGCTTGCAGGGAGCGAGCTCCTCTGGGGAGTCAGAAAGGCAACTGATACTAGCACGATCGGTCCTACTCCGGATAAAAGCAAAGGCATCTCCGTCTTTACTGGTCGTGGACCAACTGGTATCGTGGGCAACATCAAATACTCAGGAGAAACAGAACAATATGTTGAAATTCCCTTTACCATTGATCTCTAATTTTTTCCCCCTATGAATCACCTCATGCGCCGACTCAAAATCATTGCCATCATGGCGGTGGCATTTGGTATCTCTAGCTTCCTCTCCAAGGACTACTTTATCAATGGTACTCCCATGGCACGTCTCCCCTTTGGAGAGTATGTGAATGAGAAGTACATTTCGCTCAGCTCCCGATTTGGATCACGCCCTCCCCAAGTAAACTCTGAAGGTGAGCCACTCACTCCCGCAGATCCAGGATACGTCCCTGAGCCATCTCAGTCCTTTATCGCACGCTTCCTCCCGTGGACTCAGCCTGCTCCTGAGACTCCTGCCACTACACCAGATGGTCAGCCAGCCACTCCTGACCAGATCGCCCAAGCCCCAGGACAGAGCAATCCCCCACTCAATACTAACGGCTCCAATCCCGGCATCGAGACTCACACGAACGCCTCAGGGCAGACAGAGACCGTGGTACACATCTCAGAGCTCGCCGTAGATCAAATGACCTTTGTATCTGCATCAGGGCAGCAACTCCAGGTCGAGTATCCCAAAGGTCAAGAGCCACCACCCCAAGAGCTCCTCGAACTGCTGGCAAGGTAATGAATAATGAATAATTAATAAGGAATAATTAATAAGGAATTAATGGTGAGTATGTACCACTCTTGATTTCTAATTCTTCATTATTCATTATTAATTACCGTTTCCTCCGACTATACTGATTATGTTCATCCATGCATTCATCCAAACTTCATCACGCTCGGATAGAGAGGCTCCATCACATCGCCAGACTCGGTCTGTATGCCATACTCACTCTCTCCGTCATCGCGATGACACTAGTGCTACGGAGCTCGAAAACTCCCATACAACAAACCAAGGTTCGTGCAAGTGAGCAGAAGAAAAAAGTATATCTTTTAGTATTTAATCCGGTCATAAAAGATGGGAAGAAACTTACCACCTACCAGCAGTGGGCTGAACCTGAGGTGATCACTTCGCAAATCATCAATTGGTTCAACGAGACGAGCAATGGAAGACTGCAATATGAGATAGTCACCAGAAAAGAAGTAGATGGCATCCCAGTCAAAGAAAATGGGCAACGGTATACTCTAGAATCCTATCTTTCTTGTCTATCGAATAGAGCTAACTGCATAAGCCCTGACATTGCGGACTATCAGAAGATATTAGATGAGCACCAGATATGTGAAGAGTTTAATGCTGGACGTATGGATGAGCTGTGGATGTGGGGCGCACCCTGGTTTGGATTTTATGAATCACGACTTGCTGGCCGTAACGCATTCAGTTTTAACTCCCCTCCTCTACTCACTTCAGGATGTATCAAGCTTCTTCCAATCATGGGTTTTAGCTACGAACGATCATTTTCTGAGGCAGTGCATAATTTTGGACATCGCATGGAGGATACTATGAGGGAGGTTTTTGGGAGCTGGCAACAGAATAACATCAATCATGCATGGAACAAATTCGGCTTGGTAAAAAAACAGTCGCCTAACTTTAGCTTTTCAGGATGTGGATCGATACACTACCCCCCCAATGCGGCGAATGACTATGAATACTCAAATACAACTACCGTTGATTCGATCTGTGATGATTTTGGCAACTATCCCAATCTCGGTGATCCAAACTCGACAAAAAAGAGCATCAGTTGTACTGCATGGGGGTGCACGAGTGATGGGTACTATAGATGGTGGATGAGGCATCTCCCTCAAAAAGCAGGGCAAGATGCAAGTGGCAGGCTAAATGATTGGTGGCTCTACTTAATCGACCCAAACCAGGTGTTACACCCTGATCCAATATCACCACCCCCTGCTACCAAGATCTCTTGTGGCGATCTAGTGATAGATAAATCTGAAACTGCTGCAGTTGGAAGTGTAGAAATACAGAGTGGACGCAAATCTGCAAACGTAGCTCCGGGAGGCGTAGTTCGGTTTGTGCTGGGACTCAAGGACGCGCCAACTGAGCCTACAAGATCACCAAACCTAATTGCGTTTTCTGATGGGGTAAAAGTCGCTGAGGACATGCTTATGATGCCTCAGACAGATGGGTATAATGGTGTTTATAAAAGAGAATACACCTATGAAAACATAAATTCTTTTCAGGCAAATCGAACAGTTTTCCAGTTCAAAGCACAGCTCAAAGATGAAAATGCATCTACTGACTTTGCATGGGGCACCGTAGCAAACTGTACGGCAACTATCACCCTGCTTCCCCCGATCCAGCCGACACAGATTCCCACTTCCATTCTCACGCCCATTCCTACTTTATCTCCCACTCTAGTACAAGCAACAGTTCCGCCTCCCCAAGAGACTATCAGCATTGCACCAGAATCAAGTCCTACTCCTGTGCCCCAGGTGACAGTATCTGTAGAAAGAGTTTCTATCCAGTTGCGTGTCAGACCTCAAGGAGTGTTGACTGATCGTCCACTTCCTTATAATAAATTGAAGGTGATGGTATCAGTAGGAGGGGGTAGTGGAAGCAGCGTTCTCTTAAAAAACACTGAACCTGTAGAAAATGAGTTCGTCGCAGTTGGGGAAGGGATTTTTGAGGGTACGGTGTCATTTGATCCAAAGGTGCTCAAGCCAGGTACCGGATACAAGATCGTGGTCAAAGCGGGCAAACATCTTGCAAAGCGTTTTTGTTCTCCCGAACCAAATAAGGGCAAGCAAGAGCCAGATGGCTCATATACCTGTCCGCAGATCAATGCCGGAATCATTCAACTCAAATCGGGTTTAAATAGCTTTGACTTTTCCAAAGTCTTTCTTCCCTCGGGAGATCTCCCCATCAATGGAAAGCAGGACACAGTCGTAGACTCGACAGACTTTACGTATATTCGCAAAAAGATTCCGTCCGAGGATCCGGAAATACTTCGGATAGCCGATATCAATATGGATGGAGTTCTAGATACGCAGGACTATGTACTCACCATCACAAACCTGGTAAATAATATTGATGAGATCTAAAACGGACAACGTAAAGCTCATAGCGTATAACGATGAACAAAATCCAAAGTCTATAAAGTCGAAAGTCCGTAAACTCATAAAGTCTGAAAGTTTGCATTTGCATGTCATCCCTGTAATAGTAAATAATATCGGTGACAGAATTACTGCATGTTCAGTGCCCGGTCAGTCATCTTGAGCGTAGCGTAAGCGAAGTCGAAAGATCTCATAGACCCACGTTGCATAAGATTCTTCACTCCGTTCAGAATGACCAAGCAATAAACGTCATCGAATTAGTTGACTATTACAATCCCGTGCTACGTCACGGGATCCATGAGTTACACCCCCGCTCATTTGCACTCGCTTCCCCCTCGTTCTGAAATTTATCCCGCTCTGCGGGACGAGGGCGAGTTGATGCATCATTTACTCCATTGGATCCCGATTTTCATCGGAATGACCGCATCAATGGATAGTACTGGGGAAATGTTGAATTGATACAATCAGTTATCAACTATCAACTATCAACTATCCGTTATCAGTTATACTAATCTCATGATCTCTGTCATCATCCCATTCAAAAATGAGTCGGCAAGTCTCGCAAAGCTCATCCCACAGCTGCAGACATCACTGGATGAGTTGGGTGTCCCCTATGAAGTCCACCTCGTCAGCAATGGATCGACCGATGACTGGGAACAGCTCCTCGTCGCTCCCTCCCCTGCCTTTACCTTTCACAAACTGCGTCGCGGAGACAAAGGGCGCGCGCTCCGCCGCGGTCTGGATAGGTCGACCGGTGACATCATCCTGTTTATGGATGCGGACCTGGAGGATGATCCACGGGATATCCCGCTGTTTTATCAGACGATCATGCGTGGGTATGACTTTGTAAATGGCTGGCGGAAGTACCGCCGCCATGAGTGGCATCGAGTCCTCCCTTCATTTATCGGCAACACGCTCATCCTGCGCAAGCTCCTCGGATCGACATTTCACGATATCAACTGTGGATTTAAGATGTTCCGCCGCGAGTGTCTGCATGATGTGGTGCTCTATGGTGATAACTTTCGCTTTCTCCCGCTCGTGGTCGAGCGGTTGGGATTCAAAACTATAGAGGTAGTCGTCAGACACAAAAATAGACTGTATGGGCGGACGAAGTATGGATTTTTTAACCGGCTTACGGTCTTTGCAGATATTCTCACGTCATACTTTATCTTTCGATTTGCTCAAAAACCGTTGCACTTTTTTGCACCTATCGGCATGTCCTTTTTCATCCCTGGCCTCGTGATCACTATCTGGCTGGGCATAGAGCGCATATTCACCGATGTACTCCTGAAGGATCGTCCCCTCCTCCTCGCGGGCATATTGCTCATCGTCGTGGGGCTCCAGATCGTGATGACTGGCGTCATCGGCGAACTCGTGGTTTACACCAGCAAAAAGCTGGAGAAGGAGATAGAGGAAGAATGACGAGCGAGCATGCTCTTCTGCTATGCAGTTTATAATGCTCTAAGGTTTGTAATGGTATTAAGGTTGTATCTGTGCGCCATCCCGACAGGGAGATCCGGGATCCAAAGTCTCTAAAGTCATACAGATTGGTGTGCGTCATCCCTGTACGAGTCAATCATATCGGTGACAGAATCGGTGTTCGTCAAGTCAGTCATCCTGATCCCGCCGTGGCGGGAGA
>Ga0194035_1000071_pt1 | contig 60953 bp, 53 predicted proteins | sample JunL2320m_MetaG_FD_148680 | JGI IMG/M metagenome (GOLD analysis project Ga0194035, IMG submission 148680) | Anoxic zone freshwater microbial communities from boreal shield lake in IISD Experimental Lakes Area, Ontario, Canada - Jun2016-L239-20m | ecosystem: Environmental > Aquatic > Freshwater >...
ACTCGGGTGTTCCCGATGCTCGGGCGTTCGCCAGATCCTCGGCGTTGGCGGCCAGTATCGCCTCGGCGTGTGCCAGCACGGCGTCGGCAGCGGTGTGCAGGGCGCGGTCCTTGTCCGCCGTCGTCAGTGACGCGAGCGTGCGCGCGGCAACCCGGGCCCGTCGGGCGGCGTCATGCACGGCTTCCCGGGTATCGACGCCCGTTTGGGCCTGCGCAACCATTACCCCAGGGTATCGGTACCCCACCAACCGGAGGGTAGGGGTTAACCTAAGCCGGTGGCCCTGACCAGGATCGCCTGCTGCCAGATTGCGCCGGCGATCGGCGACCTGACCGGCAACACCGAACTCATCGCAACCCAGATCTCCGCTGCGGCCGCCGTCGGCGCCCAGGTGATCGTATTACCCGAACTGGCCACGTCCGGGTACATGTTCACCGACGCCGACGAAGCCCGCGCAGTCGCACTGGCCGCCGGTGCCCCCGACTTCGGCACCTGGTCGGCCGCGGCCGGCGCCGCGGTGGTGATCGGCGGTTTCTGCGAACTCGGCGACGACGGGCGGTTGTACAACAGCGCGGCGGTGGTCGACGCCGACGGATTTGCAGCCCGCTACCGCAAGACTCACCTCTGGGATCGGGAGAAGCTGATCTTCACCCCGGGCGACGCGCGCCCGCCGGTGCTGGTGACCGCCCATGGCGCGATCGCGGTGATGGTCTGCTACGACCTGGAATTCGCCGAACTCACCCGCCGCGCGGCCCTCGATGGGGCTGAACTCATCGTCGCGCCGGTGAACTGGCCCCTATTCGATCGACCCGAGGGAGAACGCCCCGGGGAGGTGATCACCGCGATGTCCACGGCACGCACCAACAAGGTGGCGGTGGCCGTCTGCGATCGAACCGGGACCGAGCGCGGACAGCAGTGGACCGAGGGGACGTCGATCATCAGTCCCGAGGGCTGGGTGCTGGCCGGGGTCGGCCCGGGCGCCGGTATCGCGATCGCCGATATCGATCTGAGCCTCACCCACGACAAATCGGTGACCGAGCACGCCGACCTGTTTGCAGATCGGCGCCCGGATCTCTACTAGCGCGGGTCGGGAAATGGCTAGCATCACCTGATGAGTACCCGACACACAGCGACGACGCTCTTCACCGGTGGGGTGATCTGGACCGGTAGCGCGGACGTCGACGCCCTACTGGTCGCCGACGGTGTCGTTCGGGCGGTGGGTGATCAGGCGCATGCGCTGGCATCGGAAACCCCGTCAGTGGAACAGGTCGACCTCGATGGCGGATTCTTGATGCCGTCCTTCGGCGACGGTCACTCCCACCCGCTCTACGGCGGTCTGGAAGCAGCCGGCCCGCCGGTGCGCGACTGCGGATCCGTCGACGACATCGTGCTTGCGATAAAACAGTTCGCGGCCGACAACCCCGACCAGGACTGGATCGTTGGGGCATCCTATGACGGCAGCCTCGCCCCCGACGGACTCTTCGACTCACGCTGGCTCGACGCCGCGGTGCCGGACCGTCCGGTGGTGCTGCGAGCCTGGGATTACCACACCATGTGGTGTAACTCAGTGGCCATCGAGCGAGCCGGTATCACTGCCGACACCCCGGACCCGGTGCTCGGTGAGATCCCGCATCGCGCCGACGGTTCGGTGCTCGGGACCCTACGTGAGTGGGGCGCAACCGATCTGGTGTCAGCAGTGATGCCGGTCCGCGATGAAAAGACACGGGTGGCGGCATTGGGTACCGCCGCCGATTACTTCCTGGCCCGCGGCGTCACCTGGGCCCAGGACGCCTGGGTCGAGCCTGGCGACCTGGCGACCTACGTCGCAGCGGCCCGCGCCGGGGCGCTGCGGATGCGGTTCAACCTCGCGCTGTACGCAGACCCACGGCACTTCGATTCGCAGGTAGAACAATTCGGGGAACAGCGGCGGCTTGTCGAACAGATCGGCTCACCGCTGTTGACCGCACACACAGTGAAGTTCTTCGCCGACGGTGTCATCGAGAACGAGACCGGAGCGCTGCTGGCCCCGTACTGTTCCGGACTCCACAGCCACGGTATGCGGACCTGGGAAGGCGATTCGCTGGCTGAGGCAGCGCGCCGCGTGGATGAATTGGGCCTGCAAATCCACATCCACGCCATCGGTGACGCCGCCATCCGACAGGCACTCGATGCGATCGAATACGCGATCAAGTGCAACCCGCCTCGCGACCGTCGGCCGGTCATCGCCCACGTCCAGCTTGTCGACGATACCGATCTCAGCCGGTTCGCCGAACTGGGTGTCATCCCCAATATGCAACCGCTGTGGGCGCAGATGGACGCACTCATGACGGTGCTCACGGTGCCCCGACTCGGCGTCGAACGCTCCGACCAGCAGTACCGGATGCGTTCCCTGGTCACCTCGGGTGCGCCACTGGCGCTGGGTTCGGACTGGCCGGTGTCCTCCGGAGCCCCACTGGACGGAATCGCGGTGGCGGCTTCACGGCGCACCGCGGCCGGCGATCCCGAAGGCGGGTGGACACCACATGAAATCCTTCCGATCGAAGAGACGCTGTCGGCGTACACCGCCGGCGTGGCGTATCAGGGGTTCGCCGAGGGCACTTGGGGAAAGATCGTTACCGGCGCCAGTGCCGATCTGGTCTGGCTGGACCGCGATCCGCGAAAAACTCCAGCGCGTGACCTGCCCACTGTGACCGTGCGCGCAACCTACCTGCGTGGCCAATCCGCCTACGCAGCATCCGTATAAGTCGTGACCAACCGAGAAGTCGTGACCAACCGAGAAGAGGAACGATCGTGACCATTCCGGCCCATTCGTCTGCGGACGATGCACTGTCCGAGTTGTCCGGCGGCCACCTGCGCCGCGCGTTAGGTCTGTGGTCGCTGGTGCTGTTCGGATTGGTCTACATGGTGCCGCTCACCGTGTTCACCACCTACGGCATCGTCACTCAGACCACCGGTGGCCGGCTGCCGGTGGCCTATGTGGTGACCCTGGTCGCGATGGTGTTCACCGCGTATTCCTATGCGCGGATGTCGGCCGCCTTCCCGGTGGCCGGGTCGGCATATGCCTACGCGCAGAAGAGTTTCGGCGCACCTATCGGTTTCCTTTCCGGGTGGTCGCTGCTGCTGGACTACTTGTTCCTGCCGATGCTCAACTACCTCGTCATCGGCATCTATCTCCAGGCCGCGTTCCCGGCGGTTCCGGCCTGGGTGTTCGTACTGGTCTCGATCGCCATCGTCACGGTGCTCAATATCGTCGGTATCGTGTCGGTGGACCGCGCCAACTTCCTGATCATCGCCATCCAGGCGATATTCATTGTCACGTTCATCGTGCTCACCCTGGTGAAGGTGTCCGGGAAGGGCAGTGTCGATCTGATCGCACCACTGACCGGTGATGGAACCGCCGGCGGCTTCGGGGTGATCGCGTCCGGGGCGGCGATTCTCTGCCTGTCGTTCCTGGGATTCGATGCCGTCTCAACGCTGTCCGAGGAAGCCAAGGATCCGGTTCGGGACGTGCCCCGGGCCATCATCATCGCCACCGTCGTATCCGGGGTGATCTTCATCGTCCTGTCCTACCTGTCTCAACTGGTGTACCCGTCCAACCAGTTCGCCAGCGTGGATGCGGGATCACTGGAGGTGATGGTGGCAGCCGGCGGGGGGTTCCTGAACACCTTCTTCACCGCCGCCTACGTCGCCGGGGCACTGGGGTCGGCGCTGACCTCGCAGGCCTCGGTGGCCCGGATTCTCTACGCCATGGGCCGCGACGGCGCACTACCGCGCACGTTGTTCGGAGCGGTCTCAGCACGCTTCAGCACACCGGTGTACGCAATCCTTGTGGTCAGCGCAATTTCGCTGCTGGCGATCGTGATCGACCTGGCTACCATGGCCTCACTGATCAGCTTCGGCGCCCTGGTGGCGTTCTCGGTGGTGAACCTGTCGGTGATGAAGCACTTCTTCATCGACCGGCGCGAGCGCGAGGGCAGCCGGATCGTGACGAATCTGGTGTTGCCGTTGATCGGATTCCTGCTGACCGCCTGGCTGTGGACGAGCCTGTCCGGGCAAACCCTGAAATTCGGATTGATCTGGCTGGCAGTCGGATTCGCCTGGCTACTGGTGATCACCCGGGGATTCCAGCGGCCCACTCCGGTGCTTGAGGCCTGAGACCGCCGGTGATCCGGTAATCACCTGAGGTAACGAAGCAGTGAAGGCCCGCGTGGGGTGGCCTGATCCGGCTGGCGTCATTGCTAGCTTTCGACTCGATGACGCGACAGGCAGCACCAGGCGCATGGACCGCGCGGGCCAATCGGCTTGCGGCGGTCGTCGGCGCAGCATTGCTGCTGCCCGGCCTGGCCATGATCGCGGCCCCGACCGCCACCGCCTTCTCCCGCGAGGGCCTTCCGATCGAGATCCTGACGGTGCCGTCGCCGGCGATGGGCCGCAATATCCGCGTCGAATTCCAAGGTGGTGGCCCACACGCGGTCTACCTGCTGGACGGATTGCGCGCAGAGGACGAAACCAACGGCTGGGATATCAACACCGCCGCCTTCGAGTGGTACTTCCAGTCAGGCTTATCGGTGGTGATGCCCGTCGGCGGCCAGTCGAGCTTCTACAGCGATTGGTATCGGCCGGCAGCAGGCCGGGCCGGAAACGTCACCTATAAGTGGGAGACATTCCTGACGAACGAGTTGCCAGTCTGGCTGGCGGCCAACCGGGGTATCTCGCCGGTGGGTAATGCCGTTGTGGGGCTGTCGATGTCGGGCGGCTCAGCCCTGACCCTGGCGATTTGGCACCCGCTTCAGTTTCTCTTCGCGGCGTCGTTATCCGGATTCCTCAATCCGTCACTGGGACTGTGGCCGATACTGATCAACGTCGCGATGCGCGATGCCGGCGGATACAGTGCCACCGACATGTGGGGCCCCAAGGGCGATCCCGCATGGAAGCGCAATGATCCGATGGTCAACATTTCCCGCCTGGTGGCCAACGGCACCGCGGTGTGGGTCTATTGCGGCACCGGTGCGCCCTCGGACCTGGATAACACCGCAGACCCGAGTTTCGGCGGGCTGTTCACCGCCGGATATCTGGAGAACGTCACGCTGGACACCAATAAGGAATTCCAGAAGAAATATCTGGCCGCGGGTGGACGCAACGCGGTGTTCAACTTCCCCCCGGCCGGAACCCACAGCTGGGGGTACTGGGGCTCTCAACTGCAGGCCATGAAGGCCGATATGCAACGCGTTTTGGGCGCGACACCGCTCGCCTAGGGAGAATGGATACGGCTCGCCAGGTCTCTTCCGCGGGTTTCCTTCATAAGCCCGACAGCAAGCATGGTGACCACGCCACAGCCGATCGCGATCGCCACCAACGGCGCACTTCGCATGTCACCGGCCAACAGACTGCTGGCGATCAGTGGCGTGAAGCCAGCACCCAGAACTGCAGCCAGCTGATATCCCATCGACACACCCGTGTAGCGGACGTCGGTATCGAACATCTCCGAGAGTAGCGCCCCCAGAGGGGCGTACATTGCCGATTGCATCGCCTGCGCCAGGATCAACGCCACCGCCAACCGAGGAAACGAGACGCTATCGACCAGCGCATAGAAAGGCACCGCATATACGACGATCGCAAGCGCGCCGCCCATGATCACCGCGCGGCGGCCGACACGATCGGATAGGGCCGAGAAAAACGGGATCGTCAGCAGCGAGGTCACCGAGGCGAAAAGACTCGCCGTTATGACATCGGTCAGCGGATATCCGATGCCCTTCGCGTAACTGAGCATGTAGGTGTTGATGAGCGCCGTCAGCGCAAACGGCCCGATGCCGACCGCGGTTGCAAGAATCAACGTTCGCGGCCTTCGCAACACACCGGAGAGCGGCAGTCCCCGGCGGCCGACTGGAGACGCGGCCGCCGATACAGCCTGGGCGAACACCGGGCTTTCCGAGACGCTGACCCGCACATAAAGTCCGAACATCAGCAAAAAGGCACTTACTAAGAAGGGGATCCGCCACCCCCACGACAGCAGGGCATCTTCGCCGAGCAGGGTCACTGCGGTGACCACACCCGTGGACAGCAATGCCCCGATTGGTGAACCCATCTGCATGAGGCCGTTCCACCGCCCCCGGAAGTCTGCGTCGGCGTGCTCGGCGACCATCAGAGTCGCGCCACCCCATTCGCCGCCGATCGCTATGCCCTGAGCAACTCGAAGAATGACCAACATGGCGGGGGCCGCCAGTCCGACAGTCTCGTAGGTGGGTAGCAACCCGATAAGGAAACTTCCCACGCCCATAATGGCCATGGTCACGACCAGCATTCGCTTCCGGCCCAGCCGATCTCCGAAGTGCCCGAACAGGATTCCGCCAATCGGACGCGAAACGTAGCCAGCCGCAAATGCCGCGAACGCGGCGACAGTAGCGAGTCCCGGATCGACGGCGGGGAAAAACAGCCGACCGAACACCAGTGCCGTCATCGTCGCATAGAGAACAAAGTCGTAATACTCCACAGCGGTGCCGATCAGACTCGATAGCACCACCCTGCGCATCAGCGCAGGCTTCGGGGACGAAGTCAGTTCCGGCGTCGACACTTCCCGGCAGTCCTTTCGGGCCCTCTTCGAGCGCAGTGGACGGCAGATCGCCAGCCGCCGCCGGAAATAATAAGCCGGAAGATATCACGGCTTGCAGGGCAGTATTCGATACCCGAATCAGGCCGAAGGGATATCCCGTTCGATCTCGTCCAGCCACACCGTCGCCGCCATGTCCGAAGGTGCGCGCCAGTCGCCGCGGGGGGATAGCGAACCCCCGTGGGTAACCTTGGGACCGTTGGGCATTGCCGAGCGCTTGAACTGGCTGAACGAGTAGAACCGCTGCGCAAAGACAGCCAGCCATCCCCGAATCTCGGCCAGCGGGTACTCGTCTCGCCAGGCATGCCATGCCAGGAACGCGATCTTGGCCGGCCGGAAGCCGTAACGCAGCACATAGAACAGTGAGAAGTCCTGCAGCGCGTACGGTCCGACCTTTGCTTCGCTGCTCTGGATCTGTTCACCCTCGCCCACTGGCACCAGCTCCGGGGTGATCTCGGTATCGAGCACTGACGCCAAGGTGTCGCCCACCTCGGCGTCGAACTCCCCCGAGCTGATCACCCACCGGATGAGATGTTGGATCAGGGTCTTCGGCACACCGCCGTTGACGTTGTAGTGACTCATCTGATCGCCCACACCGTAGGTCGACCAACCCAGCGCGAGCTCGGAGAGGTCACCGGTACCGAGCACGATGCCGCCGCGCTGATTGGCGATCCGGAACAGATAATCGGTGCGAAGTCCGGCCTGCACATTCTCGAAAGTGATGTCATACACGGCTTCGCCGCGCGCGTAGGGATGGCCGATCTCGGTGAGCATCAGCTCGGCAGTCGGACGGATGTCGATCTCGGCGAAACTCACCCCGAGCGCCTTGGACAGTCTGCTGGCGTTGTTCCTGGTGTGCTCACCGGTCGCGAATCCGGGCAGGGTGAACGCCAGGATATCGCTGCGGGGTCGTCCTTCGGAGTCCATGGCCCGGGCCGCGACGATGAGAGCGTGCGTGGAGTCCAACCCACCGGAGACGCCGATGACGATCTTCGGATAGTTCAGTGCCCGCAGCCGCTGCGCCAGGCCCGCAACCTGAATGTTGTAGCCCTCGTAGCAGTCCTGTTCCAACCGTGCCGGGTCGTTGGGCACGAACGGGAAACGCTCCACCTCACGGCGTAGGCCGATGTCACCGGCTGGCGGATCGAGCCGGAAACCGATGCGGCGGAACGAATCCAACCCCTTCTGGTGGTGGCGACGGTTGTCATCGAAGGTCCCCATCCGCAACCGCTCGGCACGAAGCAGATCCAGGTCGACGTCGGCGATGCAGCGCCGATCGCCCGTCCCGAAGCGCTCGGACTCTGCGAGCAGCCGACCGTTCTCATAGATCATCGTCTGGCCGTCCCAGGCCAGATCGGTACTCGACTCGCCCTCCCCGGCCGCGGAGTAGACATAGGCCGCCAGGCAGCGCGCCGATGCCGAACGGGCCAGTAGTTTGCGGTCGGTGGCCCGGCCGATGGTGATCGGGCTGCCAGACAGGTTGGCCAGCACCGTCGCCCCGGCCAGCGCGGCCTGCGCGCTGGGTGGAATCGGGACGAACATGTCCTCACAGATCTCGACATGCAGCACCAAACCGGGAATGTCGATGGCGTCGAATAGCAGGTCGGGGCCGAACGGAACCTCCGCGTCCACTCCCAACAGCCGGATCACCCCGTGCATGTCATCGCCAGGCGCGATCTGACGACGCTCGTAGAACTCGCGATAGGTCGGCAGATAGGACTTGACCGCAACGCCGAGAACCGCACCGCGGTGGATCACGACCGCGGTGTTGTAGATCCGGTGCAGGTGGCGCAGTGGCGCGCCGACCACCAGCACCGGCAGCAGGTCGGCTGATCCCGCGACGATATCGGCGAGCGCCGCCTCGACGGCGTCGAGCAGGCTGTCCTGCATCAGGATGTCCTCAAGCGAATATCCGGACAACGTCAACTCCGGGAAGACCGCGACCGCGACACCGTCGGCATGGCAAACACGTGCGATCCGCAGCACCGACTCGGCGTTGGCGGCCGGGTCCGCCAGCACCGTCCGGTGCGTGCAGGCGGCCACCCGGACGAATCCGTGCCGGTAGACGGAGTAGAAGTCCATTCCTCCATTGTCCCTTGTCGCCACCCAGGTCACCAACAGCGGTGGTTGTGGCCGGTCAGTACCCTCGCGGGTATGGAAGCTCCGGAACTCGTGGCACTGCTGGCCGGGCAGCGGTTCGCGGTGCTCACCGGGGCCGGGATATCCACCGACTCCGGCATCCCGGACTACCGGGGGCCGGACTCCCCGCCGGCCAATCCGATGACGATCCGGCAGTTCACCTCCAGCGCCCAGTACCGGCAGCGGTACTGGGCACGCAATCACCTGGGCTGGCGGCATATGGCCGAGACCGAACCCAATGCCGGACACCGTGCCCTGGTCACCCTTGAGCGGGCCGGAGTTGTCACCGGGGTGATCACCCAGAATGTGGACCTACTGCACACCAAGGCCGGCAGCCGTACCGTGATCAATTTGCACGGCACCTACGCGAAAGTGGTGTGCCTGGACTGCGGGCACAGGATGTCCCGGGCGGCACTGGCCGACCAACTTGAGGCCGCCAACCCCGGATTCACCCGACGCGCACAACAGATGGGCGGCCATGCGGTGGCCCCCGACGCCGACGCAGTGGTCTGTGACACCGACTCCTTCCGGTTTGTCGATTGCCCGGCGTGTGGTGGCATGCTCAAACCCGATATCGTCTATTTCGGCGAATCCGTCGCCAAAGAGGTTGTAGATCGAGCGTATTCACTCCTTGAGCAGTCCGATGCACTACTGGTGGCGGGGTCATCGCTGACGGTGTTCTCCGGCTACCGATTCGTTCGTCATGCCGCCGCACGCGGTCAGCCGATTGCCATCATCAATCGCGGCGTCACCCGCGGTGACGACCTGGCAACGGTGAAGGTGGAGACCGGCTGCTCGCCGATGCTGGCCCTGCTGGCCGATGAACTCAGCGGAAGCCGACTGCACTGACGTGGCGCTAGACGGCCACCAGATCATCGGCGTGCACCGCGGGACGGCGCATATCCGCGGGCAGATCGGAGGTCGAACGTCCGATCATGGTGGTCAATTCGGCTGCGTCGTAGGCCACCACACCGCGGGCGACCAATTCCGCGTCCGGCCCGCGCAACTCGATGACATCGCCGCCGAAGAACTTCCCGGATAACCCGGTGATTCCGGCCGGCAGCAGCGAGCGTCGTTGTTTGACCACCGCACGCACCGCGCCCTCATCCAGCGTCACCGCGCCTGCGGCCTCGGCGGCATACCGAACCCAGAACCGCCGAGCCGACATCCGCGTCGAACGCGGGGCGAACACGGTGCCCACTGATGCGTCAGTCAGCGCGGCCGCTGCGTCGGTGGCGGCGGCCAGCAACACCGGCACACCCGCATCGGCGGCCAGCAGCGCCGAGGACAATTTCGAGGCCATTCCCCCGGTGCCCAGTCGACTGCCCTGTCCGGCAATCACTCCGTGAACATCGTCAGGCCCGGCGACCTCGGCGATGAAGCGCGCCCCGCGCTTTTGTGGATCGCCGCCCTTGCGCGGATCGGACTCGTACAGGCCGTCGATATCGGAGAGCAGCACAAGCGCGTCAGCACCAACCAGTTGGGCCACCAGAGCCGACAGCCGGTCGTTGTCACCGAATCGGATCTCATTGGTGGCCACGGTGTCATTCTCGTTGACGATCGCCACCGCATGCAGTGCGCGAAGCCGGTCCAGGGTGCGCGCCGCGTTGGTGTGCTGCACCCGCTGTGAAATGTCATGGGCGGTCAGAAGAACCTGTCCAACGGTGCGGCCGTACTTCGCGAAGGCCGCGCTCCAGGCATTGACCAACGCGACCTGACCGACGCTGGCGGCGGCTTGTTTGGTGGCGAGGTCGGTCGGCCGACGGCTCAGGCCCAGCGGTTCAATACCGGCGGCGATCGCGCCCGACGACACGATCACCACATCCGAGCCGGACTTCATCCGAGCCTCGATGGCATCGGCCAGCGCCGCCAGGCGGTCGGTGTCGAAGAGTCCGGAGGCGTCGGTCAGCGCGGTGGTGCCGATTTTGACGACGATGCTGCGGGCGTCACGGATGGCAACGCGGTGCGCACTCATTCCTGGACCCCCTGCTCACGACGACTCCGACGGGCCTCCTTGCGTTCGGCCGCACCGATCCGGTCATTGCGCTCCAACCGGGCGTCGGTACCGCGGCCGGTCGGCGTGACGTCCACCCCGGCCGGGGTCTGCGGTTCCCAGTCGAAGGTCATATCACCGATCGTGACTGCACAGCCCGGGGTGGCGCCGCGCTTGATCAACTCATCCTCGACGCCGAGACGGGCCAGCCGGTCACCGAGGTAGCCCACTGCCTCGTCATTGGTGAAGTCGGTCTGGGCCACCCAGCGCTGCGGCCGGGTGCCGCGCACCACGAAACCACCGGCGTGAGCCGGATCGGCTTCGACGGTGAACCCGCTCGCATCCACCGCTACCGGACGAATCACCGGACGTCGCGCCACCACCGTGGGCTGAGCGGCCCGGTAGCCGGCCACCAGGTCCCACATGGCGAACGTCAGCTCGCGCAACCCCTCCCGGGTGACCGTGGACACCTCGAACACCGGCAACCCGCGGGCTTCGATCTCGGGTCGCACGAAGTCAGCCAGTTCCCTGGCTTCCGGAACATCGATCTTGTTGAGCACCACCGCACGCGGGCGGTCAGCGAGATCACCCAGTGACGAGTCACCCTGCAGGGTGGGCTCATAAGCAGCCAATTCCGCCTCAAGAGCGTCGATATCAGAGATCGGATCGCGGCCCGGTTCCATTGTGGCGCAGTCGATCACGTGTACCAGCACCGCGCAGCGCTCGATATGTCGCAGGAAATCCAGGCCCAACCCGCGGCCCTGCGAAGCACCCGGGATCAGCCCCGGTACGTCGGCAACCGTGAAAGTATGCTCACCAGTCGACACCACGCCGAGGTTGGGCACCAGGGTGGTGAACGGGTAGTCGGCGATCTTGGGCTTGGCCGCAGAGATCGTCGACACCAGAGACGATTTACCCGCCGACGGGAATCCGACCAGGCCGACATCGGCGACGGTCTTCAGTTCCAGGGTGAGGTCGCGGGTCTGCCCCTTCTCACCCAGCAGGGCGAACCCGGGCGCCTTACGGGCGCGCGACGCCAGTGCCGCGTTGCCCAGACCACCCCGGCCGCCTTCGGCGGCGGTGAAGCGGGTACCCGCACCCACCAGGTCGGCCAGCAGCCGACCCTGTTCGTCAAGCACGACCGTGCCGTCGGGCACCCTCACCTCGAGGTCGGACCCGTAGGCACCGTCGCGGTCGCCGCCCATGCCCTGCTTACCGGACGGCGCGACGACATTCGGATGGAAGTGGAAATCGAGCAGCGTGTGGATCTGCGGATCAACGACGAGGACGACACTGCCGCCACGGCCACCATTACCGCCGTCGGGGCCGCCGAGGGGTTTGTACTTCTCGCGGTGCACCGACGCACAGCCATTGCCGCCGTTACCCGCGCTGGTATGAATCACCACGCGGTCGACGAAGCGTGGCATCGCCAGTGTCCTTTCATTCGTCGAGTGTGAACTAACTGCGAAGAATCGGCCTCGATTTCACAGTGGCTTCACACTCGCGAAAAAGAGACCTACTCCGGTCGCGCGACGCGAACGATGTTGACGGTCTTGCGACCGCGCTTCTCGCCGAACTCCACCGCACCGGGTGCGGTGGCGAACAGGGTGTCGTCACCGCCGCGACCGACATTGACGCCGGGGTGGAAGTGAGTGCCACGCTGACGAACGATGATCTCGCCAGCCTTGACCACCTGACCGCCGAATCGCTTGACGCCCAGACGCTGAGCGTTGGATTCGCGACCATTTCGTGAGCTGGAAGCGCCCTTTTTATGTGCCATGCCTTCTCGCCTCCTGAGCTACTTGGTTGGTTGGTTCTTCGCCCGAGGGCTCATCACTTGATACCGGTGACCTTGAGCACCGTCAACGGTTGACGATGGCCCTGCCGCTTGTGATAGCCGGTCTTGTTCTTGAACTTGTGGATCCGGATCTTGGGACCCTTGGTGTGCTCGAGGACCTCGCCGGTGACCGAAACCTTCGCAAGTTCCCCCGCGTCGGTGGTCACCTTGGCGCCGGCGACGACGAGCGCGACCGGCAGCGACACCGAGGCGCCCGGTTCGGTCTCAATCTTCTCCACCTTGAGGATGTCGCCGACGGCAACCTTGTACTGCTTGCCACCGGTCTTGACGATCGCGTAGGTGGCCGTCTCGGCTGCCATCATTCCTCTTCCAGGTCGGCGACTCGAGAGTCGCGGTGGCGCGGGCACGCGCAACCTTCGATTGCGCGAGCGGGTCTGGGTTGCGGGCCCGGGCCGGACCGGCTCGAAAGAAAGCCCGGCGGTCCCACTGCCGCCGGCGGAGCCAGGCGACAGCTATTGAAGGGTACTCCGACCAGCACCGGAGGGTCAAACTGCGGGTCGGGGAGGCTCAGTTATCCGAAACCGGCGGGCCGGCGGGCCGGCCGGCGGCCCGTCGCCGCAGCCTCAAGGGTGCCGCAGTGACCTGAGTCACGCCGGGAGCACCCTCGTCGTCCTCGTCGTCCTCGTCGCCCCCGTCGTCCTCGTCGCCCCCGTCGTCCTCGTCGTCCTCGTCGTCGTCATCATCATCGTCATCATCGTCGTCATCGTCATCGTCGTCGTCATCGTCATCATCATCGTCGTCATCATCGTCGTCGTCGTCATCCTCGATGTCGAGGGGGTCGTCCTCGTCGATGGCGTCGTTGTCGATGGGGTCAAGTTCGTCGTCCTCGTCCTCGTCGACGTCCACATCACCGCCCGGTTCTCCACCCGGGACCTCATCGGCCTCGTCCTCATCGTCCTTGCCGGTGGTCGCGGCCATCGCCTTGAACATCGGGTGCTCGCCCGGGGTGTGCGCGGGCACCCGGGCCACCGCCTGCTCGTCGACACGGCCCTTCTTACCGCGTCTGCTGCGGCGCCCACCGACCGACTCGGCCTTGCGGCCGTCACCGTTTGCGGGTGCGTTCTCCACCGGGTCGGCGTGCAACACGATGCCGCGGCCACTGCACTCGGGGCAGTTGGTCGAGAACGCCTCGATCAGACCGGTTCCCAGGCGCTTGCGGGTGAGTTGCACCAGTCCCAGCGAGGTCACCTCCGAGACCTGATGGCGGGTGCGGTCCCGCCCCAGCGCCTCGGTCAACCGCCGCAACACCAGATCACGATTGGACTCCAGCACCATGTCGATGAAGTCGATGACCACGATGCCGCCGATATCACGCAGCCGCAGCTGTCGCACGGTCTCCTCGGCCGCCTCGAGGTTGTTTTTGGTGACGGTCTGCTCAAGGTTGCCGCCCGAACCGGTGAACTTTCCGGTGTTGACGTCGACGACCGTCATGGCCTCGGTTCGGTCGATCACCAGCGTTCCGCCCGAGGGCAACCACACCTTCCGGTCCAAAGCCTTGGCAAGCTGCTCGCCGATTCGGTGTACCGCGAAAACATCAGGCCCATCAGGTCCACCGACCGGTTCATACTTCGTCAGCTTCGGAACAAGTTCGGGCGCAACGGAAGTGACGTATTCCGTGATCGTCTCCCAGGCGCTGTCACCCGAGACGATCAGGCCGGCGAAGTCTTCAGTGAACAGGTCGCGAATTACCTTAACCAGTACGTTGGGCTCTTCGTAGAGAGCCACCGCCGCACCGGCGGCCTTGGCCTTGATCTCGGTGGCCCGCTCGGAGATGCCAACCCAGCGCTCCTGCAACCGGGTGACATCGCCGCGGATGTCCTCTTCCTTGACACCCTCCGACGCGGTGCGGATTATCACGCCGGCTTCCGGCGGCACCACTTCGCGCAGAATCTCCTTGAGGCGCTGGCGTTCGGTGTCGGGCAGCTTGCGGCTGATACCGGTAGATGACGCGCCCGGCACATAGACGAGATACCGACCGGCCAGTGACAGCTGCGTGGTGAGGCGGGCACCCTTGTGTCCCACCGGATCCTTGCTGACCTGGACGATGACGTAGTCACCGGGTTTGAGGGCCTGCTCGATCTTGCGGTTGGCCCCGCCGAGTCCGGCCGCCTCCCAGTTCACCTCGCCGGCGTAGAGCACACCATTGCGACCGCGACCGATATCGACGAACGCGGCTTCCATCGACGGCAATACGTTCTGCACGATGCCCAGGTAGATGTTGCCGGCGAGAGACGCCGACGCTGGCGAGGTGACGAAGTGTTCGACGACGATGCCGTCCTCGAGAACCGCGATCTGGGTGTACCGCGCGCCTTCGTGCGGCGGCTCGGTGCGGATCTTGTCGCGCACCACCATGACCCGGTCGACGGCCTCCCGGCGCGCCAGGAACTCGGACTCGGAAAGGATCGGCGGGCGCCTGCGACCGGCATCACGGCCGTCACGGCGACGTTGTCGCTTGGCTTCCAGCCGGGTGGATCCGCTGATGCCCTGGATCTCACCGGAATCGCGGTCGGCTTTGGATCGGGGTGCGCGCTCGTGGACCACGGTGTTGGGCGGGTCGTCGACCGAACCGGATTCGGTGTCATCGCCGCCTCCCGACTTGCGGCGCCTGCGCCGTCGGCGTCGGCGGGTCGCGCCCTCCCCGGTTGCGGATTCGTCATCGCCGGCATCGGTGTCATCGGAATCCTCGCGATGTTCGCCCGAGTCTTCATCGGCGGGCTCGGAGTCGTCATCCTCACCTTCGCCGCCCGCCTCGCCCCGGCCCCGGCCCCGGCCACGACGGCCGCGGCGGCGGCGGCGGTTAGCCGGTCGGTCGGCGGAGTCGACGTCTGCTGTGTCGTCGTCACCGGAGTCCGGGTCGTCGTCATCGTTACCGTCGGCATCGCGATCGCCCTGATCAGCACGCGCGGCTACGACGGGTTGGGGAGCGACGAACAGCGGCATATACGCCGGCGGCTCCTCGGCGGGGATTTCAGCAACGGGGGCGGCCTCAGCACCGGGGGCCGCAAGCGCACCGTCGGCAGGTTCGGCGGCCAGCACTTCGCGCACCCGCAAGGCATCGGCCTGGTCGACGCTGGACTGCGCGCTACGGGAGCGCCCGTCGAGCCGGGTGAGCGCGTCAAGAACCCGCCTGCTGGTAGTGCCCAACGCACGCGCCAGCGTGTGTACTCTCAGCCGATCGGGCAGCGCCTGCTCATCGGTCGCGGGCGGCTGCCACTGCAACGGGCTTTCGGGCAGGTCCTGGGTAAGATCATCATCGGCCACTGAGCCTCCTCAAGCCCCCGGGCGCGTCGTACTGACGCGGCCACTCGAGGGCTAACGCTGTGGCCCGGGTCGTTACCCGGGCTCGTTTGTCTATGGTCTGAATGGCGATTGTCGACGGTCCGCGCCGCACCGCAGGCCGCGGTGGTCGCGCACGTCGCGAAATCTCATTCCGGATGCCCGTTGCCGTTCACCCGCTACGAGTATCCCACACCGGCGGCAGGTATCGAGCCGACGGTCCGCGAAGCGGTCAGCGGGCCGGGAACCAGAGCTGAATCTCGCGGGCGGCCGACTCCGGCGAATCGGAGCCGTGCACCAGGTTGAACTGGGTCTCCAGTCCCAGGTCGCCGCGGATCGTGCCGGGTGCGGCCTTCTCCACGGGATCGGTCCCGCCGGCGATCTGGCGGAATGCCGCGATCGCGCGGGGGCCCTCCAGAACTGCGGCGATCACCGGACCGGAGGTGATGAACTCCAACAGCGAGCCGAAGAAGGGCTTGTCGGCATGCTCGGCATAGTGCGCCCGCGCCAGTGCATCGTCGACGTTCTTGAGTTCGAGCGCGGCGATCTTCAGGCCCTTGCGTTCGATACGGCTGATGATGTCGCCGATCACCCGCCGCTGCACGCCGTCGGGTTTGATCAGCACAAGAGTCCGCTCGTTCACGGCCCACAGCGTACCTTCTCAGCCATGCGGCGATTGCTGGCCCGGTAACAGGCCCAGTCGCTCTCGGCGCAGCACCTCGGTGCGCAGATACGCGATCACAGCCCAGACCACTCCGAACAGTAATCCCATGAATCCGATTGCCGGGTAGATGAAGAATCCGGCAACGAGCAACAACTGCACGCCGAGGTTCGCCCAGATGGCCCACGGCCGTCCCTGCATCCCAGCCAGTAGTCCCAACAGAATCGCGAACCCGATCACATAGGAGATCGACCACGCCGTCAGTCCACCGCCGACAGCACCGACTACCGGCAAGGCCAGCAGTACCGCGATCATCTCGAGGATCAGGGTTCCGGCCATGACGCCCCGGAAGCTCTTCCAGGGATCCGCCGGCCGGGGGGCCTCGGACCCGACAGTCCCGGGAATCTGCGTCACATCGGGTCCTTGCCGAACAGCGTGCGGGCGGCGCCCGCGGTGGCGACCGAGCCGGTGATGACGATGCCCGCCCCGGAGAGCCCGTCGACCTTGGCGTCCTCGACGAGCGCCGTGGCGGTCTCAATGGCATCTGCCAGGGTTGGCGCGCGCACAACCCGCTCGGGGCCGAACACCTCCTCGGCGCGCAAGGCCAGCGATTCGACGTCCAGCGCGCGTGGTGAGCCGTTGTCGGTGATCACCACCAGATCAAAGGCCGGCTCCAGGGCGGCCAGGATTCCGCTCACGTCCTTGTCGGCAAGCACGCTGAGCACACCCACCAGGAACCGGAAATCGAACTCCTCGGCCAGTGCCGTGGTGAGCACCGCGGCTCCGGCGGGGTTGTGGGCCGCGTCGATGAAGACGGTCGGCGCGGTGCGCATCCGTTCCAGCCGTCCCGGGCTGGTCGCTGCGGCAAACCCCGCACGCACGGCGTCGATATCGAGTTGGCGCTGCGGCCCGGCACCGAACAGCGCTTCGACGGCGGCCAGCGCGATCGCGGCGTTGTGCGCCTGATGTTCGCCATGCAACGGCAGGAAGATGTCCGGGTACACCCCACCGAGGCCTTGCAGCTCGATCAGTTGCCCGCCGACGGCGACCTGGCGGCTCAGCACCGCGAACTCGGAGTCCTCCCGCGCCACCGCGGCGTCGGCGCGCACAGCTTGGGCCAGCAGGACTTCCATGGCCTCGGGTGCCTGACGGCCGATGACCGCGACGGTGTCGACCGGAACAAGGTCACCGCGAGGCGAGCCGATGATGCCGGCCTTCTCTGCGGCGATCTCGGCGATGGTGTCGCCGAGATACTCGGCGTGATCGATGCCGATCGACGTGATGACCGCGACGGGTGCGTCGACGACGTTGGTGGCATCCCACCGGCCACCCATCCCTGTCTCGATGATGGCGATATCGACCGGTGCATCGGCGAACGCCGCAAAGGCCATCGCCGTGACGACCTCAAATTTGCTCATGGCCGGTCCGTCCGGTCCGAATTCACCCGCTTGCGACTGTGCATCGACCATCTGCACGAACGGCTCTATCTCGCAATAGGTTTCGACATATTTCGCCGGGCTGATCGGCTCGTTGTCGATGACAATACGTTCGACAGCCGACTGCAGATGCGGGCTGGTCGTGCGCCCGGTCCGTCGGTCGAGGGCGGTCAGCAATGCGTCAATCATCCGGGCAACCGACGTCTTGCCATTGGTGCCGGCGATGTGAATACAGGGATAGCTGAGTTGAGGAGAGCCAAGCAATTCCATCAGTGCGGAAATGCGCGCCGTGCTGGGCTCTAGTTTGGTCTCCGGCCAGCGCTGATCCAACAGATGTTCGACCTGGAGCAGGGATGCGATCTCGTCGGGCGTCGGAATCCGGGCGCTCATGCCAGCGCAACCAGGCGCGCGGCGATCCGGTCGGTTTCTTCCTGGGCCAGTTTCTGTCGTTCGCGAATCTTGTCGACGACGTCGCCTGGCGCCTTGGCCAGGAAAGCCTTATTGCCGAGCTTGGCCGCGGTTGCCGCCAGATCCTTCTGCGCGGTGGCCAGGTCCTTCTCCAGCCTGCGTCGTTCGGCCGCGACGTCGACCGTGCCGGAGGTATCCAGCTCGACCGCAACGGTGCCGGTCGACAGCCGCACCTCCAGCTGTGCGGTGGCGTTGAAGTCGGCTGCCGGTTCGGTCAGCCACGCCAGCGCCGTCACCGCCGCCACCTGTTCGCGCAGCCCGGCCTGCTCGATTCCATCGAGGCGGGCCGATACCTTCTGGCGGTCCGCCAGACCTTGATCACTGCGGAACCGGCGTATCTCGGTGACCAGCTTCTGAACATCGGCAACCCGAAGTGCAGCAACGGGATCCAGCGTGACACCACTGGCCTGTGGCCAGTCGGCGATCACGAGGGACTCACCACCGGTCAACGCCTGCCACAGCACCTCGGTGACGAAAGGCATGACCGGGTGCAGCAGCTTGAGCACTGTGTCGAGGACTGCGGCGAGCACCGCGGTGGTGTGTTGCAAGCCCCGGCCGAGCTGCACCTTGGCCAGCTCCAGGTACCAGTCGCAGAATTCGTCCCAGGCGAAGTGATAGAGCGATTCACAGGCCCGGCTGAACTCATAGGACTCGAACGCCGAATCCGCCTCGGCGCGAACCTCTTCGGCGCGACCTAGGATCCACCGGTCGGCGTCGGTCAACTCATCGATCCCGGGCAGCGGCGCCAGCGCGGCACCGTTCATGAGCGCGAAACGGGTCGCGTTGAACAGCTTGGTGGCGAAGTTACGCGACGCTCGGGCGTGGTCCTCGCCGATGGACAGGTCACCACCGGGGCTGGCACCGCGCGCCAGCGTGAACCGCAGTGCGTCAGCCCCGAACAACTCCACCCAGTCCAGTGGGTCGATGCCATTGCCGCGGGACTTGCTCATTTTCCGGCCGTGTTCATCGCGAATCAGGCCGTGCAGGAAGACATTCGTGAACGGGACCTGGGGGCCGCGTTTCCCGCCGCCGGTGATGGCATCGTCACCCGACACGAACGTGCCGAACATCACCATGCGGGCCACCCAGAAGAAGAGGATGTCGTAGCCGGTGACGAGAACGCCTGTCGGATAGAACTTCTCGAGGTCAGCTGTGCGATCCGGCCAGCCCATGGTGGAGAACGGCCACAATGCCGAAGAGAACCAGGTGTCGAGCACGTCCGGGTCCTGCTCCCAGCCCTCGGGTGGCGTCTCGTCCGGTCCGACGCACACGCGTTGCCCGTCTGGGCCGTGCCAGATCGGGATGCGATGTCCCCACCACAGCTGACGCGAGATGCACCAGTCGTGCATATCGTCGACCCAGTCGAACCAGCGCGGCTCCAGGCTTTTGGGGTGAATGACGATATCGCCGCCCCGCACCGCATCACCGGCAGCCTTGGCCAACGATTCGACCTTGACCCACCACTGCAGACTCAATCGCGGTTCGATCGGCTCGCCACTGCGTTCGGAATGCCCGACACTGTGCAGATACGGGCGTTTCTCCGCCACGACGCGGCCGGCGGCGGCTAGTGCCTCGCGGACTTGCGTCCTGGCTTCGAAACGGTCCATACCGTCGAACTGCGTTCCGGTGCCGACTATCCGACCGCGGGTGTCCATGATCGACGGCATCGCCAGGTTGTGCCGCATACCGATCTCGAAGTCGTTCGGGTCGTGCGCCGGTGTGACTTTGACAGCGCCGGTTCCGAATTCCGGATCGACATGTTCGTCGGCCACGATCACGATCTCGCGGTCCTGGAAGGGGTGCGCCACGGTGGTCCCCACCAGGTGCCGGTATCGATCGTCATCGGGGTGCACGGCGATCGCAGTGTCACCGAGCATGGTTTCGATCCGGGTGGTCGCCACCACGATGTGCGGCGCCGAATCATCAAGGGAGCCATAGCGGAACGAGACCAGTTCGCCCTCGACCTCTTCGTATTTAACCTCGAGATCGGAGATTGCGGTCTGCAGCACCGGTGACCAGTTGACCAACCGCTCGGCCTGGTAGATCAACCCGGCGTCGTAGAGACGTTTGAAGATCGTGCGAACCGCGCGAGACAACCCCGCGTCCATGGTGAACCGATCGCGACTCCAATCGACACCGTCGCCGAGGCGGCGCATCTGGGCGCCGATCGTTCCGCCCGACTGCTGCTTCCATTCCCAGACCTGCTCGATGAACCGATCCCGGCCGAGGTCGTCCTTACTGGTGGAATCTGCAGCCAGTTGCTTCTCCACCAGCGACTGGGTGGCGATGCCGGCATGATCCATCCCGGGAAGCCAGAGCACCTCATAGCCCTGCATGCGCTTACGGCGGGTCAGCGCATCCATCAGGGTGTGATCCAGCGCGTGACCCATGTGCAGGCTGCCGGTCACATTCGGCGGCGGCAGGACGATCGAGTACGGCGGTTTGGCACTGGCGGCATCGGCGGTGAAATATCCCGCGTCAACCCAACCCTGATAGATCCCGGTCTCTACCGCACCGGGCTCCCACGTCTTCGGGAGAGCCTCGGCGCGGGCGTCATCAGTGGTGGGCACCTGATGATTCTAGGAACGGGTGCGCGCAGGCCGACGGCCGACCTGCGCCCCGAGGCGAACCGCTACTTGCCGCCGCGCAGGAGTCCACCCAGAATGTTGCCGATCGCTCCGCCCTGGTTGCCGCCAAGCACACTGCCCAGAATGTTGCCCAGCGGGTTGTTGGCGGCACCGCCACCACCACCGCCGAGGAGGCCCCCCAGAACATCGCCGATACCGCCGCCGGGCGCTGCCTGAGCCTGCGCGCCGGCATTCTTCGCGGCGAACTGCTTGCCGACATAGGCCAGCACGATCGGCGCAAGCATCGGGAGCAGCCGCTTGATCAGGTCACCACCGCCGGCACCGGCGCCGGAAAGCGCCGAGGCGACCTGGTTGGTGTCGTTGCCGCCGAACAGGCTGGCGATCAGCTGGTTGCCCTGGCCCTGGTCGATCTGGTCGACATTGATGCCGCCGGTCAGCAGGTCGCTCTGGCCCTCGGCGACGACGGCCGACTCGAGGTGGGTGGAATCGATATCGTCGGCCTGGACGTTTTCATGCAGACTGCCGAGCAGGGTGGGCACCAGGGTCTGGATGGCCTGGTTCACCTCACTCGGATCGGCTCCGAGCTTGTTGGCGATGTCCGCCACCGGGATCTGGTTGTAGAGGTCTTCGAGACCGGCCATGTCGGGGTTTCACTTTCGTTGATTTGGTGCGAACTACTCCGACAGTAGTCGCCCCGTCGCCGCCCGTGCAGCCGTTTACGCCCACCGCACCGGCCGCGAATCAACCCAGCTTGGCCGATTCCAGCGAAATCCCGGCCGCCGGGAAGCGCGCCAGCAGCGCGTCGCCCATGGCGGCCGCGGGCGTCAACACGCCGTGCAGCGCCGGGAGTTTGTCCCGGTCCAGCGCCAACGCCAGGCCGCACTCCCCCAGCATCACCGATGTCGCCTTGTAGCCGGGATCACCACTCTGGGACATGGTGGCTACATATCGGGCACCCGTGCTGGTGGTCGTATAGGTCTCCACGCGGTAGTAGCCCCGCTCGCGCACTTCGTCGCTGGGACCGGTGCCGGGTTTGGGCGCAATTCGCTCGACCAACCGACGCGGGAGGAGCCGGAAGAATCGACCCCCCAGCGCGGCCGCACCGGCGGTTGCCGCCGTAGCCGCCGCCGAGGTGACCGGAGCCAGGACAGACGGCCCGACGCCCATGTATTCCGCATAGCGGAATCGGCGGCCGTAGGCGTAGTCCAGCAGTGCATTGCTGCGACGCACGATTCGGGTGTTGTACATCGCCATCACGAAGCCGGCGGCCCACACCCCGTCCAGCTCCGGGGCAAGTTCCCTACCGCGTCGCCACGGCATATCCGGCTGGGGGCCGAGTTCAGGCTCGGCGCCGCGATCTTGGGACAGGGAGTAGGGATCGGCGAGCAGCCGCCGGATGTCGGGGTCCCCGGAGGACGCCCGGAACACCTCAATCATCGAGGCGATCGTGCCGCCGGAGACCCCGCCGGAAAAACTGCGCAGCACATAGTTGGTCTCGCCGAGCTCGCCGGTACCGTCCTGCTTGACGCGCCGGAACAGCTCGTAGACGCTCAGGTCCGACGGAACGGAGTCGAATCCGCACGCGTGCACGATGCGGGCTCCGGTATCGACTGCCTGTTTGTGGTAGTCGTCGATACTCTGCCGGACGAACATCGCCTCACCGGTGAGGTCGGCGTAGTCGGTGCCGGCTGCCGCGCAGGCCGCCACCATCGGCAGTCCGTAGCGGCTGTAGGGACCGACGGTGGTCACCACCACCTGGGTCCGCGCGGCCATCTCATCGAGGGAGGCCGGCGAGGATGCGTCGGCGGTGATGATCGGCCAGGACTGTGCGGACTCACCGAGCGTCGCGCGAACAGCCGCCAAACGTTCCGGAGAGCGCCCCGCCAATGCGATGCGGGCACTGCCGCCGGCCTTGGCCAGATACTCGGCGGTGAGCCTGCCGACGAAGCCGGTAGCCCCGTATATCACGATGTCGAACTCGCGGCTTGTCATGGGCGTCAACTTACCGCCCGGCCCCGAAGCCGTTGTCAGCGATGGCGCCGGTATGCGTCCAGGTTCTTAACGGATGCCGATCGCGTTGGCGAAGGCCTTGCCCGGATCGGTGACCGCCAGGCACATCTGGCCCCAGTCGATCAGACCGAGCGGCCCGCGCCCCAGCCCCTGGCACTGGTTTATCGGAGCCGGGCTGTCGGACGACACAGTGGTCACCAGGCCGGGCGTGAATCCGGCGGCGCCGGCATTCGCGCCGCATGTCGGCCAAGCGCCGATGCCCTGAGTGCGGTAGACGTTCTCGGCGACCCGGATCTGCTCCTCACGGGGGGCCTGATTGGGCATCCCGGTTCCGCCATTGGACTTCCAGGTGGCGGGTGAGAATTGCAGGCCGCCGTAGTAGCCGTTGCCGGTGTTGATCGCCCAGTTGCCGCCGGACTCGCACTTGGCGACGGCGTCCCAGTTCACACCGCTGTCGGCGGCAGCAGTTCCGCTTCCCAACGCCAGGGCTCCCAGTGCCAGGCCCAACGCGAGGGCGGCGAGGGTGATGATTCTGCGGAGGATGCTCACTGGTCTCCCTTTCCGACTGCGGACCGCCGTATCGGGCGGTTGTGATGTGAATCGCAGCGTGCGGGACAGGTGTTACGGCTGGGTCAGTTGATTTTGATGAGAGTTCAGTGAGAGAAGTGGCGAGAAAGAATAAAGTGCCTGGTCAGCCTCGTTGGCCGCACACCGGCCAAGCGCCAATACCCTGGCTACGCAGCACGTTCTCCGCCACCCGGATCTGCTCTGACCGGGAGGCCTGATTCGGCATGCCGTTACCACCGTTGGCATGCCAGGTACCCGGAGAGAACTGCAGGCCGCCGAAGTAGCCGTTACCCGTGTTGATCGCCCAGTTGCCACCAGACTCGCAGACCGCGATGGCGTCCCAATTCACGCTATCGGCGTTCGCGACACCGGCGCCCAGACCAATCGGGGCCACCGACATCGCGCCGGCTAGCGCGGTCATTCCGAGCGTCTTGCGGAGATTCTTCAACAGACTGTCCTTTCGCCAAGCGTGCGCCGCAGCCTTGCCCTAGGGCGGGTCTGCTCGTCGGGTCGCGCCGTCTCTGTCTGGCACGACTGCGGTGGCCGGCTGGCGCACCCCGGGGGGTATCGCATGAGAACCCGACCCCCGCTCACACGCAGGGACTTCATCATGTGGATTTAGCGGCCCGTTTGACGGACCGATTTGGAAGATACGCAGCGCATTGCCCTCGGTCACGTCAATGACATGCCAATATCTTTCAGATAACAGACTGATTACGGCGGCGAATCGCCCGGGCTTCGCGCAGGTCAGTGCGGCGATCCCCAGTGGCGCGAAACCGCGATCCGCGCCGTCAGGATGTGACCCAAATCACAGCGGATTTGTGAGCCAAGGCACAGGGAAATTGGCCACACAAATAACAATATTCACACGAATAACATCTTTAACAGTTTTCGAGTGCTGCGCCGGGTTTTTTTTGATCGACGGCCCAGGTCAGCCCGGCGTGTCGGCCCAGTGATTGAGGTTCGTCAGGGCCCGACCTGGCGGCAGCACAACCCGTTGCGTGACCACGGTGTCGGCCAGGGCACGCATGCTGCGCTGACCTACGCCGACGAGGATGTCGATCTGGTCAGCCAACGCGGTGGAAAAGATCCCGGCAAGATAGTGGTCGCGGCCGTCCCAGGGCAGCACGATGTCGACGCCCCGGTAGCCGACAAGCTCCTCGATGACATCCAGTGACAGGTACGGCATGTCCACCGCGCTCACGAAGGCCCGGTCCGCCCCCGCGGCCGCGGCCGCCCGCAGCCCCCGGCCGGTCGCCAGCAGCGGGCCTACGCCACGCACCTCGTCACGCAACACCTCAGCGTCCAGCGCGGGCAGTGCTTGGCCGGGTGCGGCGATGACGAATACCGGGGCGCAGCGGGACTTCAGCAGGTCGACGGTGTACTCGACCATCGTCGGGCCGCCTGGTGAGAGGTGCGCGTCAGGGTGCGCCATGGTGGCCTTGTCGCGGCCCATCCGTCGGGAGGCTCCGCCGGCCAGCACCACGGCCGCCAGGGGCACGCTCGTCACCACGGTGAGTCGACACCCATAGCGGTGTACTCAAGATTCTGCTCACTGAGCCGCGACAGTGCGACGGCGGAGGCCGGATTGTCCACCTGTGCATCGTGCACCACGATCGCCTCGGCCGACACATCGGCGGTCTTGGCGACATCGGGCCCGAAGCCGGTCTCGACCATGCCGGTCAGGATGACAGACTGGATCTGTGTCATCGGCCACTATTGCGATGAGCGATTATCAAGAAGTGAGATGCCGGGCGGTAATACCCGGCGTAGCGGCGGGGGGCAGCATTGACGGGCGTGAGAGCTTCCTTGCCCGACCCGCACTGGGGTCGGGAGATGATGTCGCCGGCGTTCGCGCCCGCCTACGCGTTCGCCTCGTCGGGTCCGGGGTCACGGTTGCTGCGCGCACTGGCCCCGTTGGACCGCAGAATCCTGATGGCAACGCGGGGCAAATACACCCTGTTCGGACCCACCACGCTGCCCACACCGTTGTTGACGACGACCGGGCGACAGTCCGGTCAGCCGCGCGCGTGCGCGCTCAACTATCTGCGCGATGGCGAGCGGTTGCTGATCCTCGGCAGCAACTGGGGTCAACAGCACCACCCAGGCTGGTCGTCGAACCTGATCACCAACCCGCAGGCGACCGTCGCGATCTTCGGCTGTTCGCCCTGTCGATGCGGCGGGAGGAATAGATGGGACGAGTCACATCTCGGCGTCGCGTCAGCCATCTAACCGCCTCAGCAGACGAGGCGAGCATCACCGAACGCCCGGAAACCGTCGTTGTCGAAGAGCCACTGGAGATCCGCGTCAACGGCTCGGCGATCACTGTCACCATGCGTACGCCAGGCTCGGATTTCGAACTGGCGCAAGGGTTCCTGCTCACCGAGGGTGTCATCAACGACCGGGCCGACGTCGCGACGGTGCGATATTGCCGAGGCGCTGAGCAAGACGGTATGAATACCTACAACACCCTCGACGTGACATTGCAACCAGGGGTGCAGATGCCCGAGGTGGACATCACCCGCAACTTCTATACGACATCCTCCTGCGGAGTCTGCGGCAAGGCCTCACTGGAAGCCATCTGGCTGGCCAGCCGCCATGCTCCGGGTGATGACCCCGCCTCGGTATCGGCGAGGACGCTGACCGAGTTACCGGCCCGGTTGCGTTCGGCGCAAAAGATTTTCGCCAGCACCGGCGGCCTGCACGGTGCGGCGCTGTTCAGTACCGACGGCACCATGCTGGCGGTGCGGGAGGACGTCGGGCGGCATAACGCGGTGGACAAGGTGATCGGCTGGGCCGTGGAGGCCGATCGCATCCCACTGGGCGGATCGGTTCTTCTGGTCAGCGGCAGGGTGTCATTCGAACTGACCCAGAAAGCCGTCATGGCTGGCATTCCAGTGCTCGCGGCGGTGTCCGCGCCGTCTTCGCTGGCCATTGATCTCGCTACCCAGTCCGGGTTGACGCTGATCGCGTTCTTGCGAGGCGAGTCGATGAACGTCTACAGCCGAGCAGACCGGATCACCTAAGCGGTCTTGTCCCGACGTTCGGCGCGCGGGGCTTTACGCGGCACGATAGTCGGCAGCACGTTGTCCTGAACGGTCTCCTGCGTCACCACAACCTTGGCAACGTCGTCGCGGCTGGGGATGTCGTACATCACCGGCAGCAGCACTTCCTCCATGATGGCACGCAAACCACGCGCCCCGGTGCCACGGTGGATCGCCTGATCGGCGATGGCGTCCAACGCCTCGGGAGTGAACTCCAGTTCCACGCCGTCCATCTCGAACAGCCGGGTGTACTGCTTCACCAAAGCGTTCTTGGGTGCGGACAGGATCTGCACGAGTGAGTCCTTGTCCAGGTGAGTCACCGAGGCGACGACCGGGAGACGGCCGATGAATTCCGGGATCAAACCGAACTTGATCAGATCTTCGGGCATGACCTCGGCGAAGTGATCCTGGGTTTCGAGCTCGGCCTTGGACTTCACCTCGGCACCGAAACCCAAGCCGCGCTTGCCGATTCGGTCGGCGACGATCTTCTCCAGGCCCGCAAATGCACCCGCCACAATGAACAGCACATTGGTGGTGTCGATCTGGATGAACTCCTGGTGCGGATGCTTGCGCCCGCCCTGCGGCGGCACCGAGGCCTGAGTGCCCTCGAGAATCTTCAACAGCGCCTGCTGAACACCCTCGCCGGACACATCGCGGGTGATCGACGGGTTCTCGCTCTTGCGAGCGATCTTGTCGACCTCGTCGATGTAGATGATGCCCGTCTCGGCGCGCTTGACGTCGTAGTCGGCGGCCTGGATCAGCTTGAGCAGAATGTTCTCCACATCCTCGCCCACATAGCCGGCCTCGGTCAGCGCAGTGGCATCGGCGATGGCGAACGGGACGTTGAGCATCTTGGCCAACGTCTGGGCGAGGTAGGTCTTGCCGCAACCGGTCGGCCCCAGCATCAGGATGTTGGACTTGGCCAGCTCCACCGGCTCAGTGCGGGAATCGCGCGATTTCTCGCTGGCCTGAATCCGCTTGTAGTGGTTGTAGACCGCGACCGCCAGGGTGCGCTTGGCGGTGTCCTGACCGATGACGTAGTTCTCCAGGAACTCCCGGATCTCGGCGGGCTTGGGCAGTTCATCGAGTTTGACCTCGTCGCCGTCGGCCAACTCCTCTTCGATGATCTCGTTGCACAGGTCAATGCACTCGTCGCAGATGTAGACACCGGGGCCCGCAATGAGCTTCTTGACCTGCTTCTGGCTCTTCCCACAGAACGAGCATTTCAGCAGGTCACCGCCGTCTCCGATGCGCGCCATGGTGCCTGTGCCCTACTTCCTTCGCCGTCGCTGGTGCCGGTTGGGGTCGCCACGTCTGTTGTCGGTCCCGACGCTACCCGTTGGCTCGGCAGCGGTGCGACCGATAAAGGTGAATAGCGTTGTTGGTATTCGTGCGTGGGGTGAACATATCCCCTCGGAGCACCCGCCTCGGCGCGGAAGCGCCGACTGTGCTCTTGGCGTGTCGCTGCCGTTACCGGACTGAGAGTGTCGCGACCGCGGTTTACGTACAGTGAGCCCGTGCGGTTCACCGTTTCCGACAATACCGTGCTGGTCACCGACGGCGGGCTCGCGACCGAACTGGAGGCACGCGGTCACGACCTAACCGACGACCTGTGGTCGGCGCGTTTGCTCATGGACGCGCCGGAGGAGATCGCCGCGGTACACGACGCGTTCTTCGCCGCCGGTGCGGTCATCGCCACCACCGCCAGTTATCAGGCCTCATTCGACGGTTACGCCCAGCGCGGAATCGACCGCACGGATGCAGAGCTGCTCCTGCGCCGCAGCGTTGAGCTGGGCAAGGCGGCGCGCGACCGGGCCGGCGGAACGGGCTGGGTGGCCGCGTCGGTGGGGCCCTACGGGGCCACCTTGGCAGGCGGCGAGGAGTACATCGGCCGCTACGGCCTCAGCGTCTCCGCACTGGCCGATTGGCACCGGCCGCGGCTGGAGGTACTCACCGCAGCGCAACCCGATGTGCTGGCGTTGGAGACCGTGCCCGATATCGACGAAGCCGAGGCGCTGGTCGCTTTGCTGCAGGATCTCGGAGCACCCGCCTGGCTGAGCTACACGATCGCCGGCGAGCACACCCGCGCCGGCCAGCCGCTGGCCGAGGCATTCGCCGTCGCCGCGGGCGTCCCCGAGATCGTGGCGGTGGGCGTCAACTGCTGTGCGCCCGGCGATGTCCTCAACGCGGTGACGGTGGCGCACGACGTCACCGGAAAGCCCGTCGTCGTCTATCCGAACAGCGGCGAAGTATGGGACGGGGCGGGCCGGCACTGGACGGGAAATGCCGGCTTCTCCCCAGCACTGGCAGCCGACTGGGTCGCCGCAGGAGCCCGAATCGTAGGCGGTTGCTGCCGTATCCGGCCCGCCGACATCGCCGGGATCGCCGCGGCGGTCCGTTAAGTTCAGACCTTCAGCGCCGACAGCTTCCGGTATTCCAGAACTGTGTCGATGATCCCGTAGTCCTTGGCATCGGCGGCAGTGAGGATCTTGTCGCGGTCGGTATCCTTGCGGATGACCGCAGCGTCCTTACCGGTATGGAGGGCCAGCGTCTCTTCCATCAGAGTGCGCATGCGCTCGATCTCGGCTGCCTGGATCTCCAGGTCGGAGAACTGGCCCTGAATGACGCCCGACAGCGAGGGCTGATGGATGAGGATCCGCGCGTTGGGCAAGGCCATCCGCTTGCCGGGTGAGCCGGCAGCCAGCAACACCGCAGCCGCCGAGGCCGCCTGGCCCAGACATACCGTCTGGATGTCGGCCCGGACGTACTGCATGGTGTCGTAGATCGCCATCAGCGAGGTGAACGAGCCACCCGGCGAGTTGATGTACATGGTGATATCGCGGTCCGGATCCATCGACTCCAGCACCAGCAACTGGGCCATGATGTCGTTCGCCGAGGCGTCGTCCACCTGAACGCCCAGGAAGATGATCCGCTCCTCGAACAACTTGTTATAGGGATTGGATTCCTTGACGCCCCAACTGGAATGCTCGATGAATGACGGCAGGATGTAGCGCGCCTGCGGGGTCAGCCGCGCATCGGTGTGGTCAGGCATTGGAGGCTCCGTTGAAGTGGGCGCGAGTGATGATGTGGTCGACGAAGCCGTACTCCAGCGCTTCGGCAGCGGTGAACCAGCGGTCCCGGTCGGAGTCGGCCTCGATGCGCTCAATCGGCTGGCCGGTGAACTCGGCGTTGAGCCGGAACATCTCCTTCTTGATCAACGCGAACTGTTCGGCCTGAATCGCGATATCAGCAGCGCCGCCGGTAATACCGCCGAGCGGCTGGTGCATCAGGATGCGCGCGTGCGGCAGGGCATAGCGCTTGCCCTTGGCGCCGGCCGCCAGCAGGAACTCACCCATCGATGCGGCCATGCCCATCGCGTACGTCGCGATATCGCACGGAGCCAGCACCATGGTGTCGTAGATGGCCATCCCGGCGCTGATCGAGCCGCCCGGGGAGTTGATGTACAGCGAGATGTCCTTGATCGGGTCTTCGGCGGCCAGCAGCAGAATCTGGGCGCAGAGCCGATTGGCGATGTCATCGTCGACCTGCGAGCCAAGGAAGATGATGCGCTCAGCAAGCAAGCGCTCGTAGACCGAGTCGCTGAGGTTTAGCCCAACGGCGCCGGAACGCATGTAAGTCACGACTTGATACCTGCTTTCTTCAAAACTTCGTCATTTCCCGAGATGCTTCCCGCGGTTCTACTCGACCCTAACCAACCCGAGGCGCGCGACACTTCCCACCGCGGCCTTCTTTCGCTGTCGGCGTTACTCGTCCTCGTCGGCGGGCTCATCACCGGACTCCGCACCCGGGGTCTCCTCGGCCGGAGTCCCGAAGAACTCGCTGGTGTCGACCACGTTGCCGTCGGTGTCGGTGACGGTGGCCGCCTCGACCACCGCGGCGACAGCCAGACCGCGACGCACATCGGCGAAGATCGCGGGCAGCTGGTTGTTCTGTTGCAGCATTTGCACCAACTGTTGCGGCTCGACGCCGTACTGGCGCGACATCAGTACCAACCGCTCACTGATGTCGCTCTCCCCTACTTGGATGTCGAGATCGTCGGAAATCGCATCCATCAGCAGCTGGGTCTTGACCGCCTTCTCGGCAGCCTCGCGATTTTCGGTGTCAAACTGCTCCCGGGAACTACCTTGGGCCTCGAGCGCTTCGGCGAACCTCTCCTCGTCATGATCCAGCGGATGGATCGCGTTGTGCATCGTCGAGTTCACCTGAGCCTGGACGATGGCCTCCGGCAACGGCACCTCGACAAGTTCGAGCAGCGTCTCCAGCGCGCTATCGCGGATCTTCTCCGCCTGATGAATGCGCTTGACCCTGCGCACCTGCTCGGTGAGGTTCTCCCTTAACTCGGTGATGGTGTCGAATTCGCTTGCCAGTTGGGCGAATTCGTCATCCGGGGTGGGAAGCTCCCGCTCCTTGATCGACTTCACCGTCACGGTCACGTCGGCGTCTTGGCCGGCGTGCTCACCGGCGAGCAGCTTGGTGGTGAAGGCGGCGGACTCGCCTTCGGAGAGCCCGACGATCGCCTCGTCGAGGCCCTCGATCAGCTGGCCGGAACCGATCTCATGGGAAAGACCCTCGGTCTTGCCATCCGGGACGTCTTCACCCTCGACCGAAGCGGACAGGTCGATCGAGACGAAGTCGCCAGTCTTTGCCGCCCGGTCGACGCCCTTGAGGGTGCCGAACCGGGCGCGCAGACCTTCCATCTCGGCCTCGATCTCGTCATCGGTGATCTCGATCGGGTCCACCGAGATCTTGAGCTCACCAAGATCGGGCAACTCAATATCGGGTCGGACGTCGACCTCGGCGGTGAAGACCAACTCCTCGCCATCTTCGATCCTGGTGACCTCGATATCCGGCTGACCCAGTGGTCGCAGTTCCTCAGTGGTCACCGCTTCGCTATAGCGGGCGGGCAACACATCATTGACCACCTGCTCCAGCACCGCACCGCGGCCGACCCTGGCTTCGAGCAGCTTGGCCGGGGCCTTACCGGGCCGGAACCCGGGCAGGCGAACCTGCTGGGCGAGTTGCTTGTAGGCGCGGTCGAAATCAGGCTGGAGTTCAGCAAACGGCACCTCCACGCTGATCCGAACCCGGGTGGGGCTCAATTTCTCGACGGTGCTCTTCACGGTGGTACTCCCGATCTCATGGCGTCTGCGGCGGTGGGCGTGTCGGGGTGACAGGATTTGAACCTGCGGCCTTCCGCTCCCAAAGCGGATGCGCTACCAAGCTGCGCTACACCCCGCTGCTGTGCTTCTCGCGACCGAATCCTACGGCTCAGCATTCCTCGGCACACACTCGACCTCAGCGAGGTCTGGTCGGTCCGACTGGATCCGAACTGGTGGACGCCGGTACATTTGGGCTCGCGCAAGCACGCGGGCGTAGCTCAATGGTAGAGCCCTAGTCTTCCAAACTAGCTACGCGGGTTCGATTCCCGTCGCCCGCTCCGAGTACGACAGCGGCACCCTGCAGGTGCCATCGCCCCTGGTAACGACACGATCGCGGTTGGGCCGCGAATCGCACAGCCGCTTCTTTCGGTCGCGCTGCAACCGTAGATTCAGGGTTCGTTCCCTCGCCCGCCCGGGCTGGATTGCCCGTAGCAGGAGGCGCGTTGAGCGACCAGACGTCCCCCATCGGCGGCACCTGCGCAAGTGGATTCGAGACGGTCCGCGACGCTTTCGAGAACAACTTCACCCATCGCGGCGAAGTCGGGGCGGCCGTTGCGGTCTGGGTCGACGGCGATCTGGTGGTCAACCTGTGGGGCGGCTACGCAGACTCCGGAGCCGATGCCCGCCGGCGGCGGCATTGGCGCCAGGACACCCTGGCCAGCGTCTACTCCGGAACCAAGGGCCTGACCAGCACATGTATGCACCTGCTGGCCGACCGCGGGGAGATAGACCTATCTGCGCCCGTGGCGGACTACTGGCCCGAGTTCGGCCGGGCCGGCAAGGGCGAGATCACCATCGCGTCGGTGTTGGGACACCGTTCCGGGGTGCTCGGACCGCGCACCCGGATGCACTGGAACGACAGCGACGACTGGGACCTGGTCTGCGACCGTCTGGCCGCGGCCGAGCCATGGTGGGAGCCGGGCACCGCGCAGGGCTACCACATGGTGAGCTTCGGGTTCATCCTCGGCGAGGTGGTGCGGCGCGCTACCGGCCGAACGATCGGGCACTACCTGCGCACCGAGATCGCCGAGCCGATGGGGATTGACGTACACATCGGTCTTCCGAAGGCCGAGCACCACCGATGCGCCGAGATGATCAACAAGCCGCACATTCGAGACGTGCTGGCAGGAGGCGGAGCCCCCGGGCATCCCGAGTCACTCGATGAGCATCCGATGGCCGCACTGTCGATCGCGGTGGGCTTCGTTCCCGACGACGAATTGAGCTGCAACGACCTGACCCGGTGGCGGTCGGCAGAGTTCCCCGGCACCAACGGTCACGTCTCGGCTCTGGGCCTGGCGAGCTTCTACAACGGCCTCGCGCAGGAGAAGGTGCTCAGCCGCGAGCGGTTGGATCTGGTCCGGGTGTCCCAGGGCGGATTCGAGCCCGATGTCGTGCTCGGCCCCCGGGTCGCCGATCACGGCTGGGGCCTGGGCTACATGCTCAACCAGCGCGGCGTGGCCGGGCCGAACGTCCGCAGCTTCGGGCATGGCGGATCAGGCGGCTCGTATGGGTTCGTCGACCTGGAGAACCGCATCGGGTACGCCTACGTGATGAACTACTTCGACGCCACCAAGTGCAATGCGGACCCGCGCAGCACAGCGCTATCCGACGAGGTCTACCGGGTGCTCGGTGTCCTTTGAAACTGCCGTCTTTTTGACCCCTGGCACGCACCGGGCCTAGGTACTGTGGACGGTATGAACACTGGTCTACTGATCCTCGTTATCGTCGTCGTCGGGGTTATCTTCCTGGCGATGCGGAGTTCGTCGCGGGTTTCGGGCACCCGCGCCGCGGCCAGCCTGGCCGATGCCAAGGCGGATGCCCGCCGCGTGATCGAGCGACTGGGTGGCCAGGTGCTCAACCTCAGCGGCACCGACCCGGCCTCTCAGCAGGCACTCGCAGACGCCTCCGAGCGGTTCACGGCGGCCTCCTCGCAGATCGATCAGGCGACGACCGCCAAGCAGGCCATGCTGGCCAAGGAGAGCGCCGTGGAGGGGCTGTACTACGTGCGTGCCGCGCGTACCGCGATGGGTATGGACCCGGGTCCGGAGTTGGAGACGATCGCCGGCCAGAAGTCGGCCGGCACGGTCACCGAGGACCGGCGCGTCCAATTCGAGGGACGTGAGATCGAGGCCTCACCAGCGCCGTCGCAACGAACGCCGAACTACTACCCCGGCGGGCGGGTGGCCGGTCGGCCGGTGCCGGCCGGGTGGTACTCCGAACCGTGGTGGAAGCCGGCCCTGCGGGCCGGGGCCTGGGGCCTGGGGTCGGTGCTGTTGTTCGACGCGATGTTCTCCGGGATGAGTGGCGTGGGCTACAGCGCGTCGGGGTTTGAGAACGGGTACGGCTCGGGATTCGACCAGGGCTTCGACTCGGGCTACGACCAGGGCTTCGATCAGGGAATGGACGCCTCCGGCGCCGACAGCGGCGGGGACTTCGGCGGCGGCGGTTGGGACAGTGGTGGTGGCGACGTGGGCGGTGGCTTCGGGGGCGGGGATTTCGGCGGCGGCGGGGACTTCGGCGGTTTCGACTTCTAACTGACTGTCTCGCTCCTCCTCCGCCGCCTTTCGCGGCGGCATCGTCGACTCGACCTCTAGACCTGACAACCCGGACACCAGAACAGATTGCGGCCTTCCATCTCCGCGGTGCGGATAGCCGCACCGCACAATCGGCATGGCTCGCCGGTGCGGCGATACACATAGGTGCGGGGCCGTTTCGGCCCGTAGGCCGAGGCGCCGTGGTCATCCTCCGGCCGGATGACGATGATGCGGCCGCGCCGCACGCCCACCTTCATCAGTTCGACCAGATCGGTCCACGCCACGTTGAACTCCATCTCGCAAACATCCCGGCCGGGCCGGTACGGGTCGATACCGTGCCGGAACAGCAACTCGGCACGGTAGATGTTTCCCACCCCGGCCAGCACCGACTGATCCATCAACAGTGAACCGATTGCCCTGCGCGACTTCGATATTCGCGCCCAGGCCAACTCCGGGTTGGCATCGGTGCGTAGCGGGTCGGGACCCAAGCGATCGAGAATCGCCGACACCTGCCCCTCGTCGATCAGATCGCAGGCGGTGGGGCCGCGCAGATCGGTTCCGTACTCGGCCCCGACGATCCGCATCCGCACCGCACCGACCGCCGGCGCCAGTGGCACCCGCGCCTCCCGGAACGTCCCGTACAGCCCGAGATGGACGTGCACGATCGCGCCGCCGTCATAGTGATGGAACAGATGCTTACCCCAGGCCGAGGCCCGGCGCAGCACCAGTCCGTCGATCACGGCGGCATCGGTGAACCGGCCCTGCGGGCTCGACACCCGCACCACAGAGCCGGCAAAACGACGTTGGTGTCGGCGCGCAAGCCGATGCAGGGCGTGACCCTCGGGCATAGCAGCGGCCTAGTGCACTACAGATCGGCGCCGGGCACCGGCGGCGCGACGTGGGTGCGCTCGTAATCGGCGAGGATGTCGATGCGGCGTTGGTGACGTGGTGCCTGCGACCACGGGGTGGACAGGAAAGCGTCGACGATGGCGAGCATCTCGGCCTCGGTGTGCATGCGGCCACCAATGCCGATCACCTGTGCGTTGTTGTGCTCGCGGGCCAGTGTGGCGGTCTCGACGCTCCACCCAAGCGCGCACCGCACGCCTGGCACCTTGTTGGCGGCGATCTGCTCGCCGTTGCCCGAACCGCCGAGCACGATTCCCAGGCTGCCCGGGTCGGCGACGGTGCGCTGTGCGGCGGCGATGCAGAACGTCGGGTAGTCATCCTCGGCGTCGTACGAGTAGGCCCCACAGTCGACCGGCTCATGACCGGCCTTCGTCAGGTGAGCGATGATGGCCTTCTTGAATTCATAGCCGGCATGGTCTGAGCCGAGGTACACGCGCATGGCCGTCAGCCTACTCAAATCTCAGTCGTATTCGGGAGCCTCGGTACGGGTCCGCTTGAGCTCGAAGAAATGCGGATAGGACGCGAAGGTGACCGAGGCGTCCCAGAGCTTGCCGGCCTGTTGACCGCGCGGGATCTTGGAGAGCACCGGGCCGAAGAAGGCGACCCCGTCAATGTGGATGGTGGGGGTGCCGACATCGGGGCCGACGGCGTCCATACCGGCATGGTGGCTCTTGCGCAGCGCCTCGTCGTAAGAGGAATCCCCGGCAGCGGCAGCGAGGTCGGCAGGCAGGCCGACGGCGGCCAGCGAGTCGGCGGTGACCTGCTCGAGGTCCTTATTGCCCTCGTTGTGGATGCGGGTGCCCATCGCGGTGTACAGCGGGGCGAGCACATCGGTTCCATGGGCCTGTTCGGCGGCGATGGCGACCCGTACCGGTCCCCAGGCCTTCTTCATCAGCTCCAGATACTGCTCAGGCAGGTCCCGACCCTCGTTCAAGACCGCCAGGCTCATCACCTGGAAGTGCACCTCGATATCGCGGACTTTCTCGACCTCGAGGATCCACCGGGAGGTGATCCAGGCCCACGGGCACAGCGGGTCGAACCAGAAATCTGCGCGGGACTTCTCGGCCATGGCTTCTCCTCGGGCGTCGGCGGTGTACCCAGGATAGGTTGTCAACCGTGCTCCCGAATCTGACCCGCAATGAAGCCATCGAACGCGCGGCACTGGTCACCGTTGATCGCTACCTGATCGAGCTGGACCTAGTTACCGGCGAGAAGACTTTCCGCTCAACCACCACGGTGGAGTTCACTGCGCTTCCCGGTGCCGACACCTATATCGACCTGGCGGCCGACCGGGTCCACAGCGCGGTGCTCAACGGGCACCCCATTGACATCTCCGGCTACGACGAGTCAACCGGGATACCGCTGAACGGTCTGGCACAGCACAACGTCCTCGTGGTTTCAGCCGACTGCCGCTACTCCCACACCGGCGAGGGCCTGCACCGTTTCGTCGACCCGGTCGACGGTGAGGTCTACCTGTATTCGCAATTCGAAACCGCCGACGCCAAGCGGATGTTCGCCTGCTTCGATCAGCCAGATATCAAGGCCGCCTTCGATATCACGGTGACCGCGCCCGCCCATTGGCAGGTGATCTCCAATGGCGCGACGGCCAGTGCCGCCGGGCACGGCGAAACGAAAGTCCACACCTTCACCACCACGCCGCGAATGAGTACCTATCTGGTGGCATTGATCGCCGGGTCCTACGCCCGATGGGACGACGTCTACGCAGACTCCCACGGCGAGATTCCACTGGGCCTGTTCTGTCGGGCGTCGCTGGCGGAGTTCATGGACGCCGAGCGGCTATTCACCGAAACAAAACAGGGTTTCGACTTCTACCACTGCAACTTCGGCGTGCCCTACGCGTTCGGAAAGTACGACCAGTTGTTCGTTCCCGAGTTCAACGCCGGCGCCATGGAGAACGCCGGTGCGGTGACCTTCCTCGAGGACTACGTGTTCCGCAGCAAGGTCACCCGCTACAGCTACGAGCGGCGCGCCGAGACGCTGCTGCACGAGATGGCCCACATGTGGTTCGGCGACCTCGTCACCATGCGGTGGTGGGACGATCTGTGGCTCAACGAGTCGTTCGCCACCTTCGCCTCGGTGCTCTGCCAGGCAGATGCCACCGAGTACAGCGAGGCGTGGACGACGTTCGCCAACGTGGAGAAGTCCTGGGCCTACCGCCAGGACCAACTGCCGTCCACCCACCCGATCGCCGCGGATATCCCCGACCTGCACGCCGTCGAGGTGAACTTCGACGGCATCACCTACGCCAAGGGCGCCAGCGTGCTCAAACAACTGGTGGCCTATGTCGGGCTCGACCACTTCCTGGCCGGGTTGCGGGATTACTTCGCCGCGCACGCCTTCGGCAACGCCACCTTCGACGATCTGCTCGGTGCTTTGGAGAGGGCGTCGGGCCGAGACCTGTCGGATTGGGGCCGCCAATGGCTCAAGACCACGGGTCTGAATACCCTGCGGGCCGACTTCGACGTCGATGCGCAGGGGAAGTTCACCCGTTTCGCCATCACCCAGGGCGGTGCCACACCCGGCGCCGGCGAGACCCGGGTGCACCGGCTGGCCGTCGGCATCTACGACGATCAGGACGGAGCCGCTGGGCCGGCGACATCAGATAGTGGTTCCGGCAAGCTGATCCGGGTCCACCGAGAGGAGTTTGACATCACCGGACCGGTCACTGAAGTGCCTGCGCTACACGGTATTTCGCGCGGAAAACTGGTGCTGGTCAATGACGACGACCTGACCTACTGCTCGATACGGCTCGACGATGATTCACTGGATGTCGCCACCGACCGAATCACCGATATTGCCGAACCACTTCCCCGCACGCTGGTGTGGTCGGCGGCGTGGGAGATGACCCGCGACGGCGAACTGAAGGCACGCGACTTCGTGGCGCTGGTGATGCGCGCAGTGCACGGCGAGACTGAGGTGGGCGTGGCGCAGCGACTGCTGCTGCAGGCCCAGACCGCACTGAACTCCTACGCCGAACCGAATTGGGCCACCGAACAGGGCTGGCCTGCCTTCGCCGACCGACTGCTGGAACTGGCCCGCGGAGCCGACACCGGCTCCGATCATCAGCTGGCCTACGTCAACGCGCTGTGTTCCTCGGTGTTGCCGGCCCAGCAAGTGACGCTGCTCGCGGATCTGCTGGACCGCGATCCGGCCGAGTGCGGGCTGGCCGGACTTGAGGTTGACGCCGATCTGCGGTGGCGGATCATCACCGCACTGGCGTCCGCCGGGCACCTCGACGCCGAAGGCCCGCACCTGCCGTTCATTGACGGCGAGGTGCTGCGCGACCCGACGTCGGCCGGGCAACGTCATGCCGCCGCGGCGGCTGCCGCCCGCCCGCAGGCCGAGGTGAAGCAGCGCGCCTGGCGGGAGGTCATCGAAGATGACACGCTCGCCAACAGCATCACGCGCGCGATCGTCACCGGCTTCGCCCAACCCGGGCAGGGTGCCCTGCTGGCGCCCTACACCGAGAGCTACTTCGAGGCGATCGCGCAAGTCTGGGAGCGACGTTCCAGCGAGGTGGCCCAGACCGTCGTGGTGGGCCTGTATCCGTCCTGGGATGTCAGCGAGGCGGCGCTGGATAAGGCCGATTGGTTCCTGGGCGGCCTGCACGTGCCGCCCGCACTGCGCAGGCTGGTACTCGAGGGCCGGGCCGGTGTCGAGCGGGCGCTGAAGGCACGGGCGTTTGACGCCAGCTAGGCGTCAGGTCAGCGGCGGGCTATTCCCGCCGCCATCACCCGAACCGCGCCGATCAGCCCGCCGATCAGGTTGCCCTCTTTGAAGGACGATGCGGCCGCCGAGACTCCCCGCGGCCCGGCCGACTCGACTCCGCGCCCGCGCACGTCTGCGCCGTAGACCACTTCGATCGAGCGTTGGTTGGGCGACACCGCCAGCAGCACGGCATTATCGGGGGTCGGCACATCGGCAAGGATCTCCCGGGCCCGGGCAGCGGTGTCGGCGCCCAGGTCACCGATGTAGACCGCGAAGCGGGCCCTGGACTGACGGGTGGCGACGGTGAGCGACTCGTCGAGTTCGACGAGATCCATCTTCGGGAACGGATACCGCATCGACCGCTGGTCGGAGTCGGTGACGCCCGAGAGTCGCCCGCTGGCGGTCACCGCCCAGCCGAGTGGCAGATCGCCGGCGTCGAACCGTGCCACTGCATGGTTACCATCGGCCACTGATGCCACCTCCCACGTTGACCGCGTTCGCGCGGCCGCGCTCCTGGTCGTCGTGATGACCGCCGCCGGGCACGACCTCGCCGGTGGCTGCCCACAGGATCGGCGCGTGCATCCACGACTCGGACAGCGTGTAGGTGGCCGGGCGATTGACCTTGCGGGAGTAGATCAGATAGATCAGTGCGATAATCGCCAGCACCGGTATTGCATAGATGAATCCCGTACTCACGCCATGAACCGTAGCGCAGCACTGACGTCAGGCGGCGCCTTCGTCGAGATAGCGCACCCAGACCGGGTCGAGTTCCTTGACGTTGCAGAGCAGCCGCCAGTGCTGGCCCTTCGGTGGCGTGGGCACCAGTCGCAGCGTCCAGCCCAACTCGCTCAACAGCTTGTCCGCCTTGCGGTGATTGCATCCCGAGCAGGCCGCCACGCAATTCTCCCAGGAATGCTCGCCACCCCGACTGCGTGGCACCACATGGTCGACGGTGTCCGCCTTGCCGCCGCAGTATGCGCAGCGGAACCGGTCGCGGTGCATCAGTGCCGCGCGGGTCATCGGAATCCGGGCCCGATAGGGCACTCGGACGTAGGTACGCAGCCGGATCACCGACGGCACCTTGATCGCCCGAGTGGCCGAGTGGATGACCGGGCCGGACGGATCGTCGTGCACCACGTCAGCCTTGCCGCACAGCACCATCACCACGGCCCGCCGGATCGGCAGGGCGGTGAGCGGCTCGTAGGTGGAGTTCAGCAGGAGCACCCGGCGACGCCCCCATACCGACCGCTCCGACGGCGGCGGCAGGGTGTCAACACTGTGGAGGCCAGAACTGTGGAGGCCAGAACTGTGCAGGCCAGAGCCGGACATGGGCCCAATTGAACCCGCCGCGGCACGGTGACCGCGGTTCCGTTTGCGCTGCGCCATGCATCCTCCAGCATTCAGTCCATCATGGATCGGCTCTGATCGCACGCGTATTTGCACCGTGTTCACGCGCACGTCAGCCGATGCACCAAGATGGACCAGTGGCCGAGACTCCGCAGACCTTTTACGACGCGGTAGGCGGCGCCGCGACGTTCCGCACCATCGTGTCGCGATTCTACGAGCTGGTCAGCGACGACGAGGTGCTGCGGCCGCTGTATCCCGAGGACGACCTGGAGGGCGCCGAGGACCGGCTGCGGATGTTCCTCGAGCAGTACTGGGGTGGTCCCCGGACCTACTCCGATCAGCGCGGTCACCCGCGGCTGCGGATGCGGCACGCTCCGTTCCGGATCGGGTTCATCGAGCGCGACGCCTGGTTGCGCTGCATGCACACCGCGATCGCCTCGATCGACTCGACGACGCTGGACGACGAACACCGCCGCGAGTTATTGAACTACCTGGAACTGGCTGCGCAGTCGATGGTGAACTCCGCGTTCTGAGGACGTCTCAGCGCAGCACCAGGACCGGATCGCCCCGACGGCGAAACACCGAACCGAACCGGGCGTCGATCCGCAGCCACATGGGCAACGCCCGAACACGCACGATGTCCGTCTCCCCGTCTACCGCTGTGGCCTCAGGCAGGAATCGCATAGCCGCCAACGCGAGCACGCATCGCATCGGCACGCCGACCACCGACGGACCCCTACCGACCTGCAGCACCTCCTGATCCAACAGTGACGCCGGGGGGCCGTGCGCACTGCCGTGTTCGCGGGCCAGGTCGGCCCCGGCCCGCGCCAGTTCGACGAATACCGAGACCGGGACGTCATCGAGGTGGAGGAACCCGGCCTCAGGGGGCAGAACTCCGCGCCAGGCCGAGTCCATCGGATACCCGGGATCATAGAAGCCCGTATCCTCGGCGGCACGCAACCCAGACGCCAATGTTGCTGCGGCACATGAGAAATCGACCGGACGAATGTGACCGGCGACCACCCTGGCCGCCAGGACGTCAAATCCGGTCACCACCCAGGCCCCCACCAGATCATCAGTTCGGGTACGCAGGCGGATGACAGCGGCGTCGTCGAGACGCTGGGCATGTTCGGCAAAGATCGCCAGATCCTTGCGGTGGGCGGGATCGGGCACCCAGACGCCACGTTCACCCACGCCCGGCCGCGGGCCGCGGAGATCGCTCACCGCAGCCAGCGTTGCAGGTATTCCCGATGGGATGGCGAGAGCCGAACCAACCGCTGCTCATCGATGTGCACGGCCGCGAGTTGGGTCTCGGCGATCACCGACGGCTTGGATTCCGGATCGGCATCGACCGCCCGGACCTCGTAGCCGAGGGTGAAGTCGACCCGCGCCTCCTCCAGGATTGTCACCATCGTGGCGTGATTGATGTGCTGATACATGTCGATATCCGACCAGCGCACTCGCACACCGGTGGTGAATCCGTCAGCCACTCGTTCCCGTTCCAGTCGTCCGGGTCATGCTACGGATCTGGCGGGCCGCCACCGAAAGGGTTGCCAGATCCCGTGCATCACCTGCATAGATCTCGGCGAGGGTCCGGCGTGCCCGCTGCACCCGCGAACCATTGCCGTGCTCCCACTCGGTGATCTTGTCCGGCCCGCTCTCATCCGGTTCCCCGACCGCGAGCACGTCAAAACACAACGCGCGCAATGAACCGTAGATGTCGTCGCGAATCGCCAGTCTGGCGAGGGCATGCCAGCGATCATCGCGCGGCAGGCCCGACACCGCCGTGAGCAACCCGTCGGTACCCAGGTAGTCCATCAGCGCGAAGTAGGTGTCGGCGACCTCAGCCGGTTCGCGCTCGACGATGTCGGAGATATCGATCACGTCCAGCAGGCTGTACTGGTAGAGGCCGGAGGCCGCGGTGTACGCGAGATCCTCTGGTGCGCCGCTCGCGGCGAACTCGCCGGCCTCCTTGGTGACGATCGCGTGATCGTCACCGCGGAGCCATTCCGGCATCCGCGGAGCGAGTTCGGCAACTCCCGCGGCGAACCGGTTGATCTCAGCGCCCACGGCAAGCGGTTGCGGCCGGTAGTTCAGAAGCCAGCGCGAGGCGCGATCGAGTAGCCGGCGCAGGTCCAGTGTCATCCGATCACTGACCGTGACCCCGATACCCCCACGGTCTGATGCGGCGCGGATCTGCCGCCACGTTCGGCCGATCCCGAAAATGGCATCGGTGGCAGCGAAGGCGCGCACCGCATCGACATAACCCACACCGACGTCCTCGGTTACTCGGTAGGCGAAGGTGATGCCGCCGGTGTCGACGAGATCGTTGACCAGCATGGTGGTGACAATCTCGCGCCGAAGTTGGTGATCGCGGATCTCAGCGACGAAGTTGTCACGCAACTGGGCTGGGAAGTACTCCGGCAGTCGTGCCGCGAACGCCTCCTGGTCGGGAACATCGCTGGCCAAGACCTGCTCTTTGAGCGCCAGCTTGACATGAGCCATCAGGGTGGCCAGTTCCGGCGAGGTCAATCCGATACCGAGCTCTTGGCGCCGGCTGATCTCCTTATCCGTGGGCAGCGCCTCAAGTTCGCGGTTGAGCCCGCGTTGCTCTTCGAGTTCTCGGATCTGACGCGCGTGCACGTTGAGCAGGGCTGGGGCGTTGGAGCGACTTGTACCCATCAGATCGTTCTGGTCGCTGTTGTCGGTGAGCACCAGACGGGACACCTCGTCGGTCATCGAGGCCAGCAGCGCGCTGCGCTCCGCTGCCTTGACCCGGGAGTCACTGACCAGGGAATCGACCAGGATCTTGATATTCACCTCGTGATCCGAGCAGTCCACTCCGGCGGAGTTATCCAATGCATCGGTATTGATCCGGCCGCCGCAGAGGTCGTACTCAACACGTCCCAGCGATGTCACGCCCAGGTTGCCACCCTCGCCGATCACCCTGGCGCGCAACTGATTCCCATTCACTCGGACGGTGTCGTTGGCCCGATCACCCACCGCGCCATCAGACTCGATTTCAGCTTTGATGTAGGTGCCGATTCCACCGTTGAACAACAGATCCACCGGCGCGCACAGGATGGCGCGGATAAGCTCCGGCGGCGTCATCTCGGTGACGCATTCATCAATACCCCCGTCCACCAATCCAAGAGCCTCGCGCATCTGCACGCTGATCGGAATCGACTTCTGCTGTCTGCTGAATACACCACCGCCGGCACTGATCAGGCCCGCGTCATAATCTTCCCAACTCGAGCGCGGGAGATCGAAGAGCCGGCGCCGCTCCTGGAACGAACGAGCGGCGTCCGGGTCGGGGTCGACGAAGATGTGCCGGTGGTCGAAGGCCGCAATCAGCCGAATGTGCTCCGACAGCAGCATTGCGTTGCCGAACACGTCACCGCTCATATCGCCGATCCCGGCGACGGTGAAATCCTCTGCCTGGGTGTCGGTGCCCAACTCCCGGAAGTGGCGGCGGACTGATTCCCACGCCCCCTTGGCGGTGATACCCATGACCTTGTGGTCATAACCCACCGAGCCGCCCGAGGCGAAAGCATCGCCGAGCCAGAACCCATAGGAGTTCGCCACATCATTGGCGATATCGGAGAACGTGGCAGTGCCCTTATCGGCAGCGACGACGAGGTAGGCGTCGTCGCCGTCACGGCGTACCACCCGCGCCCGCGTCACCACCCGTCCACTAAGCCGCTCCACGTTGTCGGTGACATCCAGCAGTCCGGCGACGAACAACCGGTAGCAAGCGACCCCTTCATCCCGGAACGCCTCCCGGTCCGCCGTGGCATCGCCGGTCGGCACCGGCGGCTGCTTGAGCACGAACCCACCCTTGGCTCCGACCGGAACGATGACGGCGTTCTTGACGGCTTGTGCTTTCACCAGGCCCAGAACCTCGGTGCGGAAGTCCTCGCGGCGGTCGCTCCAGCGCAGCCCGCCACGGGCAACCGGCCCGAACCGTAGATGCACGCCCTCGACCCGCGGCGAGTAGACGAAGATTTCGAACTTCGGCCTAGGCAGCGGCAATTCGGTGATGAACTCCGGATTCAACTTGATTGACACTGCATTTCGCGCGCGCGCCGACGTGGGATCGGTGACGAAGTAGTTGGTCCGCAGCGTGGCCTCGATCATCGAGGCGAATGCTCGCAGTACCCGGTCGGTGTCCAGGCTCGTGAGCGCATCGATATCGGCGGCCACCGAGCGCGCCGCAACCCTGGCGTCGAGACCCTTGACCGATGAATCCGGGTCGAACATCGCCTCGAACAGCGCTACCAGCGACCGGGCTGTCGAGCTGTTCTCGTTGAGCACCGATTCGATACGGGCCTGGCTGTATGGGAAGCCGGCTTGACGAAGGTATTTGGCGTAGGCACGCAGCAGGATGACCTGCTGCCAGGTCAGGCCCGCCCGCAACACGAGTTCGTTGAACCGGTCAACCTCGACGCGGCCATGCCAGATCGCGGTGACGGCGTCGGTGAACCGCTGCGCGGTGGCGTCCCACTCCTGCGGGGTCTGCGACCACCCGACACCCGGGTCGGGCCGGATCGTGAATTGGTAGATCCGCACCGACAGTCCGTCGGGCCGGATCACGCTGAACGGCCGCTCCTCGAGGACCTCCACCCCCATGCACTGCAACATCGGCAGCAACTGGCTCAGCGATGCCGAGGAGCCGCCGAGGTACCAGGTCAGGAATGCCTCACTGCCCTGGTTGCCTGGTTCCAGTTGCAGTTTCACCGAGTCGTGCGCCAAACCCTCGATGATGCCGATATCGGTGATGGCCTCCTCCGGGGTGACCGCCTGCTTGAATTCCTCGGGCAGTGCTTCGGCGTAGTGCTCGGCCACAACCGGATCAGTGACTCGATCCGACGCCATGAGCCGGTCGGCCCAGGTCCGTGTTGCCCCGGTGAGCAGATCCTGGATGCGGATGCGGTTGCCCTCCGCGGTGTCGATTGGCAAGCGGTGCGGTGAGTCCGGCAGGCGAACCGTGAAATGTACTACCGCCCAGGGTGATTCGCTGACACGGGCGGCGTAGTCAATGCTGGATCCGCCGAACTCACGGACCAGGATGTCCTGCATAGCGAGCCGGACGGCGGTGGTGTAACGGTCGCGTGGCAGATACACCAGGCAGGAAACGAAATGGCCGAGTTGATCTGCACGCAGGAACAGCAGGGTACGTCGGCGCGAGCCGAGATCGACCACGGCACTCGCCATGTTCAGTAGTTGGTCCGCGTTGAGTGCGAACAGCTCTGAGCGTGGGATGGTCTGGATGATGTCGAGCATCAGCTGCCCGGGATGGCTGGGGTCGTCGGCCGACATCGCCAGAACTTGCTGCACGCGCCCGGCGATCAGCGGGATGTCGAGCACGTTGGCGTTCATCGCCGCGACGGTGAACAGCCCGACAAACCGGTGTTCAACGGCTTGATGATTCCCCGAGTCGCTGTGCTCGCGCACCGCGATGATGTAGGGATAGGCGCCGTAGCGAAGAAAGCTGGGCATGGTGGCTTGGGCCAGCACCAGCAGATCTCCGGGGCCGCTGAGTTCGGGCAGCACCTCGGTGCGCAGTCGCGCCACTCCCAGCCGGCTCGACTCATCGGCCGTGGCGTCGCCGTCGCCGACGGTGCAGCGCTGGGCACCGAGGACCACGAAGTGTCCGCCGGCCAGCCAGCGCAGCAGATCGGCGACATCGGCACGGTCGGGGCCGGCGAAGCGGGCTCCGGTGTCGGCGTCGATATCGTCGGCCAAACCCTGCAGGGCGGCGGCCAGTGCCGCCGAATCGTTGGCCACCTGGCGGGCGTCGGCCACGACCATCGGCAGTAGTCGAACGGCTTCGGCCAGCGCCCTGCGGTTGACCGATGTGGACAGCCGGATGTGGATCCAGGACTCGTCGATGTAGTCGGGCCCGGCATCAGCGTCAGGCCGGACGTCGAGCAGGGTACCTTCGGCGTCGCGGCGGACTCGCAGCGCCGGATGCATCAGGGCGACATAGGCGACGCCTAATCGGTGCATCAGGACTGTCACCGAGTCCATCAGCATGGTGGCCTGGTCGGTGACGATCTGCAGGGCGGGACCGAATCCGCCCGGATCATCAGCGCCGTAGACCTCGACGAGGGTCTCGCCGACTCGGCGTCGACGAGCCAGGTTGTGCTGAGCGGCGATCAGTGCCGGTGTTACCGACGCGTCGGCGTCCGCGGGTTCATCGATAGTGGTGACCATGGCACCCGGGTGCGGACCGCGGTAGGTGGCCTGGTACGCCTCGGCGATGCTGCGGTCAACCGTCATACCGTAGGCGCTCCCGAATCGGCATGCGTACCGTCGCTGGTACGCGCGCTGATCACATTAGTCCCGCGTCAGCCTGCGATGGGTCACTCTGTGCGGACGGGCCGCCTCTGCTCCGAGTCTTTCGAGCTTGTTCTCCTCGTACGCCCCGAAGTTGCCCTCGAACCAGAACCACGTGGCCTCATTGCTGGCATCACCCTCCCAGGCAAGGATGTGTGTGCAGGTGCGATCCAGGAACCAGCGGTCGTGGGAGATCACCACGGCACAACCCGGAAACTGCTCCAACGCGTTCTCCAGCGAACCGAGGGTCTCGACATCGAGATCGTTGGTGGGCTCGTCGAGCAGCAACAGGTTGCCGCCCTCCTTGAGGGTCAGCGCCAGATTGAGCCTGTTGCGTTCACCGCCCGAGAGCACACCGGCCGGCTTCTGCTGATCGGGGCCCTTGAATCCGAAGGCCGACACGTATGCCCGGGAAGGGATCTCGTTCTGGCCGACCTGGATGTAGTCGAGCCCGTCGGAGACCACCTCCCAGACGTTTTTCTTCGGGTCGATACCGCCCCGCGACTGATCGACATAGCTGAGCTTGACGGTGTCCCCGACCCGCACGGTGCCGCTGTCCGGTTCTTCCAATCCGACGATGGTTTTGAATAGGGTGGTCTTGCCGACACCATTGGGCCCGATCACACCGACGATCCCGTTGCGGGGCAGCGTGAATGACATATCCTTAATCAGGATGCGCCCGTCATAGCCCTTATCCAGGTGATCGATCTCAACCACGATGCTCCCCAGTCGCGGACCGACCGGGATCTGGATCTCCTCGAAGTCGAGCTTGCGGGTCTTCTCGGCTTCGGCCGCCATCTCCTCGTAGCGCGCCAGGCGCGACTTGCTCTTAGCCTGGCGGGCTTTGGCCCCGGAACGCACCCAGGCCAGTTCTTCTTTGAGCCGCCTCTGCAGCTTCTGGTCCTTCTTGCCCGACACCTCAAGACGTTCGGCCTTCTTCTCCAGATAGGTGGAGTAGTTGCCCTCGTACGGGTAGGCGCGGCCGCGGTCGAGTTCGAGGATCCACTCGGCGACGTTGTCCAGGAAGTAGCGATCGTGGGTGACCGCCAGAATAGCGCCCTTGTAGTCGGCGAGGTGCTGTTCGAGCCACTGCACGCTCTCGGCGTCGAGGTGGTTGGTCGGCTCGTCGAGCAGCAGCAGATCGGGCTTGCTCAGCAGCAGTTTGCACAGTGCCACCCGCCGCCGCTCGCCACCCGACAGGCGGGTGACCGGATCATCGGGCGGCGGGCAGCGCAGCGCATCCATCGCCTGCTCCAACTGGGAGTCCATATCCCAGGCGTCGGCGTGGTCGAGCTCCTCCTGAAGCTGACCCATCTCCTCCATCAGCTCGTCGGTGTAGTCGGTGGCCATGAGCTCCGCGACCTCATTGAAGCGGTCAAGCTTCACCTTGATCTCGCCCAGGCCCTCCTCCACGTTTCCGCGAACCGTCTTCTCCTCATTCAGCTGCGGTTCCTGCTCCAGGATCCCGACGGTCGCGCCGGGCGCCAGGAAGGCGTCGCCATTGTTGGCGTGGTCGAGTCCTGCCATGATGCGCAGGACGCTGGACTTACCGGCGCCGTTGGGGCCGACGACCCCGATCTTGGCGCCCGGTAGGAAACTGAGCGTGACGTCGTCAAGGACCACCTTGTCGCCGTGCGCCTTGCGGACCTTGCGCATGGTGTAGATGAATTCGGCCATTGCCACATCCTAGGCAGGCGCCCCCAGCACCAAATCCTCCGAGTCGGCCTGCTGGCCGCCCTCCGCACCAACGGTGTCGTCATCGCTATCGGCCTCGGCGTTACCGGTGGCGTCACCTACCGGGGGGTTCTGGGGCTGGCCCGACTGCTCGATGCGGGCGATTACCCGCGCGAGATCCGGACCCACCGCGGTGGCACGCATCTCCAACGATGCTCGCTTGACTCCGTCACGGTCCTCGTACTCGCTGGTGTGAGCGGTGCCGACCGCGATCACCGCGGCACCCTTGTACAGGCCGGCGCCGACCCCGGTGACCAGCCTGCCCCAGCAGTTGACGGTGATGAACAGTGAATTGCCCGGTTCCCAGGTGCCGTCGGTGGTGCGGCGACGGGAGTTACTCGCTACCCGGAAACTGATCACTTCCTGGTCGGCTACGACGCGGCGGCGCGGGTCGGTGATGATTCGGCCGACGACGGTGATCGGTGTTTCGAACATGACTGTTGTCCTTTCATAGCAGTGCGGGTGTGCCCCTCCATTGGGCGCTGAACCACCGACGGCCCGGACCCGCCAACGGCGCGGGCCCGACCGAGGTGTGGATAGATGCCGGACTGGGGAGAAATTCAGCGGTGAGCGTCGTCACGACGGGCCAGCTCGGCCAGCATCGCGTTGTACGCCGACATATCGGCGTCGTGATCGCGGACGGCGGCCCGGTCCATGCGGGTGGATGTGCGCCGGTCGCTGCGCTGCCACTGGATCAGCAGTGCCAGCAGCACCACCACCAGTGGTATCTCACCGGCTGCCCATGCGATAGAACCGCCGAGATGCTGATCACCGAGAAGATCGGTGTGCCAGGGCAATTGCAACGACCGGTAAAACCGCCCGGCGAGGACCTCACCCAGACCCATCAGCAAGATGCCGAAAAACGCGTGGAGTGGGATTGAGGCGAACACCATTCCGAACTTGCCGAGCGGCGGAATCGGTCGAGGAGTGGGATCGATCCCGATCACCGCCCAGTAGAAGAGGTATCCGGTGAGCAGGAAGTGAATATTCATCAGCAGGTGTGCACCGTGATGGGAGGCCGCGGCGTCGAAGATGCCGCCGAAGTACAGCGCATAGAACCCGGCGACGAACATCACGGTGGCCACCACCGGATGGGTGAAGAACCTCGACACTCCGCTGTGCAGGCCGGCCAGCAGCCATTCCCGCGGACCGGGCGGGTTACCCTTGCCCGCCGTCGGCAGAGCCCGCAGCGCAAGCGTCGTCGGAGCACCCAGCACCAACAGGACCGGGGTGAGCATCGACAGCAGCATGTGACCCGCCATGTGCATGCTGAACATGGCCGGCATATATCGGCCCAGCCCCGATGAGGTGGTGAACAGCAACACCGCGCAGCCCAGCAACCAGGAAGCCGTTCGGCCGGCCGGCCACGGATCTCCGCGTCGATGCAACCGGATGACCCCGGCGATGTACACCACCGCGAAAACGATTGCGGCGCTGCCGAATACGAGATCAAAATGCCAACCCAGCAGGATCCGCGCCACCGTGGGCGGGCCGTCCAAGTCGTACCCGAGCGCGACCTCCACCGCTGACGGGTTGAGAACGGCCGGCGGTGGCGGCGGGGTGCGGCCCAGCCCGACCGCAATACCGAAGGCCACACCGAAAACCAGCGCCTCGACCACCGTCAGCCGGATCAGGGGGGCACGGGAGTCGGGATCGGACTGCAACGCAGTGACCGCGCCAGTGCGCTGCCGCCAGCCGATCACGCCCAGGGTGAACAGCGCCACGGCCTTGGCGACCACCAGCCAGCCATAGGACGTCGAGAACAGGTCGCTGAGCCGGATCCGCACTGCGGCATTGACGATCCCGGACACCGCCATGGCGATGAAGCACCAGAGGGCGACGGCTGAGAACCGGCGGGCTGCGAGGTCGGCGTGTTCGCCGCCGCGCAACGCGTGCGCCAGCAGTGCCAGCAGTCCCCCGGCCCAGAGCGCGCCCGCGATCAGGTGGATCAGCAGGCTGTTGGACGCCAGATCGTGCGACCCGCCCACCGATGAATGTCCGGTCAGACCCAGCGGCACCAGGGTGAGCAGTGACCCGGCGAACAGCACCGGCGTCGGTGACCACCGCAGCACCACCCGCGCGGCCACCGTGACCGCCAGAGCCAGCACGGCAGTCCACCGCCAGGCCGACGCGGTCTGCACCAGATCGGCGGCCCGCCAGACCTCCACCGGGTTCAGCTGCTCGCGCAGGGGTTTTCCGGAGACGTCAGAGATCGTCAGCGCGATCAGCAATGCCGCACAGATCGTCCAGACGCCGGAGGCGACGGTGGCCAATCGCAGTGCGCGGTAACCGGAGACGTCGAGCACACCGTTGTCCTGCGGCGGGGTGAAGAACGCCGCGAACATGAATCCTCCGACGGCGGTCACCGCGGCGATTTCGCCGACGGCGCGAACGAACGGCAGACCCAGCGTGGTGACCGGGCCCGGATCGGGAAGTCCGGTCGCGGTCAGGGCGTCGGCGAGTGCCAGTGCCCCGATACCGGCGGCGATCACACCGGCGAGCACCGCGACCGCGATCAGCACCGGCCATGCCCCGCGGGTCACCGGTGCAGCAGACGACGTCATGGGTTCAGCCTAGGCGGCGGCCCAGGCCTACTAGGCCAGCTGCGGATCAGGGCTTGGGTGCGTAGTTGTAGTTGACGTTATCGCCGTCGACGGTCGTCACCGTCACGAGGTAAACCTGGCCCGCCAAGTCGGTGGAAACCGTGCACTCGATGGTCTGGCCCGTCGTGGCTTGCAGGTCACCCACGCAGTCGACAGTGTCCGGCGCCTGACCCCCGTTCGCCGCCAGTTCCTCCAACAGTGCGTCTTCGAGTTGCTGCTTGGGCGTCACTCCGAGCGCCGACTTGGCGGCGGTACCGGAACCGGTGAGCTGCTTCTGCAGGTTTGTAGCACTAGCCGAAGGCGTGCTGGTCGTCTCGGCTGTCTTCGAACAGCCAGAGAGTCCGGCGCCGAGCAGTCCCGCCGCGGCGAGCGCAGCCATGCAGGCCACGCCGTGGGATTTGTTCACACTCATTGTTCTCCTCATCTCGGTTGCGCCGTTTCCCGGGCATAGAATTGTTCCCGCGAGAGATGATAGATGCGCTCCATATCAGCGATGATCTCGCGCAGTTCGCCGAGATAGACGCGTCGGCGCTCGCGTAAATCGGACGAGGGCTCAAACAACTTCTGATCGGCGGCCACCTGCCTGGCGGTGGCGAACAGCAGCGCCGACACCGACTCGGCGTTGCTCACCAGACCCTGGGCCGCGTACTGGCTACCCACCCCCAGCGCCATCTTCGTCAGTTCCTTGTCGCCGATATCGGTCGGCGCATCGCAGAGTACGTCGGCGACGATCTCGTAGGCCTCGAAGAACGGCCGCAACATCGCGTCGGCCATCAACGGCCGTTTGGCCCGCAGCAGCGCATCGACAGCGTCTGGGCCGGCGTCGAGTTGAGATTCCCAGTCGTCGTTCCAGCTGAGTTCCTCGGCGATGTTCTCGCGGAAAGTGGCCGAGGGGGCGAAGTAGAAGTCGAATTTCAGGAGCGACCGAAGCCGCATCGCCTGCGCCCAGAACGCGTCCACCCGCTTACCCTCAGCCGCACGTGCCGCGTGCACCAGCGCCAACTCCACGATGGAGGTTTCCAGGAATGCATGAATCAGGGAGTTTCGGTAAAACGCCGCCTCAAGCTCCTGTTCGGGTGCGATTCGCCACACCGGTTCGTGGCCGCCGTCGACCCGCGTCACCGGATGACCGCCGGACAGCGCATCGAGGGCGGTGCGCACACCCTCGGTCGAGTGCAGACGCAACGCGCTGTTGGTCATCGGGGTCTTCTTGCGCTCCAGATAATCCAGGGAGTCCTGCAGCGTGTGATGCAACTGCCGCAGGGTCAGTGCCCGACCACGGGTGCCCAACAGCACCGCTGACGCCAGTGCGGTGGCGTTGACCGGAGTCGCCCGCAGGATCCGCCAAGCCACCTCGATCGCCATCTTCTGCATGGCAAGACGCTTGGCGGCCGGGTCCGCATCGATCGGACCGTCCGGCTCACCGAGGTACTGGCGCATGGAGACCGCTTCCGGGAATCGGACATAGATTTTCCCGTAGTTGCGCTCGCCCTGTGCCTTGATGAAGTTGAACAGCCACCGCGCACCCTCGGGGATCTTCTCCCCACCGCGGGCGTAGGCCGCGTATTCGGCCGTCTCGTGAAGCTGGTCGAAGCTGATCGACACCGGCTGCATCAGGATGTCCTCGCTGCGGCCGTCCAAATAGGCGTCGGCAACGTAGGAGAGCAGACCGAGCTTGGGCGGCAACATCTTTCCGGTTCGCGATCGGGTGCCTTCGATGGACCAGCTGAGGTTGAATCGCTTCTGCACGATATAGCCGACGAACTGGCGCAGCACGTACTTATAGAGCGGGTCGTCGAGTTTGCGGCGCAGGAAGATCACACCCGATCGACGCATCAGCGGACCCATAAAACCGAAGGACAGGTTGATGCCCGCGAACGTGCACGCCGGGGGAAGCTTGTTCTCCTGCAGGGCCACCGGCACGATGACGCCGTCGAGGTAGGACCGATGCGACCACAGGAACACCGCCGGGTGGTCCTCCAGAGAACTCCGCATCGACTCGATCTGGGCTGAGTCGTAGTCGATTCGAGGATCGAAACCCCGGCTGAAGATGGCTCGGCCGACATTGGGAATTGAGTCGACCGAGAACCTGCTCCACCCGGTTGCGAGTTCGTTGAGCATCACTTCGGCCTTCTCGGCGCTGGCTCCCGGTATCCCGGTCAAACCGTCCACGAATCGCGAGGATGCCAGCAACTCGTCGGTGATCAGTCGAGGCGACTTGTATTCCGGCCCGAGTAGACGCAATTCGATCCGCTCGATCGCCAGATCCGCCCGGCGCAGGACAAACTTGGCGAATTCTTGCGGGGTCTCGCCTACGGTGTTCTCGCGCCACTGCTGGCGCAGTTCGGACACCTTCGCCGGCTCGCCGGCCACGATGCGGGCGCGCGAGCGATCCTTGCGCAGGATGGCCCGCTGCAACATCTCCGGCGGACGGTAGGTGTCGCGACCGGAGATCAGGCCGACCAGCTTGACGCGGGTGGGCAGCCCGCCCGGAACCCAGAACACCCGCACCGGCACGACGGTGCGGTCCTCGCCGGCATTGAGTTGTGCCACAAGCTGATCCACCAACTGCGGCGGCGGATCCTCGTGAGGCAGTCGCAGTACCTCTACCTTGGTGTCGGGATGGGCCCGGCGCTGGGCCTGCAACCAATCGTTGAGCAGATCGAACTCCGCCTTCGATGACACCGAGGCGAGCACCAGCGCATCATCGGTCGTGCTGAAGTCGGTGAGGTGGCCGGAAGACTTCATCGACGGCCCTTCACTGCGGGTTTCGGAGTCGTGGCTGGCGCTGCCTTCTTCGCCGCTTTCTTGGCGGGCACCTTCTTCGCGGGCACTTTCTTGGCGGCTGCCTTTTTGGCTGGGGCCTTCTTGGCCGGGGCCTTCTTGGCGGGAGCTTTCTTGGGGGCTGCCTTCTTCGCAGCCGGGCGGTCCGCGTAGAGGCTCATCACGGGCACCTTGCCCAATGGCCAGTTCTCCAGGGTGTCGACGTAAAGCTGCCGGACTTCTGCGATCCGCTCCGGCAGGTCGTCCAGAGTCCAGTCGTCGAGTGAAATCGGCGGGTAGACAACGATATCCACCGTTCCAGGATGCAGCGTCGAGGAGTCCCGCGCGGATATCGCTTCCGCATTGCGGATGACGATGGGCACGATCGGCACACCGGCCGACATGGCGAGCCGGAACGGCCCCTTCTTGAACGGGCCGACTGATTTGGTGTCGAGGCGCGTTCCCTCCGGCGCGATGACCACCGATAGGCCCTTGCGGGCGAGTTCCTCGGCCTGCTTCAGCGATTCGACCGCGGCCTTGGGATCTTCGCGATCGATGAACACGGTGTCGACGAGCTTGCCCAATGTGCCCATCACGGGATCGTTCTGGAGTTCCTTCTTGCCGACGCCGGTCCAGTTGTCCTTGACCAGTGCGCCGACGATGACCGGGTCGAAGTTATTGCGGTGGTTGAAGATGAACACCGCGGGCCGCTTCTTCTTGAGGTTCTCCTGACCGATCACGTTGAGGTCCACACCGTTGATGGCCAGCAGCAGTTGCGGGAAGGCGGTGGTGAACACGTTGATGCCGCGGCGCCTGCTGCCGGTCAGCAGACCCCAGCCGATCGCCGAGTAGGCGGCCGGCACCACCGACCCCACACCGAGCAGGGTGCGTACCTGCCCGAGCAGCCCGCCGCGACCCCGGCTGTTGAACTCCAGGATCGGCCAGCCACGCTTGCGGGCAACCTCGGCCATCTTGTCGCCGGGGTTGGTCGGCCGCGGATTGCCGACCAGGTACATCAATGCGACATCCTCGTTGCCGTCGGCGTAGAAATAGCTGTCCTGTAGGTCGATCCCGTTTTCCGTGGCGAACTTCTGTACCGCGTCCGCCTTGCCCGGTCCCCACAGGATCGGCCGGGTCACCTTGCCGGTGAGCACTCCGTCGCCGTCGACCTCGAACTGGTTGGTCAAGGTGTTGGGAATTCCGAGGTAACGGGCCACCGGGTCCACCTGAATGGTGAGCGCCGACGAGCTGAGCACCACCGTGTGCCCGCGCGCCATATGCGCATCCACCAGATCGCGCATCTCCGGATAGATCCGCTTTTCGATCTTCTCGGCGAACAACCGCTCGCCGATCTGCTGCAGATCACTGAGCGACCGGCCGCGCAACGCCTCAGTGGCCTTGCCGATGAGGCCCTCGAACTCCATCAGACCCAGCTGGTGATTGAGCCCGGCGGCGATCATGGAAATCAGCTCGCCCACGCCCATATCGCGACTTTTGAACCGCTCACGGGTGAGGATCACCGCGGTGAACCCCGCAACCAGGGTGCCGTCGAGATCGAAGAACGCTCCGACTTTGGGTCCACGCGGGCTCGCCCTCACCTCGGCCACCGAACCCGGCAGCCGCAGATTCGGCGAACCGGTGCTGTTCTTATCGGTCATGAGTAAGCCACCGATCCGTTCACAGAGGGGGATTCTTGCGGATGGTCGGGAAACGACGCCGGGACCACCCGCGGTCGCGGGTCCCCGGCCAGGGCGAGCACCTCGTCGAAGCCCTGTCGCAGACACTGCGCGAAGAGTTCGGGGTGGGCAACTGCGGCCCTATCGTAGCGGGCGGTGATCGTCGCACTACCGCCGCGGGAGATCAGCACCACCATCATCGCGACACCGGGCAGCGGTCCGATTCCGAACTGCCGCAACACCTTTGCCCCGGCGATATAGGTGTCGCCGGGATAGCCGGGCACGTTACTGGCCTGGACATCCGAGCCGATAACCGAGCCACTCATCGCCTCGAGAGCCGCATCGGGCAATAGAGCAAGTAATGGTGCGACAGCGCTGATCACGTCGATCGCGGCTTCTTCACGACGCTGGATCATCTGCTTACGGATCTTCTGGATGCGCGATACCGAGTCGACCACGCCGACCGGAGCAGCGAGGTTCACCCCGGCGAATCGGTTCCCGCCGGCCGGATCGGCCTCGACCCGCAGATTGACCGGCACGGCCATCGGCAATGTGTTGATCGGTACGCCGAGGGCCTCGTGATAGAGCCGCAGCGCCCCGCACAACCCTGCCAGGTACGCGTCGTTGATCGATCCTTCGGCGGCACGGGCAGCCCGGTGCAGGTCGCCCAGTTTCATCTCGATGGCCTCGGTGCGGGTGGACAGACTGCGGCCCCGAAGCAGGGGCGACGGCTCGGCCGCGGGGCGCACCATCCGGCGTCCGGAGCGGGCGTAGTCGATGGCACCGAACAGCGCCGAACCCGGATTGGTCACCACTCTCCCGAGAAATCCCAGCCCATCTGACACCGCGTCGGCGATCCCACCGGCGATCACGCCCGGCAGCGCGTTGATGCCCGCGCGCATCAGGTCATTGGGCGTGACGTCCTGCGGAACCGGCACCGGCGGTGTCGGTTTGGCGGGCGGGTTGCGCTCCAGGTCATAAATCTCGGCGAACATCGTCGCCGCGCCGACACCATCGGTGACGGCATGGCTCAGATGCAGCAATGTAGCGGCCTTACCGCCCTCGAGCCCCTCTACCAGGGTGGCCGTCCACAGCGGTCGGGAGATGTCCATCGGCGACTGCAGCATCACCTCGGCGAGATCCAGAACTTCGCGCAGTGTGCCCGGCTCGGGCACCCGCACTCGGCGCACGTGAAAGTCGAGATTGAAGTCCGGGTCCACCACCCACCTCGCCGGGCCGGTGGGCAGCGTCGGCATGACCACCTTCTGACGCAGCCGCAACACTTTGCGGGAGGCATTCTCGAATCGGGTGCGGAGCCGCTCCCAATCCGGTGTGCTGTCCAGGATCTCCAGGGCCATGATCCCCGAGCGTGTCCGCGGGTTGGCCTCACCGCGGTGCATCAGCAGGTCGAAGGCTCCGAGTTCGGTCGGCGGCCCCGATACACCCGCGGGGCCGCTCATCGATACCTCCCCACCGAACCGGCCCCTCCTGCGCGTCGCTCGCCTGACTGCTCATTACGGTAGTCCGAGCACGACGCTCTCGGAGTCGAATATCGGCTCCCGGTGGACCTCAGCCAGCTGAGCGGACGGCGCCCCTGCGGCTCCTACCCCGCGCCGCCACCTGACGGCCGTAAATGATGCCCAGGAACGCTGCAGCGGCCTCGGCCGCCATCTGGCACCGCAGGGTGGCGATGGTGTCGAAAGCATGGTGGGCATGGGGGATCTCGGCGTAGGACACCGTCCGGGCCCCGGCACCACGCAGCGCGTCGGCGAAGGCGCGGGCCTGCGCATGCGGAACGACGTCGTCATTCTCGCCGTGCAGGATGAAGAAAGGTGGAGCATTGCGGTGCACCCGGAAGATCGGTGATGCGTCCTCGAACAACTGCCGGTTGTGTGCCAAACGACTCTGCATCACGAAATGTTCAAGCAACGGCATCATCAACGCATGCGCAGCCCCGTTTTCGGTCAGGTCGTAGACCCCGTAGTGCGGTACGGCTGCCTGCACTCGAGTATCGGCATCCTCGAAGCCCGGTTGCAGGCGATCGTCGGCAGCGGTCAGGGCTGCCAGTGAACTCAGATGTCCGCCGGCGGAGCCGCCGGTGATGGCGATGAAATCGGGATCGCCACCGTAGTCGGCGATATTTTCACGCACCCAGGCGATCGCCCGCTTGACGTCGGTGATGTGGGCCGGCCACGCAGCGCCCGGGCTGCGACTGTAGTTGATCGGGACGCAGATCCAGCCGAGCTCAACCATCCGGCTCATCAGCGGATAAGCCTGTCCCCGTTTGTCATTGATCGACCATCCCCCGCCCGGAACCTGGATCAGCACGGGCGCGCGCTGACCGTCGGGCAGATCCGGGCGACGCCAGATGTCGAGCTGGTTGCGAGCGCCCGGGCCGTAGGAGATGTCCGACGTCGTCGCCGAGTAGCGGCGCCGATCCCGCATGGCTGCCACCAGAGCGGCCAGGTTCGGATGGCGCGCAGTGTAGGGCTCCAGCGGATGGTGCACGGTTGAGAGGTAGTCCGCACCGAACGTCTCACGCAGGCTGTCTTCAAGGACGGTATCGGCCCGCTGCACGGCGAGTCCACGTGCCATGCGTCGCAACGGCGACGGAACAGCCGATAGCGCATGCCCGGTGAGGACATGCGGGGCGAACTCAGCAGACAACCACCCCAGCAGCCAGCCGGCGGCTGCCGGTGAGCCGTGCAGCAACAACGATCCGGTCTGGTATGCCCGGGAGCCTGCCTGAACACCCCTGGAACACAGTGCGGTGACCTCGTCGACCACGCTGCTCATGGCTGTCGGCTCCCTCGACATCGTTGTCTGGTCCTGCCCACTGCGGCCCCGACACCAGGCGGTGTGCGGCGCGGACGCCACAGTAGCGAGTGGGGCCGGGGGTCACCGGGATTTCGCGTCGCTTAGATCGGCGAAAGGTGCAGTTCCCGCAGGCCAAGGACCGAAAATCAATCGCGGCGACACGACGGGCGGTTCAAGGGATAGGCGACTTTTGCCCTGCTGACGCCCGATAGACTGACTCTCCGCATGCCTCCGTAGCTCAGTCGGATAGAGCGAGGGCCTTCTAATCCCTAGGTCGCAGGTTCGATTCCTGCCGGGGGCGCTGTGTGATGTTGCAAGCCGAGCGGCTACTCACTCGCGGCGCGGGCCAGTCGTAATTCGCGCCGACGGGCCTGCTCCGGCGGATCCGGCACCGGAACCGCGGCAATGAGCCGGGCGGTGTACTCCTCGGTCGGGTTGTTCAGCACCGTCTCGGTGGGGCCGGACTCGACCAGCCGGCCGGACCGCATCACCGAGACCCGATCGGAGAGTTCTTCGACGACGGCCAGGTTGTGACTGATGAACAGACAGGCGAAGCCGTGCGCGGCCTGTAGTTCGCGCAGCAGACGCAGAACCCTGGCCTGAACGGAGACGTCCAGTGCCGAGGTCGGTTCGTCGGCGATCACCAGCGCGGGGTTCAGCGCCAGTGCGCGGGCAATACCGAAGAAGACAACGTCATTTCAGACAATGACATCTACTGGAACAACTACAACTACAGTTCCGGCGCTCGTTCCAGTGGGCCCGCTTCGGCTACTGCGGCCGCTCCGGTTGCTCGGGCCGCACGGGCCGCTGCCGCCGACGACAGCTCATCGGCCACCGACCAGGGCAACAGCGCCGCCGCTAATCGACCGAAGGCGGCCAGGGCCCACGCGGCTCGTGCAGATCGCTGAATACAGATGCGAGTGCCCCCAGTTGGACTCGAACCGACACTGAGCGGATTTCAATTCCGACGATAGGTGCCAGCAGGTGTTCGCGGGTGTCGGGATCTTTGGCATTGTTTGTAGCTTCTGGCTGCGGATACCGGGTGCCGACAACCGTTGGTGTCCACCCATGTACGGCACCGTTTTTGCGCGTGGGTTGTGACAACGCCGTGACACTGAGACCCGGTTCCGGGCACGACACCCGCCAGGCGAATTGAAGTTATCCACCGGCCTGCCGGTGGAGTGCGGCCAGGTTGGGTGGGAGAGCTGGGTGGGAAAGCGACAGCTGTAAAGCCCTAATTGGTGTTAGCGTCAGAGATACGTAGCCGAATCTGCCCCGTCCAGCGGGCGCATCCCCTGCGCGCACGGCGCAACCTGGGAGAGAAGCTATGGCTTCGATTAATTCCATTCAGTCACTGCATGAGCAGCACAGCGGTTCGGCTGTCACACCCGCCAACACCCTTCGGGGTCCGGGCTCACGCCGTCCCCGTATTCCGTATGCCTGGCTCGGTGCCGGCGCCGTGACCCTCGGGGTCGGTGCCGCACTCGCCGGTGCGGGCGCCGCCTCCGCCGACACCACCACCGCCACCACCTCCGGGGCGTCGGCGTCGTCGGTGTCCTCGCACAGACCCGCACGAGTCGCGGCGCACCGCCCGGTCACCCGGGTGCAGTCCGGCCCGGCGGCCGCTGCGGCGGCGGTGTCCGCGAAGTCTGCGGTGTCGCCGGTGTCGCGGAGTTCCTCGCGATCGGCAGCCCAAAGCTTGTTCGGCACTGCGGGTTCCCGGGTACGAGGGCAAGCAGTGCGTGCAGCCACCGTGCCGGTGCCGCAGCTCCCGGTGGTTCAGGCCTGGCGCGCGGGAAGCGTTGCGGTGATTAACGATGTTTACGGTGCCGTCCAGACCTGGATTGCGGGCCTACCCGCCAGCCCGGTCAGAGACTTCCTCCACCAGGGAGTGGTGTCGGTACGAGCTACCGCACTGTCTGTGGTCGGCATCCGAGTGGGCGCAACTCCGTCGTGCGTGTCCACCGGCGACTGCTCGGGTCAGGACTTCTCGAATCAAGACCTCACCGGTCTCTACGCACCAACAGTGAACTTTACCGCCGCAAAATTCGTGAAAACGATCCTGAACTACGCGAACCTGAACGGCACGAATCTGTCCGGCGCGACCCTGCCCGGCGCGGAGCTGAACTACGCGTACCTGTCCAAGGCTGTGCTGAACCAGGCGACCCTGCCCGACGCGCACCTCGTCGGTGCGGAGCTCATCGGTGCGGACCTCACCGGCGCGGACCTCACCAACACGCTTATAACCATCGCGCGTATGCGCGGCGCGGTCCTGACCCGCGCGGACCTGACCAACGCGAACCTGAGCCAGTCGAACCTGAACGACGCGGACCTGTCCAACTCGAACCTGACCGACGCGGTAATAGCCCGTGCGGACCTGACCGGGGCGAACCTGACCGGGGCGAACCTGACCGGGGTCACGTGGTCTTACACCACCTGCCCGGATGGCAGCGAGACGGCGGACACGGGCAGCTGCACGGCATAACTGGCCGCACTCCCTAACCGGTTGTCAGGTCACTCCCGGTGGCGCGGGTAAGCCGAACAGTCGCGCCACAAACTCAAGTTTCGCCGGTTCCCACCACGCGTTACAGGCGAGACACCGGGCACCGGCTTCGGACACCCTGCGCGCACTACTACGAACACGTTCCCCCGATGACGACCTGTAGACGGATCTCTTGTCA
>Ga0194035_1000073_pt1 | contig 59869 bp, 59 predicted proteins | sample JunL2320m_MetaG_FD_148680 | JGI IMG/M metagenome (GOLD analysis project Ga0194035, IMG submission 148680) | Anoxic zone freshwater microbial communities from boreal shield lake in IISD Experimental Lakes Area, Ontario, Canada - Jun2016-L239-20m | ecosystem: Environmental > Aquatic > Freshwater >...
CGGGCGCAAGGGAGGCGACCGAAGGTTGACGCAACCTTGACGATTGAAAGTGAGCCGCTGTTGCCGGGTCTAGTGGTCGTGACCTGCAGCGTTGTGCGCGTCGGCGAAGGTGATCACGATGGCGGTGGGGGTTCGTGGCTTTTTCATGACTTTCGCGAACAGATCGCCGATGCCGATGAATAACACAATCAACCCATATTTCGAGCGGATGGCGCGATGCACTTCGTCGTGCGCGGCGCCTGAGACCACCTCGGCCGTGGCCGGCACCACAGGGGCGCCCTCGATGAGCTTGCCGCGCATGGTGCACTCCTGCAGGGTGACGGCGTGGTTGTTGCGGATGCGCTTGACCTTGCCGGAGTTGGCCTCGGTGGTGAAGCCGGCGCGCCCATCGGCGAGGGGTGCGATCCATACGGGCGATGGAACCGCTTCGCCCGACTTGCGCAGGGTGACCAATGAGACGTATTTCGCGGAAGCAATCGACATGGGCGTCAGCGTAGACCGCTGCGCACATCGTGTTGAGCCGAGTACAGACACCGCAGGGGTTGGCGTGGAAGAATACGAACATGTCGAATGCAACCTTCACCCGCATGGACGAAAGCACCGCCGAGGAGTGGGCCGAGATCGGGCGCCAGACTGCTGCGAATCAGGGTCGGGTTGCCGACTCGATTCTGGCAATGCTGCGATCGCTTGCCACAGTCACCGATGGCTTTGCTACCGACCAACTCACGCACTGTCTGCAGACCGCAACGCTGGCCGAAAAGGCCGGGGCCGACACTGAGGTCATCGTGGCTTCGTTGTGTCACGACGTGGGTAAGGCCGTGAGCGTGCCGAACCATGGCGCAATCGCTGCCGAGATGCTGCGTCCCTATGTGCGGCCCGATGTTTCGTGGATGCTGCAGGTGCACCAAGACTTTCAGGGTCGTCACTATTACCACCACTTCGGTGTCGACCCGAACAAGCGCGATGCCTACGTTGGGCACCCTGCATACGAGCTCACTGCGCAGTTCACCGACGAGTGGGATCAGATTGCGTTCGATCCCAACGGCGAGACGTATCCGCTGGAGCATTTCGAACCGTTGGTTCGCGAGATCTTCGCCAAGCCTCGCTACTGACGAAGCGTTGGCGTAGGCGCAGTCGTCAAGGGCTGAACGGTACGAGACCTTCGCAGCCTGTAGCGGGCCATTGCGGGCCTCCCTCTATGTTCCTCTGTGTCTATATGGGTTGAGACATCCCTTTGTCATGATGTTGGAGTTCGCCGGTGTGAAAAATTTTCCAGGTTTCTGGCGCCCTGAGTTGCGATCGAACGTATGTTCGGTAGGCTGCGGCTGTCCGGTTCTGTCCGGACACAATCGACGGTTTGTTCCGTCCACGAAACTGTCGGATTATTGAACGGTTGGGGGTGGAGGGATGTTGATTGCAGAGCTGGTCGTGTCGTTGGACGCGCTCGATCCAACAGGGTTGTCTCGCACCGAGGTGAACGCAGCGTTGAAATCGCTGGCCAAAGTGCGGTCCTGGGCTGATGCCCGCCACGTGGTGCTGACACGCCGACTCAAACACATCGCCGACACGTCCCCAGAGGTGTCCCCACAAGCCGATGTTGCCGCGGCGTCGCGTTCAGGGCGGCGTGACGCGGACCGGGCTGTGGCCAGAGTCGATGCGTTGGACAGTGTCCCCGAACTCGAAACATCCTTAGAAGCTGGTGGGGTGTCCGGCGCCCATGTCGATGTGCTCGCCAACGCCTTGAGCGGGTTGAAACCCGAATATCAGGAGGCCCTAGCAGCCGACGCCGACCGTTTGGTCGCTATCGCCGAACGGTGCACACCTGAAGAATTCGCGAAAGTGTTACGACGTGAAGTGGCCCGCCTCGATGCCCGTAGCGGTGAGGAACGCCTGATCCGTCAACGATCCAACACCCGACTGCGTTACTGGTTTGATCGTGATACCGGCATGTGGCATCTGCGCGGCGAGTTCGATCCTGAAACCGGTCTCCACTTGCAGGGCCGCATCGATAACACTGTTGAAGCCCTGTTTCATGCCGCTGTGCCCGATACCTGCCCCACCGGCGACGCCAAACACGACCATTTGCGCGGCCTGGCACTCGCCCAACTCATCCTTGGTGGCCGCACCGACATTGACGGCGATACCAACGCCGACACCGGACGCAATATCGACGTGTGCGTGGTGATCGATCTCGACACCCTGCTCCACGGACTCCACGACCACTCGCTGATCGACAACGGCACAACAGCCGATCTGCCCATCGAGTCATACCGGCGTATGGCCTGCAACGCGGCGATTATCCCAATCGTGTTGAACAGCGACGGTGTCATCGTTGACATGGGCCGCGAGATCCGCCTCGCCAGCCGGGCACAACGACGTGCGCTACGCGCCATGTACGACACCTGCGCCATCCCAGGATGCACAGTGAAATCCTCACACTGCCAGCCACACCACATCCACTGGTGGCGACACGGCGGCCCCACCGATCTGCACAACCTGGTCCCATTATGCTCCCGACACCACCACCACGCCCACGAAGGCGGCTGGAAACTCGCCATCCACCCCAACCGATCCCTCACCATCACCTACCCCGACCACACCACCCACACCACCGGACCCCCAGCCACCCAACGCGCCGCCTGACCCCAGCTGACCACAAGAGCCAGGCGGGGACCGTCGGAGTTTGGGAGTGTCGGTGTAACCGGGCCAGGCGCTGTGAAAGGCGCAGGCGCAGTCACCGAGTCAGCTGCCGTGCCAGAGCTCGAGTGGTGTCTTGGTGCGGTCTCCGCCGAACGGAACCTGCTCGGCAGCGCCATCGTGGCCAGCCGATTGATAGGCGGCGCACACGATGTCGAGAATCATGCGACCGAATGCTGCATCCATAAATGGAGTGGCGCCATCGGCGATGTCTGCAACGAACGCGCGTAGCTGGCCCATGTAGCCCAACTGCTCGATGAACGGCAACGGCGCTGTGCTGGCGGGTAGACGCACGGCTTCGCCGTTGTGTTCGAGGCTGGGTTCGGGGAAGACCTCGAGGCGCAGAACGCCCGTGTCGCTGCTGAGCTGCACATCCCAGATCGGATCAGGGCCGTAGTTCCAGCTCGAAACCACGTGACCCACGAGGCCGCTGCGAAAGGTGAGCGCAACTTCGGCGTGCTCGTCGCTGTTGTGGCCAGCGCCGCCGCGCAATGTGCAACTCACCGAGGTAACTGGACCAGCGCCAGCTGCAGCCCCAGCCAATACGGCTAGCGCCAACGGATGCACGCCGAGATCGAACAGGGCGCCACCACCCCAGGCGTCGCTGGTGAAATCGCCCCATGTGGGTAAACCCTGCAACGTGCGGATGTGCAGGTGGTTGATGGGCCCGATGTCGCCAGCCATGCGCAGCAACGTGGAAACCGCTGGCGCATAGGCGAGGTTCTCGGCATAGAGCAAGCGTTGGTTGTTGGCGGTTGCTGCATCGACGAGCGCATCTGCATCGGCCAATGTGGTGCACAGTGGCTTTTCGACAACCACTGCGGCACCGGTAGCGAGCAGTCGCAAGGTGTCGGCAGCGTGCAGTTGCGGGGGAGTGGACACCACAACGATGTCGGCCCCGGCAGGCAGTTGGTCGTAGGTGACAGCGGTGGAGTGCATTTGTGCGGCACGTTCGGCGGCACGCTCGGCGGTGCGCGAGGCAACGGCGACCACCGGCATCTGCATGAAGAGTGCAGCGGCACCGTGCGCGCCCGAGATCATTCCGGCGCCGCACAGCGCAACCGTGGACGCAGGTGTTGCCATGAGGCGACTACTTGCCTGCGAGAGCAGCGACGACCGGGGCGAACGATTCGACGTCTTCGCCGCCAACGATGATGTAGCTAAAGCCCCATCGTTCGCGGCGGGCGAGGAGATCGTCGATTATCTGATCGGTGGTGCCAACGAGGGCGAAGGGTGACTCTTCCATGAAGCTGCGCGGCACGCCGAGCATGCTGGAGAACGATTCGGTGACAGCGAGGCGATCGTTGGTCACGTTGACCATGAAGGCCCGCACATTCATCTCGATCTGCGACATGCGATCGCCAGCCGCGGCATGAACGATGGCGACCTTTTCGTCGACGGCTTCGGCGGTCATCGTGCTGATCGCGTCGGGGCCAACAACACCTGCGGTCATGGTGCCGTTAATGCCGATGATGTCGGCCTCACGTGCTGCATAGCTGAGCACGCGCTTGCCGCCGCCACCGATGAGGAACGGAGGAAGCGGGCGCTGCACTGGCTTGGGGAGACCGTTGTAATCGGTGATGTTGTAGTGCGTGCCCGAGTACGAGAACGTGCCCTCGCTCATCGCGCCCTTGAGGATGGCCATGCCTTCGATGAATCGATCGATGCGCACCTTGGGCGAGTCGTAAGGAATACCCGACTGCTCGTAGTCGGTGACCATCCAACCTGCGCCCATGCCAACCTCGAGGCGGCCTTCGGAGAGCAGATCCATCGTGGCGAGTTCTTTGGCGAGCACGACCGGATGCTTGTAGTCGTTGTCCCAGACCAAGGCGCCGATGCGCAGCGTGGTGGTTGCATCAGCGACTGTCATCAGCGCTGGAATTGGGGCGAGTTGTTCGGTGAAGTGGTCGGGCATCGTGAGTACGTCGAAGCCGTTTGCCTCGGCGCGTTGGGCGAGCGATACCCACTCGCTACGACTTGCTGCGTTCGCAGCTTGAATGCCAAAACGGAAGGGGCGATGTGAAGTCATTCGACCACCTTAGTTGGCGAGAATTTATTGGACCCGTTCAGAACGACAACGGTTGACCCAGCGCAGCTGATTTCTGCAACTAACCTCGGCGATGCTGTGCGTCGCGTCATCTTGCTCCTTCGATTTGTGGGCGTGTTGTTGGCTGGCGCGTTGCTGTTGAGCGGTGTGACTCTGGCGATTGCGCCGCGACTGTGGGGCGCTGCAAACGCTCACGAGCAGGTGCCGTCGGTGCTGCCAAGCTTCGAACCGCTCGCTCGACGCAGTTACGTATACGGGGCGGGCGGCACCGAGATCGCGGTGTTTGAGAAAGAGAACATTCAGCCGTTCTCGCTGCGCCAGGTTCCACCCGATGTGCTCAAGGCCGTTCTGGCAGTAGAAGACAAAGAGTTCTATGTGCACGACGGCGTGAACGTGCGCAGTTTGGTTCGTGCCACGCTGTCGAACTTCTCGTCGGGAGCGAATCGCCAAGGAGCATCGACCATCACCCAGCAGGTGGTGAAGAACGAACTGCTCGCCGGCCTGCCTCGCGATGGCCGATACAAGTTGTTGCAATTGCACTTCGCCTTGATGCTCGAAAAGAGCATGAGCAAAGACCAGATCCTCGAGCGCTATCTCAACACCATTTTCTTTGGCAACAACGCCTACGGATTGTCGGCCGCAGCCGAGACATACTTCGGTGAATCGGTTGAGCAACTCACCTTGGCGCAGGGCGCATTTCTCGCTGGTCTGATTCGATCGCCTTCGGGCTACGACCCAATTCGTAAGCCCGAACGCGCCCGCGCTCGATTCGAGCAGGTGCTCGCGCGTCTGGTTGATGAATCGATGATGACCCCACTCGAGAGTGCCCAACTCTTGGTCAACTGGCCGATACCAGAGCGCACTCAGGTGCTGCCCGGCCGCGTCACTGCACCGACCTATTTCACCGAAGCGTTGCAGGACTATCTGCTCACGAAGTCAGACATCCTTGGTGCCGACGAACAGCAGCGGCGCAGCACGTTGCTGCGTGGCGGATTGAAGATCTACACAACGCTCGACCCGGCGATGCAAGCCGCTGCCGAGCGCGCCAATGCGGTGCTGCCGCAGAACAAGCTTGGTTTCGATACGGCCATCGTTTCGTTGGAGACATCGTCGGGTGCAGTGCGCGTGATGGTTGGTGGCCGAGGGTTCAAGCGCAATGTGAGCGAGATCAACATGGCGTTGGTACCGCGCCAAACTGGGTCGAGCATCAAGCTGTTCGTTCTTGCGGCGGCGCTTCAAGCTGGCGTGCAACCCATCGACGTAATCGACGGCACGGCGCCGTGCACGCTGCCCAACCCAGGCAATCCCCGAGATCCGTTCATCATCTCAAACAAGTCGGCGAGTCGGCCCGTGGGCACGTTGGCGATTATGACCTCGCTGTCGATCAACTGTGCGTACAGCAGGTTGGCGCAGATCGTCGGGCTGCATCGTTTGGTCGACACCACGTATCGCATGGCTCATTCGCCGTATCTGTTCGAGGGGCAGTCGCGCAAAGACCGCGGCGCTGAGCCCATTCAGCCGTTCGCCAGTTTCGCTACCGGAGCCAACGAGATGAGCCCGATGGACATGGCTTCGGGTGGGCAGACGATTTCGAATCAAGGCTTGCACCACGATCCATATTTCGTCGAGTACGTCGAACGCTCAGATGGCTCTCGACTCTTCACGCACGCCGATGTCGGCGTGCAAGTGCTTGATCCTGGAGTTGCGCTCACCGCCGTCAGCGTCTTGAAGGGTGTGATCACCAGCGGTACGGGGCATCGCTATCCGCTGGCCAACGGCCGGCCCGCAGCGGGCAAGACAGGCACACAAGAGGACAACACCAACTCGTGGTTCGTGGGCCTCACGCCCGAGCTCTCGACCGCTGTGTGGGTGGGCAATCCGAACGGCTATGTGCCGATGGTGAACGTGCCCGAGTTCGTGGCACAGGGTGTGAGCAAGGTTCAAGGCGGCACGTATCCACAGAAAATCTGGAAGACCTTCGCCGATGCAGCCCTTGAGGGCAAGCCCAATCAGGATTGGGCGCCACCTCCACCGAACCTTCGGCCTGCGGCTCGCTTGTATCTGCCGGGCAGCGATTGTTTGGCCACGTTGTTGGCTGGGGTGCTCCCTGGCGTTGGCGCGCCGCCGCCGGTTGCGACGCCCGTTGCGACGACCACCACCATCTTCAACCCGGCGGCGCCGCTGCAACCCGTGGTGCCCGATACGTCGCCGGTCTTGCAGGCCGTCGATAGCGGAACCACCATTGCCCCCGACGTGCTCGACCCCAATGCGCCGGTGCCAACTATCGATCCGAAGCTGTTTGTGGTGTATGACTGTGCAAGTGGAATTCCGGGCGCAACGATTCAGGCCAAGTAAGTGAACGCTGAAGCACTGCTCGAACTGCAGCTGGCCGACACTGCAATCGATCAACTTCGGTACCGCCTCGGGCACCTTCCCGAGGTGCTGGCCTACAAAGAAGCGGCTGGCGAACTCGACGTGTGGAACAAGCGGGCAGCCGCGTTGCGTCAACAAATCGCCGACTTCGAGGCCGCAATGGCAGTCACCGAGAAGCAGACAGCGGTGCTGTCGTCGCAGCGCGACCGACTCGAGAAGCAGCTCAAGACAGTGATCTCGCCTCGTGAGGCTGAGGCGCTGATGCACGAGATCGAGACGTTGTCGAGCCAGCGCTCGGTGCTCGACGATGCCGAGTTGAGCGCAATGGAGTCAGTAGCCGCCAACGAGGCCGAGCTCGACTCGCACTCCGAGGCACACGACGATCTGCGCGCGAAGGTCCAAGCTGCATCTGATGTTGGCGACGCAGCAGTAGCCGCCGCCGAGGCCGATCTGGTGCAACGTTGTGTAGCGCGTGATCTGCTTCGATCGGCTCTCGATGCAGCGGTGCTCGATCGCTACGACTCGCTGCGTTCGCAGTTCGGGGGAGTCGGCGTGGCCAAGCTCAATGGCTTGCGCTGCGAAGGATGCCATCTCGATTTGTCCCGAGGTGAGGTCGACGCGATCAAGCGCACCGAAGCCGATGAGATCCCAGAGTGCCCCAACTGCGGGCGATTGCTCGTTCGTTAGGTTCGGGTCGTCGCAGCGTGTTCTTTTGGTTCCTCGGTACAGCGATCGCTTCAGTTTGGTTTGTGTTTCGCGACCCCAAGTTTGACTATCGCTGGCTCTGCGTCGGGGTGTTGCTCGCCGATGTGCTCGATGCTCCCTTTGGTGGGGCCCGCGCGTTTCACAGCCTGCCCGTGAGTGTCGCCGCACTGGTTGTTGTGGTGATGGCGAGTGCTGGTCGTAAGCGATGGAGAAAGCGTGCGCTTGCGGTGCCCATCGGGATGATGCTGCATCTCGTGTTCGATGGCGCCTTTGTGACCACCAAAATGTTTTGGTGGCCCCTTGCGGGCCTGCATTTTGCCGACAAGGAGTTGCCGAGCGTGGCTCGTGGCTGGTTCAACGTTGTTCTCGAACTGATCGGCCTTGTTGCTCTGGCGTGGGTGTGGCGCACGTTTGGCCTGCGCTCGAAAGCTCAGCGCGACCTGCTGCTGAAGCAGGGTCGCCTCGAGTTGGCTGCGGTCCGCCGGCGATAAACATGCTTCACTGAATCCGTGTTGATTCTTGTTCGTCATGGCCGCACTGCGGCAAACGCTGCCGGTCTGTTGCAGGGCCGAGGTGATCTGAGCCTCGATGAGGTTGGTCGCGAGCAGGTTCGCCAGGTTGTCGCTGCAATCGGTCCAGTCGATCACGTGATTACGAGTCCACTGGCGAGGGCTCGCGAAACTGGTCTGGCGTTCGGGGCACCCAACACCATCGACGACCGCTGGATTGAGCTCGATTACGGGCTCTACGAAGGGTTGCGCACGGGCGACGTTCCGGCCGAAGTCTGGACCCAGTGGCGTAGCGACGCATTGTTTGCTCCGCCGGAGGGCGAATCGATGCAGCAACTTGACGATCGTGTACGGGCCGCGTGCGTCGATGCTCTCGAAATGGCCCGCGACCAAATCGTGGTGGTGGTCAGCCATGTCTCGCCGATCAAGGCAGCGATGGCTTGGGCGCTGGGCGGCGACATCTCGCTGAGTTGGCGAAGCCACCTTGCGCAGGCGGCCGTGTGTCGCATTGCGAACCGAGGCGGCGTTGCCGTGCTGGTGAGCTTCAACGAAGTTCTGCATACCCTAAAGACTTAGGCCCTATCTAGGGTCTGACCTGCGCTTTAGTTTGTGGTAGTTGTCAACTTTCTCTCAAGTTCATCACGTGTGGTCGCTAAAAATCGGATCTCGTGCGATTGTTCTTCGGTAAACGCACTTTCGTTGAACTCCGGCGTCCCAGCAGTCGGCAATTCTCTTTGGAGACAATCATGGATTTCCGTCGCAGTTTGAATCTCGTAGCCGTCGCCGCTTTGGTGTCGGTAGGCGTCGCCGCAGTTGTGCTCGATCAAGCGTCAGCCCACTCTCCTTCAATGTCCACATCGTGTGGCGCGGGCGAGGTGCACGGCGAGATCGGCCTCAAGGGCTATCACGGCGAGAACAAGGTGCAGGTCTGGGTCGACGGCGCCAAAGTTATTGATGGCAAGTTCAAGAACAGCTACCACAGCCGGTCGGACCTGGGTGACCCCAAGGTGAAGCACACCTACCGGGTGCGTGTTGAGGCCAAGGACGACGAAGATTTCAAGGACGGCTGGAGCGTCGACATCACTAAAGAGTCGCGTGAATGCACCCCGGATCCCACCACCTCGAGCAGTGCCCCGATCCGCGTCGAGATCTGCGAAGGTTCGTCGGGTTCATCCCACTCGTATCGCTCAATGAACGTGAGCAGCGATGTCGTCATGAGCACCTCGGGCCACGATGCTCACAAGTACGACATCATCCCACCATTCGAGGGTTACCCAGGAAAGAACTGGGACAAGGAGCACCGCGAGGTGTACTCGCACGACTGCGAAGAGACCGAATACACCTCGCCGTCTACCTCAGGCCCCGAAAACACCTACCCCGAGAACACCGATCCTGAGGATTCTTATCCTGAGTACACAACTCCTACTACTGCGGTCCCCACGACCGTGGCGCCAACAACCACTGTTGTCGTCGAGGAGTCGACCACGACTCTCGCTGCCACCACGACCACTGTCGATGGCACCACAACGACCACTGTCGAGCAGACCACAACGACCACTGTCGAGCAGACCACAACGACCAGCACAGTCGCTGTGGGCCCGCCGACTTCTCTTGAGTCCACAACGACCTTGGTTGCAGTGGCCCCGCCAACGGTTCCCGGAAATCCTGCATTGCCCACATCGGGTGGTTCGCCAGCCTCAACGGTGCTGACTGGTGCATTCGGGTTACTATTGGGTCTTGTGCTCACATTGGCTACCCGTCGCCGCACCCTTATTGCCCCGGTCGCTGAATAGGCGTTCGTGCTGAAACCCCACACCCGGGACGACAGCACCGCAACCGGCGATTCCGCACCGGAAACAGCGTCACCTGAGCGTCGTGTTGGCTTGGCAAGGCTGACGCGCAGCAAAACGTTGTTGACGACGGCACTGTCGACGCAATCTCGGTGGGTCCGTATCGCCAAGATCTCCGTTGCGGTGATCGTGGTGATAACAGGCCTTGCAGTGTTCGACGCGATGCGACCTGCGTCTACTGGACAGAGTTCGGCGAATCCTGTCGTCAACGATTTCAAGCCCACCTTCGGCGGTGTCGGGGCGGTGATCCGCATTCGTGGAACCTCGCTGAGCGATGCCACAGCGGTGTTGTTCGGTGGAGTGGCGTCCGATGACGTCACGGTGATCTCCGACCGCACCATCGATGTCGTGGTGCCCAGCGGCGCTAAGACGGGTCGAATTGGTGTGCGCCACGGCGATACGTATGAAAGCGTTGCGCTGTTTACCGTGAAGCCCACGCCGGTGCTCGCCGAGGTAAAGCCTGGTTCTGGTGGTGTGAAGACCACGGTCACGCTCACGGGCGAGCATTTCGACGTCGTCAAGTCGATCACGTTTAACACCCAAACAGCGCGCACATTCGAAGTGAGATCGCCAACCGAGATCGTGGTCACGGTTCCCGCCGGGGCTCAAACCGGTCGAATTTCGGTGACTACTGATGGCGGAACTGCCGTGAGCGCATCGGCATTTAATATTGTCGAAACGCCGAAGATCAGCCAGGTATCGCCTGGCGAGGCTGGCGTTGGCGGCGTTGTCATCATCAAGGGCGAGCATCTCAGCGCAGCCTCTGGTGTGTCGTTTGGTGGCACTCCAGCGAAATCGTTCACGGTGAAGTCGGCGACAGAGATCGAAGTCACGGTGCCCGACGGCGCTGAGACCGGTTCGCTGTCGGTATCAACCGCGGGTGGCACTGCGACCAGGCCACGTTTCAAGATTGCCGAGGTTCCGGTCATCTTGGAACTGCGCCTTCCCTATGGCGGGGTGGGTTCCGTCGTCGCAATCACTGGGTCGAACCTGCTGCGCGCCACCTCAGTCACCTTCAACGGTGTCCCCGCATTGATTGTTTCGAACACGACATCGCAGCAGATCAGGGTGGTGGTGCCGGTGGGTGCCACAACTGGCTTTGTCACGGTGGTTACTCCTGGGGGCACTGGCGTGAGCGCAAAGCGTTTCGCGGTTCTGTCGTTTCAGAGTTGAGCGCTTGGGCCGAAAACGAGACATCGGGGCCGTTGCGCGGTTTCCCGTGCAATCGACCCCGAAGTTACTAGCTATTGGTTGTGAGCTGCGGTGTTAGGCGCGCACACCCTTTTCGATAGCGCCAAAGACGGCGTTCTTGAGCGGAATCATGCCGGCGATGATGGCACCGTTGGCGATGATGTTGATCCAGTTTTGGCTCTGCGACGGGAGGCCGAAGTTTGCCGTGAGCTGAGCAGCCCCACCGAGTAGCCACACCATGAGGCATGACACGATGAGGGTGAGGTGGGCGCCGATGACAGGGATGCCATTGATGGCATCGCCGACCTTGACGGTGCTGAGGACAGAATTGAGAACCGCCATGACGGCCTCAAGCAAAATTGCCATGACGATGAAAAGTGCAACTGTGTACATGCGTTTCTCCTTCACTTGTGCCGTGGTTCGGCAGTACGCGCAAGGTACAAACTCGTGTACGCAATGTGGTGGATGTCACACCGATTGTTGGCGGACGATGCTTTCGGTGACGGCGAGTCGGCCTGTAAGCGGAGTTCTGTACACGACCGAAATCGTGCGGTGACCATCCATCTATGCGGCCTACCCGAGGGGTGTCCAGAAGAACAGGCGAGCCGCCCATCCCCTCTGCTCGGCCTTGCTCCGAATGGGGTTTACCAAGCCGTGTCAGTCGCCTGACACGCTGGTGCGCTCTTACCGCACCGTTGCACCCTTACCTGTGGCTGGTTGCCCAACTCATCGGCGGTCTTTCTCTGTTGCACGTCCGTGAGGTCGCCCCCACCTGGCTCTCGCCAGCACTCTGCTCTGTGGAGCCCCGACTTTCCTCAATACCTGCTCACCCGAAGGTGCGCCGTGGTACCGCGGTCACCCGGCCAACTCGCCGTCGACCGTGAGTGTACGCGGCTCACGCCGATGTCAGCACTCGGTCTGGTAGTCGTACACAAACGAGTTGAGGCTTGGAGTCTCGAGGTTGATCGTGAACTGGGCGCCACCGCTGGGCACGCCCACACCCAACTGCACTGCGTTGAGCGAGCCGAACTGGCTCGGGAGTGCGTAGTACTGCTGGAAGTCGAACGGAGCCGCTGTAGCGACCGTAGTGGCCGGAGCGTCGGTGGTCTGGGCGATGTCTTGCGCAGCAGTTGTAGTGGTTGCCTCAACCGTGGTTGGGGTGGAAACGTTTGCGTTTGCGAGCGATAGCGGGTTGACGATGTTGGCTGGGTTGATGGCCAACGCAAGCGCTGCTGCGCGACGGGCGGCGGCCTGAGCCTGCTGCATGACGGCGGTGCGGTACTTGGGCAACGACAGCTGAGGCACCAATGACTGGTGCATCTCGGCCGCGACTGTTTCCATTGCGTGGGCCAAGGCAAGCGCATCGCGATTTGGGTCATCGCTGGGCGCAACGTCGGTCTCTTCGCTGCCTGTCTTGGGGCGGCCGGTGATGTGATCGCGAATTGGTGCGAGTAGCACGCGGTCGAACCGCGGGTTGGCGCAGGTCCATGGCTTTGAGCCAGCCTCGGTGGTGGACTTGGCGAGGTCACGGATGGCTGCTTCGTTGGCGGCGATGTAGGCGTCGACGATGGCGGTCTGCTCGGGGCTCAGGTTGCCGAGTTCCTTGCTGATGTTGTGAGCGTCGATGATGCTGTAGTGCACCGACGCAGCGGTGCGGAACAACACGCCGTCGGTGACCACGGCGTCGGGCAGCTGTGACGGTGGCGGAACATCGCCAACGCGGGCAGGCTTGACCTCTTTGGCCTCGGTGGCGCATGCAGCGACCAGCGTGGCCATGCCGATGGTGAGACCGCCAACGCGGAGCAGGCCGCGACGGCTGAGTGGCTCAGCGCTGATGAAGGTATCTGGGGAAGTCTGGTTGTTCATGATCGTCACTTCACTGGATAGTCGGCGGGCGACAGTGCAACGCCGTCGCTGGCAAGCTGGTTAGAGAGCGTGGATGCGCCTGCGATGATGTTGAGCACCGTGGCATGGCGAGCTTCGACGACGAGGATCGAGGCAATCAGCCCAGTGGCGTCGACGCCGATGAGCGAACCCAAAATGTCGAGGTGTGTTGCAACCGCGACATTCTCGAGGTCGGCAGCAGCCTGGGCAACTGCAGCGGCCGAGCCGCTGAAGTTGCTGCGCTGAGCGTTGTAGAGCTTGTCGCTGCGAATGCCAGGGGCATTTGCGCCGATGAGGCCCGAGATCGATTGGGCATAGGCCTCGTGCGCTTCGCGAATCGCAGTGATGGCCTCGGCAGTTTCACCCTCGAACGACTTGGCGGCGAGCGCAACGTCGTAGAGGTCGCGGATTGCGAGCTCGATGGTCTGCGCAACGGCAAGCAGTTCGATGTCGGGAGCCGTTGGCCGTTTTGGTGGCGGTGGCGGTGGCGTTGCCGTTGGCGGTGCCGTTGTAGTTGGTGTTGGGGCAATCACCGTTTCGCCGCCGGAGGTGGGAGGTGCCGTGCGAGCTTGGGCGCCAGCGCGATCGCTGAGCCACGGGAGCAACGAGAGCGCTGCGCCAGAGACACCGGCGGCCAGAACGCGCCGACGCGCCATAGGTGCTGACTCGCCAGCGGTATGTGCGGCTGCTGTGGGGAGTGCCGCTTGCTTGATATCCACGAACCAAGGTCCTTTCGAAGTGTTCCCCCAGCTTTGACGGCCGGAGGTATGCGCAGCAACTCTAGAAGTCGAGCGCTGATAGGTCAGGTATCCAACGCGCAGAACGTTCGATTGCCTGCTGCCAACTTTGGCGGTCGAGAGAGCCGTTTGGCTCGACCACAAGAGCGGGCGACCAAGAGTCTGCCACCTCGTTGAGGTCAGTCCACGTACCCGCTGCGAGTCCGGCGAGGTAACCGGCTCCGAGTGTGGTTGCTTCGGTCACTGGCGACACCTCTACCGGGCGGCCAGTGGCGTTGGCCAACGCCTGCGTGAACGTGGGATTCTCGCTCATTCCGCCGTCGATTCGCAGCGCCGGGATGCTGAGACCGGTGTCGGCTTCGGCGGCTTCGACCAGATCGGCGCCGCGTTGAGCGATGCCTTCGAGCACGGCGCGCACAATGTGGGCGCGGCCCGTGCCGCGTGTGATGCCGAACAGGGCGCCTCGAGCGCCATAGTCCCAACGCGGCGTGCCGAGGCCGAGCAGTGCTGGCACATAGGTGACGCCGTCGGTGGTGTCGCATTGCGATGCAACCGCGTGGCTGTCGGCAGCGGTGGCGATAACTCCGAGGTCGTCGCGGAGCCACTCGACGTTGGTGCCGGCCGACAACATGATGGCCTCAACACCCCATGTGGCTTCACCGTTGCGGGTCCACGCGACGATGGGGAATGTGCCGTTGCTACTGCGATTTGAGCTGCGCGGCGGCTCGGTGCCGGTGCACAGGTCGAGCATGCCGCCAGTGCCGAACGTGATCTTGGCCTGCCCTGGACGCACGCATCCCTGGCCCACCAGCGAGGCCTGCTGATCGCCTGCGAGGCCGCCAATCATGGGGGCGCCTGGCAATGCGCTCGCTGCGCCGAGTTCACCGCTGGAATCGACAATGGTGGGCAGCATTCGCATCGGAATGTTGAGCGCCTCACATGCTCGCGTTGACCAGTTTCGCAGCGCGGTGTCGTACAGGCCCGTGACTGCAGCGTTGGTGTGGTCGGTGATGTGTAGCGAGCCACCCGAGACCACCCAGGCAATCCAGCAATCGATGGTGCCGAACAGCAGGTCGCGTGAGCGATCTGGGTCGTAGGTGTTGAGCAGCCAAGTCAACTTGGTGGCCGACTGATTCGGGGCGAGCGCAAGGCCATGATCGGCCTTGGCCATGATGCAGTCGAAGACGGTGCGCAGATCTTGCCAGCCAAGGGCTGGCCCCACGGGCTCGCCCGTTACGCGGTCCCACACCACTGTTGAGGCTCGCTGCGTGCTGATGCCAACGGCATCGACGCGATCGTTGGTGGCTGCCAGTGTTGCGTGTGCGACCTGCAGAACAGCTTGGCCCATTGCCACTGCGTCGAACTCGACGAGGCCTGGCGCAGGCGTCGACGGAGCAAATGCTCGATAGTCGACATGGCCAACGGTGGCATCGGCGGTGACGATTGCTGAGCGGAGTCCACTGGTTCCGACATCGATAACGAGCACGCTCATCGGCGGGGCTCCAGTCCTTGACGTTGCAGGGCCATACCGAGGAATCCGCCCATGAGGCCGGCTGCCAGCGTGACCGTGAGATTGAACAGAAGTGCGAACCAACTGATGTTTGCGCCTCGAATGAGGTTGATCACGACGAGCGTTCCTTGCACTGCGGTGTAGGTGCCTGCAGCGGTGACGATGCCGTGGGACAGCGGACTGTTCGAGCGCTGCCGCCATGCGGCGACTCCGGCGCCGAGTACGAAGCCGACAATGGCAGCGAGCACGAGTGGCACCACGAAGCTGTTGTTCGCATCGTTGTCGTGCAAGATGCGCGCCAACACCGAGAACGGCACGGCAAATGCGAGGGTGACGCCAGCACCTTGTTTGAGCGCTACGAGATCCCAGCGGCTGCTCATGGCCACGCGGGAGTGCCGAACGATGAAGGCATCGCCATCTTGCCGGGGTTCAGAATTCCGTTGGGATCGAGTGCCTGCTTCATCGCGACGAGCACACCATGCGCTGCGCCGAGAGCTTCGACCATGAACCGGCTGCGGTTCAGACCGACGCCGTGGTGATGCGAGAGGTTGCCGCCGTGAGCGAGCACGGCGCGCTGGCCAGCGTCCCACATCGCAACATAGGCGCTCTCAACCTCTTCGGGTGGGGGAGTAGCAGCGAAGGTGAAATACAGGCACGCGCCATCGAGGTAGCTGTGGCTGAGGTGACACGTGGAACTGCGGGCGTATGGAACACCGAGCATTTCGGTGCGAACGGCATCGAAAATGTTGGTGAGTGCTGACCAGGGTGCGGCGATCTCGAGTGTGTCGACCACGAAGCCCTTGCGTGTGAGGGCCTGCAGCGCACTGGTGTCGTTGCGATGGTGAGTCCACGCGTCGACCAGCGCGGGTCCGAGGTTTGTGGCGCCCTGCGCCGTGGCGACTTCGTCGACAATGTGCATGACTGCATCGACAAGACGCACGTCGCCTTCGTCGAGTACGAGCAGCATGTTTTGTGTTCCGTCGCCACCTTGTCCACGGGCGGACTCTGCAGCGTCGTACAGACGAAGCACGGCAGGCGTGGCGCCGCGGCGAATGATCTGACGGCACGCTTCGATGCCGGCCTCGAATGTGGGGAAGCTATACGCGGCGCGGCGCTCGGTTTGGGCCACGGGGTGTGCTCGAAGCCAGACGCGCGTGATGATGCCAAGCGTGCCTTCGGAGCCGAGGAACAACTGGTTGAGGTCGGGTCCCATCGCCGCGGCCGGGCTGCCGCCGGTGGAGATCACGGTGCCGTCGGCGAGCACTACTTCGAGGCCAACGACCATGTCCTCGATCTTGCCGTAACGGGTGCTGTACTGGCCTGCGCCGCGGCATGCGACCCAGCCGCCCACGGTGGCGATGTCGAAGCTCTGCGGCAGGTGACCAACCGTGAGGCCGTACTGCGAACGGAGTTCGGATTCGAGGTCTGGGCCGAATGTGCCGGGCAGTACCTCGACAATTCCAGAAGCGACGTCGACGCTGACGAGCCCGCGCAACGCGGTTGAGTCGAGTACCACGCCACCAAAGACGGGAACGCTGGCTCCACACACACCCGAGCGTCCGCCGGCCACTGTGAGCGGAACGTGTTCGTTGTTGCACAGGCGAGCAATTTCGCTGACCTCGGCGGTGGTGGTTGGTTTCACCACGACCGCGGCGCGGCGCGGCACCTCGCCAGCAAGCGCCCAGTGCATGGAAAGTGGCCACCAGTCACGGCTGACGTCGGCTGTGGCGTTGATGTCGGTGCTTGCTTCGCAGACGGCGCTCAGCTGAGCGATAAAGGCATCGGTGAGCGCAACAGCGTTGCCACCGAAATGATCGGCAGTACCGGTGAGCTCGATTGGGGCAGTTGGTTGGATCATGCCTGTGCCTTTCTCAGGTCGGCATCGCCGATGGTTGCAGCGGAAATTTCGTCTTCGCAACTGGCGAGGAACGAGGCCACTTGGGCGGCCGTCGTGGCGTCGTCCCAGCCAAGTTCGACAGCGATGAGCGCAGCCACCGACTCGGCGGCGCGCATCGTTGCGTCGCGATCGAAAAGTCGGGCACGAGTGCGTCGGGTCAAGATGTCGTCGAGGCCTTGAGCCATCTCGTAGCGCACGGCATAGATGGCCTCGGCGCGCAGATAGGGGAGGCCCTCGACCAAGGCAGCCGCAAGGGTTGGATCAGCGGCAATAAGCGCTTGAACCGACGTCGCTTGTCCGCCGTGGCGAGATGCCAGATGTGCTTCGATGGAGCCTGGCGTGCCAGCTTTGAAACCCGCTGCGCCAGCGAGCTTGAGCGCCTTGGTGCGGCAACGTGCCTTGCGGTCGAGTTGCAGCAACGCTTTGTCGACAGTGTCTTCGGCCATCTCGCGATAGGTGGTGAGCTTGCCGCCGGTGACGCTGATGACGCCCGCATCGTTGGTGGTAATGCTGTGGCGACGCGAGAGGTCGGCGGTGCGACCAGATTCGACCGACTTGACCAGTGGTCGAAGCCCTGACCACACGCCGGTGATGTCGGCCTCGGTGATGTCGGTAGTGACCGCTGCGTTGAGAGCTCTCAAGACATAGTCGATGTCGTCTTTGGTGCACTGCGGGTCGTCTGCGTCGCCGTTGTAGTCGGTGTCGGTGGTGCCGACGTATGTGTACTGAAACGTGCCGTCGGGATTGGGTCCCCACGGCACGACGAACAAGCTGCGCCGGTCTTTGGGCACCGGAATGATGACGGCGATGTCGTTGCGTACCTTGCTCCACGGCACGGTGATGTGAACGCCTTTGGCCGGACGAATGGAGTCGGGGTGAGTTGCTTCGGCGAGAGCGCGAACATCGTCGGCCCACACACCCGCCGCGTTCACGACAACCTTGGCGCGCACGGTGATCTCGCGATCGTCGGCGCGAACAACAACACCATTGGCGCCGCCGGTGGAGTCTTTCGTGATGCGCACGACTGGGCACTGGTTAGCGATAGCGGCGCCATGATCGGCAGCGGTTCGCGCAACGGCGAGGCACAACCGGGCATCGTCGGCGCTGGCGTCGTAATAGAGGTATGCCGAGGCCAGTCGGTTGGCGTGCATGGTTGGCAGATGCTGAAATGCAGCGGTCTTGCGCAGGCGCTTGTGCAGCTTGCCGATGCGCCATCCGCCGGTGAGGTCGTACATCCACATCGAGCTGCCGAGGGCGCGCGCAATCTTGCGTGAGACCACGCCGCCCTTGGTGAGAATTGGGATCATGAACGGCATCACAGACACGAGGTGTGGTGCGTTGCGGCGCAGTCGCTGGCGCTCGTGCAGTGCTTCGTACACCAGGCGAACTTCGCCCTGTTGCAGATATCGCAGACCACCGTGGACAAGCTTTGAACTCTTCGACGAGGTGCCCGAAGCGAAGTCGTCGCGCTCAACAAGGGCAGTGCGCAAACCGCGGCTCGCGGCGTCGAGAGCGACGCCGACGCCAGTGATGCCGCCACCGACAACGACGATGTCGAACTCTTCGTTGGCGAGTCGATCGAGCATCGTGTTTCGATCGAAGGAGGTGTTGTTCGAGGCGGAAATCATCGGGGCGATCCTAGGTGAGTGGGCCACTCAGAGCATCAGTGCCACGCCCGACAAATTTCGCCAGAAAATACCTCGCAGCGTTTGGCAGTTCGCATGAGATGCAAATAAGGTTTCTTTCGTGCGCACACCGGCCGAACTCACTACAGCCTTTCGTTCGTTGGGTCTCAAGGTGACCCCGCAACGACAGTTGCTGTTTCGGTTGCTGCACGACAACACCAGTCACCCAACCGCCGAGGCGTTGTTCGAGGTTGCCAGCGCGCAAATGCCTGGCATCTCGTTGCGCACGGTGTATCAAACGCTTACCGACCTCGCCGGCATGGGCGAACTGCAATCGTTTGCGTTTGGAGGCGGCGCTATCCGCTTCGACCCCAACGTCGGAGCGCATCACCATCAGGTGTGTGTGTCATGCGACGAGATTTCTGATGTCTACGTAGATGGCGTCGACCATCTCAACGTTTCGCTTCAGAACGAGTCAGATGCGCACTCGTTTACGGTGGCAACGACCGACATTGTGTTTCGCGGTCGCTGCGTGCGCTGCGCCGACACGGTGTAACCCTTCTCCAATCTCCAATCTCCAATCCCCAATCCAGTACAACTATCACAAGCAAAAAGGAGCCAACCATGGGCCTGCAAGGCACTAAGACACACGAGAACCTGAAAGAGGCATTCGCCGGCGAGAGCCAGGCAAACCGCCGCTACACATGGTTCGCCCAGAAGGCCGATGTCGAGGGTTACCCCGACGCGGCATCGTTGTTCCGTTCGGTCGCCGAAGGCGAGACGGGCCACGCTCTCGGTCACCTCGAGTACCTCGCCGAGGTCGGCGACCCAGCAACTGGCGAGCCAATCGGCGAGACCAGCGACAACTTCAAGTCGAGCATCGCCGGTGAGACCTACGAGTACACCCAGATGTACCCAGGCTTCGCCAAGACCGCTCGCGACGAAGGTTTCGGCGAGATCGCTGACTGGTTCGAGACACTGGCACGCGCTGAGAAGAGCCACGCTGGCAAGTTCCAGCAGGGCCTCGACAGCCTCGACTGAGCAACCACCCCTACAACTGAGTTGTTGCGCCGGCGCTCGGCGCCGGCGCAACACACTCGAGGCGAGCACATGACTACGACATACGACCCCTTCCACCCCCAGTACCTCGATGAGGCCGACGTCCGCAACGAACTCACGCGGGTGTACGACCTGTGTCATGGTTGCCGAATTTGTTTCAAGTTCTGTACGTCGTTCCCGACGTTGTTCGACATGATCGATCGCCACGATGACCAAGACGCGGGTCGGCTCACGCCAGCCCAGCAGGACCAAGTCGTCGACGAATGTTTCCAATGCAAGTTGTGTTACGTGGTGTGCCCATACGTTCCGGGCCAGCACGAGTGGGCGCTCGACTTTCCTCGCCTGATGCTGCGTGCCGACGCGATGCTTCAAGAAACCGGTCACGCCTCAGTGCGCGACAAGGCCACCACCCAGATGATGGGTCGCACCGATTTGCTCGGCAAGGTCGGCAGTGCCACTGCGCCTATCGCCAACAAAGTTCTTGGCGCCAAGCCCGGCAGCGCGATCCGCAAGGTGGTCGAAAAGACAGCGGGTGTTTCCAGCGTGCGCATGTTGCCGCCGTTCAGCCGCCAGCGCTTCTCGACATGGTTTAACCGCCGGCCAAAGGTGCGCATCGGCAAGCGTCAGGGCCGCGTTGCATTGTTTCCCACCTGCCTCGTTGAGTACCAAGAGCCTGGTATCGGCCACGACCTCGTCAAGGTGTACGAGCGCAACGGTATCGAAGTGTCGTTGGCCGATATTGGTTGCTGCGGCGCCCCATGGCTGCACAGCGGCGACATGGATCAATTCAAAAAGGTGGCCAACAAGAACGTGAAAATTCTTGCTGCCGAAGTTCGCAAGGGCAACGACATCGTTGTGCCGCAGCCAACGTGTGGATACATCCTCAAAAAGGACTATCTCGACTATGTCGGCGGGTCTCAGGCGCAAGCCGTTGCAGACAACACCTACGACGCAGCCGAGTACCTCATGAAGGTGCATCGTGACGACGACACGTCGCTCGACACCGAATTCACTGGCCACGTGCCCGAGACCATCACCTATCACACGCCGTGTCACTTGCGGGCCCAGAACATCGGACTCAAGAGCCGCGACCTCATGAAGCTCACGGGCGCCAAGATCAAGCTCGTGCAGCAGTGCAGTGGCATCGATGGCATGTGGGGTCTACGTGCTGAGAACTCCGATATTTCGCTTCCTATTGCCAAGAAGTTGGGCGACGAGATCACTCGTGCCAACGGCGAAGTTGTCGCTGGCGATTGTCACCTCGCGAACACAGCAATTAACGAACAAACTGGCAAAGTTCCCCAGCACCCCATTCAGGTGGTGGCACGCGCCTACGGCATCGCTATCGAGGAAGGCACACGATGAACACAGCAGCATCGACCCGGAAGTTGGTACTTGGCGACATCGCCGACCTGCGCGCTTATGAGCGTGAGCGGGCAGAGTTCAGAGACAGCGTGCTCGAATTGCGCCGCAGGCGTCGAGTCTCGTTGGGCACGGTCATCACTGTTTCTTTTGAGTCGCGAGAGACGATTCGCTATCAGATCCAAGAGATGGCCCGGGTCGAGAAGTTGATGACCGATCTTGAGATTCAGGCCGAAATCGATGCCTATAACGCGCTTGTTCCCGATCCTGGTCAGCTATGCCTCACCATGTTTATTGAACTCACTTCAGACCAATCAATGCGCGAATGGCTTCCACGGCTTGTGGGCATCGAGAATCACGTTGTTATTCGACTCGCTGATGGCAGCGCTATTCGCTCTGTTCCCGAGCAGCAACACGCCAGCCAGCTCACTCGCACCGATGTCACCAGCGCCGTTCATTATCTCCAGTTCTCGATGACCCCGGCCGAGATTGAGGCACTTGGTGCTGGTCAGGCCACTCTAGAGATCGATCACCCTGCGTATCGCGAGTCTGCCGAACTGTCGCCAGCCACTGTTGCCGAACTGCTTCGCGACCTACTCGACTGAATTGACCTTTGCCGAAAAATACTGACCTAAGGCCCTAGCGCTGCGACGATTCAGCGCCTAGCTTGCGGGTTGTCGTCGGCTTGCAGTCGCAAACCGACGATAGACCACGTCAATCAATGTGCTTATTGGCACAGAAGGTTTGGGGCTAATCGTGACGGCCAAAGTAATGGTTTGGCGGGAATTGGGTGCCTGTCGAGGGCTCGATCCCGGCTTGTTTTTTCCGGATGAAGATGAAGAAGCGACCACAGCGAAGTCGGTCTGCGAACAATGTGCAGTGCGTATCGTCTGCCTTGAGCACGCGCTCGCTTCGCGTGAGAAACAGGGAGTATGGGGTGGTGCCACCGAGCGAGAGCGTCGGCGCATCATTCGCTATCGCCGCCGCTCGGCCTAAAGCCTTTTGGCGGTAGTCATCCACGCCGTAGTATGTGCGGCGTGTCACATTTCGAAGATATTGGTGGTTGGCCCGCGCTGCTGACCCGGCTGCTTGAGCGTGAAGACCTGCCCGCAGCCGATGCCTATGAGGCGATGTCCACCATTCTCTCCGGCGCCGCAACGTCGGCGCAGTTGATTGCGTTTGTCGTTGCCTTACGCGCCAAGGGCGAAACAGCCGAAGAGCTCTCTGGCCTGCTCGATGCAGTGCTGAAGGCGGCCACGTTGGTGCCGCTTGGCGAAGATCTGCGGTCGCGTGCCGTCGACATAGTTGGCACTGGCGGCGACCGCAGCCACTCGGTCAACGTGTCCACCATGTCTGCCTTGGTCGTGGCCGGCGCCGGTGTTCCTGTGTGTAAACACGGAGCTCGTGCTTCGTCGTCGAAATGCGGCACCGCCGATGTGCTCGAAGCACTTGGAGTTGCCATTGAGCTGTCTCCTGAGGGAGTGCTGCGCTGCATCGAAGAAGCCGGTATCGGCTTTTGCATGGCCACACGGTTTCACCCAGCGTTTCGTTTTGCCGGCCCCTCGCGGCGCGAGATCGGTATTCCTACGGTGTTCAACTTGCTCGGGCCAATGGCCAACCCTGGGCGTGTGCGCCGCAGCTTGATTGGCGTTGCCAATCCGGTCTTTGCCGAGCGGATGCTGGGGTCGCTCCGTAGCCACGGTGCTGTGAAGGCATGGGTTGTTCACGGCAACGGCCTCGACGAACTGTCCACGATGGGTGCATCGACCGTGCTTGCGCTCGACAAGGGCGAGGTCTCCACCTTCATCATCGATCCCGAGTTGCTTGGTCTTGCCCCCGCAACGCTTGGCGATCTGGTGGGCGGCGATCCAGCGTTCAACGCTGCTGCGGCGCGCCGCGTGCTCGCCGGCGACCGTGGTGCACATCGCGACATCGTGTTGTTGAACGCCGCGGCGGGCCTTGTCGTCGCCGACGCAGTCGACAATATTGAACAAGGCCTTGAGCTCGCCGCTCGTTCTATCGATAGCGGCGACGCGGCAGCAACGCTCCAACGGTTTGTCGACGTGTCGCAAGCCTGTGCAGCCGAAGCCGCAGACGCTGCTTCGTGATTGCCCGCGTCCCCGCTACCTCGGCCAATTTGGGGCCAGGTTTCGACGTGTTGGGGATGGCCCTGTCGTTATGGGCCGAGGTCGGGTTAGTGGCTCCTGGCTCCGATGTTCCCGAGGGCGCCCACCATGCCGACCAACATCATCTCGCGACGGTCGCATTTCGGCGGTTGGGCGGCGAAGGCGAACTGTGGGTTCGATCTCCGATCCCGATGGGGCGCGGCCTCGGGTATAGCGCAGCGGTTCGAGTGGGCGGCTTAATGCTTGCCTGCGCCCAACGCGATGGCGCCCACCGTGAGACGGTGCTCGCCAACGCTCACGAGGTTCTGACTCATGCAGCTGCGCTTGAGGGCCACGCTGACAACGCCGCGCCAGCGGTGCTTGGTGGGGTGGTCGCCACAACCGGAGTCCGCTCGATTCGCGTTCCCCTTGGGTGTGACCCAACGGTTGTGGTGTGGGTGCCGTCGTTCAGCACTCGCACCGATCACAGTCGCACGGCGCTCAGCGCAACGGTGTCGATGGCCGATGCGGTATTCAACATTGGCCATGCCGCGTATTTGGTCGCCGCCCTCGCTGCCGGCGACGTTGACGCATTGCGTCACGGCACCGACGATCGCCTGCATCAGCAGCAGCGTTTCGCCGCAGTGCCGCAATCGTTGGCCGCGTATGAAGCGGCGCTAGCGGCCGGAGCGTGGTGCTCGTGGCTGTCGGGCTCGGGGCCAACCGTTGCGGCGCTGTGCTCGGCCGATATGGCGCAGACCATCGCTGGCTCACTGGGCGCCGACGGCCACACAAAGATTCTTCAGATCGCCGCCACTGGGGCAACGCTGCATGAGTGACGGTGCTGGTGCCTATGCGGCCGAACGTTGTTCGAACGTTGCCAGCGGTGCCAACGGGCGAGCCCATTGCCCGCTGCAGCGCAGCAGCGAAATCTGGTGGCTGTTCGAGTCGAGGTAGCGGGCGATGCACAGGGTTTCGTCTACGGCGTGTCGGGGGAGTGGACGATCGAGTGAGGCGAGTTCGGGAGGCGGTATCTCGAGCGCTGCGGTGAGCGTGCCATCGAGTCGCGAATCGATGAGTCGGCCGTGATCGAACTCGAAGGTCACATCGCCAATGCGCAGATCGAGTTGCTCGGCGGCGCGCACGTGATCGATGAGTCGTTGGCGACGAAGTGCGTTGGACAACGCTTGAGCGCGGTCGCGTATCGCTGCGGCCTGCTCGTATTGCTGAGCGCGAGCAAGGGCCAGCATGCGTTCGCGTAGCGGAGCGAGCAACACCTCGGGCTCGTCAGCGAGACCGCGCATCACCATGTTGACGGCGTCGGCGTAGTTGCTGTCGGTCACAGCATCGAGGCAACCGCGTAAAGGCACAACGGTGTGGATCGCGTCGATGACGAACGCGGCCGCCGATCGCGATGACAGCGGGCCGAGGTACGTGCCGGGCCGGTCGGCTTCTTTGACAATTGACAACCGCGGCTGAGCCTCGTTGGTGGACAAGCGCACGTATCGGTATTTATCCCACGTGGTGCCTTGCTTGTTGTAGCGCGGCGATAACTGATGCAGATAGCGCAGCTCGAGAATCTCGGCGGTGAGCACGTCGGGGGTTTCAACATGGGTGACGCGTTGTGCCTCGCGCAGCATTGGCCCAATCTTGCGGCGATCATCGCTGCCAAAGTAGCTACGCACGCGCTGACGCAGATTGGTGGCCTTGCCCACGTACAGCACCTCGCCAGCGGCGTTGTGGAACAGATAGACACCGGGTGTGCGCGGCAAATGGTTGGTGAGCTTGAGCTTGGCGATTTGTGGATGTCCGCCGATCTTGGGGAGTCCGTGCAAATCGTCGAGGCCCATCACACCAAACGTCGCTGCGCGTTCGATGAGCAGATGCAACAGGTCGGCTGTGGCGAGTGCGTCGTCGAGGGCGCGGTGGCTTGGCTGATGGGCGAGGCGAAAGCGTGCTGCCAGGGTGCCGAGTTTGCAGTTGGGCACTTCGTCGCGTACGAGGCGGCGGGCGAGCGCGACGGTGTCGACCGTGGCGTTGGTGAGCGTTGGGCGTCGTGAGCGGGTGAGTGCCGCATTGAGGAACCCAACATCGAAGCGCACGTTGTGGCCAACAATGACGGCGTCTCCGCAGAACTCGAGCAGGGCCGCCAGCACACCTTCGATACGCGGAGCAGTGAGCACCATCGAGTTGGTGATGCCCGTGAGGATCGTGATGGTGGCAGGGATGGCGCGGCCCGGATTGACCAGCGTTTGAAACGTGCCCAGGCACTCGCCACCGCGAACTTTGACGGCACCAACCTCGGTGATGAGATCGTTGCCGCGGTCGCCGCCGGTTGTCTCAAGATCGATGACACAGAAGGTGACATCGGCCAGCGGCATTCCGAGATCATCGAACGTACGTTGCATGCGAACAGATGACCACGAACGTGCGTTCGTTGTCAAGCACCGGGCTTGACCTCGGCAGGTACTCTTGACCGATGACTGCGCCGACGGCACCCCAACAAGACCAGTCAGGCGAGCCAACCGATGTTCCCGACCTGCCAACTGTCGCACTGCGTCTCGCGCTCGAGTTCGCTGTAGCCGTTGCGGCGGCCGGGCAGAAGATGCGCCCTCCGCTGGTTTTCCCTGCGGGACTCAAGCCGTACCTCAAGTTTCAAAAGCTCGACAAGACCTCGATGCCACCCGTGCGCCGTGCCCTCGTGGCCGACGAAGATTTCCGCAACCGACTCGGTGTGGCTGCAACGCCTGAGCTTGTCGACGAGGTTGGAATTGCCTGGCTGCAGCGCTCGCCGGGTTGGGAGCAGCGCGTGGTCGAATTGCATGCTGCCGCGCAACAAACCGCTGAGAACGCCTCGGCTGAGGCCGCGCTACGCAAGTCAGAACGTCGGCGCGAGGCCGCCGAGGTGGCAACGGCGCGCGCTCAAGCCGATCTGTTGGCGGTGCGCGACGACGTCGCTCGTGAGCAAGCTCGTCGCGAGAAGGCCGAGGCGAAGGCTGCCGCTGCATCATCCGAAACCGAGACACTGCGGCGCGAGATTCAGCAGTTGCAACGCGAAGTCGAAAAGGCGCGCGCAAAGCTGACGCACGAGTCTGATCGCATTGAAAAGATTGCTGAGGGCCACGCCGCTGCCGATGCTCGAGTCGCTGCAGCCGAGGCGCGGGTCGTTGAGCTTCAGGCGGTTATCGATCGCGTGTTGACCGAGCGAGTCGATCAGACCGTTCCCGAAAGCCATTCGGTAACTGCTGCGGTTGTAAACCGCGAGGCTGCCGTTGCGCTGAAGAAGGCTGCCGCCTCGACCCACGATCTCGCTGAGGCATTGAGCCGCGCTGCTGGCGCACTGTTGTCCGATCTGCCAGTGACCCCTCCAGCGCCAGTGGCTCCAGTTGCCGTAAAACCGCGAGTATCAAAGCGCAAGCCGATTGCGATTCCGGGTGGCATGTTCGGCGACACCGTGGCCGTGGCTCAGCACTTGCTGAAGACCCCCCATGTGCGCGTGATTGTCGATGGCTACAACGTTGCCAAGTTGGCGTGGCCCAAGCTCGAACTCGCTGAGCAACGCAAGGTGTGCATCGAGACCCTCGAAGACATCAGCCGCCGATTCGGCACCGATATCCACGTGATCTTTGATGGCGCCGATGTGGTCGGAGCTTTTGCCGGCCGGCGGCTCATCCGGGTGCAGTTCTCGCCAGCGGGGGTGATTGCCGACGATGTCATTCGAGCCGAGGTCGCTGCGTTGTCATCGAAGACGCCGCTCGTTGTGGTCACCAACGATCAAGCCATCGTGACCGACGTGCGTAACGCTGGTGCCAATGTGCTGTCCTCCGACACGTTGTTGGCGCTTGGCGGGCGACCGGTGAAGGGCAACTGAGTAACTCTGTAGCACCCCTTTGTCATGGTGTTCGCAATACAAGAACCGGACAACACTGTGGAGCGAACCATGAATAACCTCATCATCAGCTGCGACGATTGCGTCATGCGTGCCACCTCGGCGTGCTCCGATTGTGTGGTCACATTCTTCTGCGAACCCGCCGAACACACCGCTGTCGTGTTCGACCTCGCCGAGCAGCGTGCGGTTCGTTTGTTTGCAGAGGCCGGTTTGGTGCCTACGCTTCGCCATCGTGCGGCCGCAGCAAACCTCTGAACCCATCGACGACCGCTATGTCGATGTGCTGCGCGCCATCGGTCTCAAGTTTGGGGCCGATCATGTGGGCATCGCTCCTGCAGGGGTGATGCAACGGGCTCGTGACTCGCTCATCGAGCGCAAGCAGGCTGGGCTCGCCGACTCAATGCAGTTCACATATCGAAATCCCATTCGTTCCACCGACCCCAATGCTGCGGTCAAGGGCGCTCAGGCAATGGTGGTGGCGGCGCGTAGTTACGTGCTCAGCGAGCCCGATCGGCCAGCCGGCGCCGTTGGCTCGGTGGCTCGTTACGCGTGGGTCGATCATTACGAACCACTGCGCATCGCGCTCAAGGCCATTGTCGAGCGGCTGCGTGCTGACGGTTTCAAAGCAGTTGCATTTGCCGACGACAATTCGGTTGTCGATCGTGAAGCCGCGTGGCTCGCGGGTCTCGGCTGGTTCGGTAAGAACGCCAACATTTTGCTGCCCGGCTCCGGAAGCTTTTTTGTGCTCGGTTCGGTCATCACCACGGCGCCATTGCCGGTGGCGGCGGCTCCCGTGGCCGACGGTTGCGGATCATGCCAGCGATGCATCGATGGCTGTCCTACGGCGGCCATTGTGGCGCCAGGTGTGGTCGATGCTGGTCGGTGCTTGGCGTGGCTGTTGCAGCGCCCCGGCGTGTTTCCGCGGCAGTTTCGTGCTGCGCTTGGTGATCGCATTTACGGGTGCGATGAGTGCCAGATCGTGTGTCCGCCAACGGTGCGCTTCGAGCGCAAGACATCGGTCAACGAGTCGAAACACATTCAGGCGTGGGTGCCGTTGCTCGACATGCTCGAAGCCACCGACGATGCGCTCATTGATTCGTATGGTCGCTGGTATCTCGCCGACCGCAACCCAATGTGGTTGCGTCGCAATGCACTCATTGCCCTCGGCAACGTAGGCGACGGCGCCGATGTGCGCGTTGGTGCAGTGCTGCAGCGGTACCTTGTTGATTCCGAGCCGATGCTTCGCGCCCACGCCGTGTGGGCCGCTGCCCAGCTCGGTTGCCATCACATGCTTGCCTTCACCGACACCGATCCCATCGTCATCGACGAACTTGCCGCGGCTGCGTCATGAAACATCTGTTGGTCACCAACGACTTCCCACCCAAGATCGGTGGCATTCAGTCGCTGCTGTGGGAGTGGTGGCGGCGCCTTCCGCCCGATTCGTTTGCGGTGCTCACCACCCCCTACGAAAACACAGCGGCCTTCGACGCTCAGCAGGCGTTTCGAATCGATCGTGTGCGTGAGCCGGTGCTTTTGCCGCACCCGTTGATGGTGCGTCGCATCAACGACATGGCCCGCGAGATCGGTGCCGATTTTGTGGTGCTCGACCCGGCGCTTCCGGTTGGCCTCGTAGGCCCGTCGCTCGAACTGCCCTACGACATTGTGTTGCACGGCGCCGAGGTCACTGTGCCTGGCCGCATTCCGGCCAGCAAGCAAGCCTTGGGCTATGTGCTCAAACGGGCGCGTCACATCATTGCTGCCGGCGGTTATCCGGCCGCTGAAGCCGAACGTGCAGCCGGACGCGCATTGCCCATCACCGTGGTTGCCCCAGGCGTCGACACCGAACGGTTTCGTCCGCTCGATGCCGCCCAGCGCCACGCTGCTCGCGAGCACTTCTCGATCGATCAATCCGCCGAGGTCATCGTTGGCATCAGCCGACTCGTGCCGCGCAAAGGTTTCGACACAGCAATTCGTGCGGTTGCGCTGCTCAAACAGTCGCGCCCCAACCTTGTGTTGGTCATCGCTGGCGGCGGCCGCGATCGCGAACGCCTCGAACGTCTGGCCCTCGAGCTTGGTGCTCCGGTGCGGTTTCTTGGTCGTGTCGATCACGACGATCTGCCCTTGCTCTATGGCTGCGCCGATATGTACACAATGCTGTGTCGCAACAGGTGGGGCGGACTCGAGCAAGAAGGCTTCGGCATTGTCTTTCTGGAGGCAGCCGCGTGCGGCGTCGTGCAGGTTGCCGGAAACTCCGGTGGTGCGGCCGAGGCAGTGGCCCACGGCGAGACCGGCATCGTCATCGGCGAGCCAGACGATCACCGCGCCGTCGCCAAGGCGTTCGAGTCGTTGCTCAACGACCCGGCCCGTCGGGCAGCGATGGGTGTCGCTGGGCGCGAACGTGCGGTGCGCGAGTTCTCGTACGACGTGCTGGCGCAGCGTCTGGGTAAATCATTGGGGGCGCTGCCATGATTGAAAGCATGCAAGCCGACATCGAACAGAGCTCATCGGGTGGCATCGTTCGCCTCAACGTCATCGGCACGGCAGTGTTCGTTGTGTCGTCGGTGGTGGCCGCAGTGGTGTTCAACAACCCAACACGCGTCGCCGGGGTAGTGGTGGCCTTGGTGTTGTTTGCCGTCGGCATCTTCGCCTTCTTGTGGAGCTACTGGACCGCCGTGCAGCGCAGCCGAACCGACAACATCGCTGTTGCGCAGCTCTATTTCCTGAGCGGCGGCACTGCGCCCAAGAGCGTGCAGCGAACGATGAACTACTCGTTAATGGTGCAGGTGGTGTGCAGCTTGGCAACAGCGCTGTCGCGCAGCACCACCGATGGCCGCGCCGGATCAACGCTGGCGTTCGGCATCTTGGTGCCGATGTTCGGTCTCGGTCTCAACGGATTGTGGTGCGCCACCTATGGCACCTTCGAACCCCGAGTTGCAGAAAATTCTCCGAATACACCGAGAGTCCCCCCATCGGACACCGAAGTAGAGCAGACTTCACCACATGGCTGAGACAGCATTCCAGACCATCACTACGGCCGCGCCAGTGGCACGGGTGTGGGAAATCGCAACTGACTTCGAGCGGTACCCCGAGTGGGCCAAAGATGTCAAAGAAGCGACCATCCGCACGCGTGACGATCAAGGCCGCGCCGTTGAGGTCGAATTCCGCACGTCTGCACTCGGACGAAGCACCCACTACACACTGAGCTACGACTACTCGAGCGCGCCCGCCGTGTTGGGCTGGCACATGCTTCGTGGCGACATCATGCGCGCTATCGACGGCGCATATCGTCTCGCCGAGACCGCCGATGGCGGCACCGAAATTCGTTACGACCTGGCGATCGAACTCGTTGTCCCGCTGCCTGGCTTCGTCAAGCGTCGCGCCGAGCAGCGAATCCTCAATACGGTCCGCGAGCTCAAGGTTCGCGCCGAGACGTGACCCGTTCTGCTGGCATTGATGTCGGCGGTACCAAGTTTCTCGGGGTCATCCTCGACGACAACGGCGACGTGCTCGTCGAGAAGCGGCGTGCTACTCCTACGGGCGCCGACGTGCTCATTACCGAACTCGTCGACTTCGCTCGCGAGCTTGGTGACTTCGACACGTTGGGTGTTGGCGTGCCCGGACTTGTTACCCGATCGGGCGTGCTGCGAGCAGCTCCCAACCTCACCGACGCGTATGAGCTCGCTGTCGGTCCAACGATGAGCGATGCCTTCGGCCTTGCCGTAGCGGTCGACAACGATGCCACGTGTGCGGCGCTCGCCGAATGGCAACACGGCGCTGCTCGCGGGTTCGACGACGTTGTGCTGGTCACGCTGGGCACTGGCATTGGCGGCGGCGTCGTGATGGGTGGTCGCCTGCAGCGCGGCGCCAACGGTTTTGCCGGCGAGATTGGTCACATGGTCGTGAAGCCCGACGGCCCAGCGTGCCCATGTGGACGGCGCGGTTGCTGGGAGCGTTTCGCTTCGGGTCGCGGTCTGCAGATGCTTGCTGGCGGCAGGCGCGGCGAAGAAGTGGTCGAGGGAGCTCGTGCGGGCGATCGCGAACTGCTTGAGGTCATCGATCAGTTCGCGCATTGGGTTGCGCTTGGGTTGGTGAACCTCACCAACGTGCTCGACCCGGCGTGCATCGTGCTCGGCGGCGGCCTCACTGCAGCGCAAGACTTGTTCTTGCCGCCCATTGCTCGCGAGTTCTCAGCGCTGCTGTATTCGCCCGAGCATCGGCCTCATCCGGCGCTGAACTTCGCCCAGCTCGGCGAGCGCGCCGGAGCCATTGGCGCAGCGCTGCTTCCTTCGTCCCAACACTGAGTCGGGTCGACAGCGCCAGTTAGTGCGCGGGTCCTTTGTAGTTGCCGCGAGCCTTGCGAATCTCGTCCCATGCGGCTTCGCGCCCGGCGAGGCCACCGGTAGACGATGTCTTGCCCGGCTCGAGCGCTTTGTAGACCTCGAAGAAGTGTTGGATTTCGGCCACCAACTGCGGCGTGAGGTCGTCGAGATCGTGCACATTCTCCCAGCGCGGTTCGCGAGGAGGCACACACAAAATCTTGGCGTCTTCGCCCGCTTCGTCGTGCATGTACAACACGCCCACCGGACGGGCTTCTACCCAGACGCCGGGGTACACAGGGTCCTCAAGCAGCACTAAGGCATCGAGTGGATCGCCGTCGCCGCCCAAGGTGTTGGGGATGAAGCCGTAATCGGCGGGATAGGTGGTGGCGGTGAACAGTCGACGATCGAGAAAGACCCGGCCGGTGTCGTGGTCGATTTCGTATTTGTTGCGACTGCCTCGAGGAATCTCGATGACGACGTGAATGCAGCCTTCGCCCGGTTCGTTTGCCATCGCAACATCGTGGCACACGCCCAGCGAACGCGAGGCCTTGCTGGCCGCAAGTTTGCAGATCTCGCGGACCATAAGCCGCGGAGACCGTTGCAGCAACTAACGTGAGCGAATTATGGAGTTCCGACGCATCACCAACCTGCCGCCGTACGTGTTTACGATCATCAACAACTTGAAGATCGAGGCTCGCCGAGCCGGTGCCGACGTGATCGACTTGGGTTTCGGTAACCCCGATATTCCTTCGCCGCCCATTGCTGTTGAGAAGCTCATCGAGGCCGCTCAGAACCCCAAGAACCACCGCTATTCGCTCAGCCGCGGCCTGCCCAAGCTTCGTGAGGCTGTGGCTGCGTTGTACGAGCGTAAGTGGGGCGTGCAGCTCGACCCTGAGCTCGAGATCACCAACACCATCGGGTCCAAAGAAGGCTTCAGCCACTTGATGTGGGTGCTGCTCGACCGTGGCGACGCAGCCATCGTGCCAAGCCCGAGCTACCCGATTCACATCTATGGTCCGCTCTTTGCTGGCGCCGATCTTCGTCAGGTGCCAATGCGTCACCTCGCCGATCCGCGCGTGCAGGGCGACTTCACCGGCGACTTCTTCGACAGCCTCACCACGGCCTACGACGTCGGCTGGCCCAAGCCACGCGTGCTGGTGATCTCGTTCCCACATAACCCCACCGGCGCTGTTGTCGATCTCGACTTCATGCAGCGCGTGGTCGACTTCTGCCGCGAGCGCGAGATGATCGTGGTGCACGACTTCGCATACGCCGATGTTGGCTTCGAGGGCTATCAGCCGCCATCCATCCTGCAGGCCGAGGGCGCCAAGGAATGCGCTGTAGAGCTCTACAGCATGACCAAGAGCTTCTCGATGGCAGGCTGGCGTTGCGCCTTCCTCGTGGGCAATAAAGAGGTTGTGCAGGCATTGGTGAAGCTGAAGAGCTACCTGGATTACGGCATGTTCCAGCCGGTGCAGATTGCTGCCACCGTCACCATGAACGAAGCCTCCGATTATCCCGAAGAGGTCTGTGCGATCTACGAGAGTCGTCGCGACGCACTCATCGATGGTCTTGGTCGCATTGGGTGGGACATCCCTAAGCCCAAGGGCTCAATGTTTGTGTGGGCTCCAATTCCTGAGTCATATAGCGACATGAACTCTGTTGAGTTCTGTTCGCACGTTGTGCGTGAGTGCGATGTGGCGTTGTCGCCTGGTCTGGGTTTTGGCCCCGGCGGCGAGGGCTTCGCCCGTTTCGCGCTCATCGAAAATGAGCAGCGCATCCATCAGGGCATTCGCAACCTCAAAAAGGGTCTTACCAGGCTCGGATGATCGCAGCGCCTGTCGAGGGCGTTGCGCAATTCAGGTTCAGCCGCGAGTGCGATCTACGGCGCGCAACCATTGCTCATGTTGAGCATCTGCCACTGCACGATCTTGTGCTGGGCTGAACTCTGCTTCGAGTTGCCACTGCGCGGAGATTGCCTCAAGCGAAGGCCACACTCCTTCGGCGAGGCCGGCAAGGAACGCAGCGCCGAGTGCGGTGGTTTCCTGGTCGCGAGGTCGACGAACCGTCACACCGAGCTGATCTGCTTGCATCTGCAGCATCATGTCGAGCACCGAGGCGCCACCATCGACGCGTAGATCATGAAGCGTTGTGCCCGACACGGCGGTCATTGCCTCAACGGCATCGCGAACTTGGTATGTCATTGCCTCGACGACGGCGCGAGCGATGTGCGCGCGAGTGGTGCCGCGGGTGATGCCCAAGATTGAGCCGCGGGCATACGGGTCCCACCACGGGCTGCCCAAGCCGGTAAAGGCAGGCACGATGTAGACGCCGCCAGAGTCGGGAACACTTGCCGCGAGCGGGCCAACCTCATCGCTCGACGAGATGATCTGCAGCCCGTCACGTAGCCACTGAACCGCAGCGCCGGTGACGAAGATTGCGCCCTCGAGGGCATAAGTGGTGGTGCCGTCGGCCAAGGTCCATGCCACCGTAGTGAGCATGCCTTCGCTGGGCTCGGGGCATGTCGACCCAATGTTGAGCAACACGAAGCTGCCGGTGCCGTAGGTGTTCTTGGCCATGCCCGGCGTGAAGCAAGCTTGTCCGAAGAGGGCGCTCTGTTGATCGCCGGCGATGCCAGAGATCGGAATTCCTGCAGGGACTCCGCTGTCTTCGCTGGTGACTCCAAAACGGCCGCTCGAGGGAAGCACCTCGGCGAGAGCATGCATCGGCACGTTGAGCAGGGTGCACATGTCGGGGTCCCATGCGAGCGTGCCGATGTCGAACAACATGGTCCGGCTCGCGTTGGACGGGTCGGTGGCGTGCACGCGGCCACCGGTGAGGTTGAACAGCAACCACGAGTCGATCGTGCCGAGCGCGAGGTCGTCGTTGGCCTCTACGCCGCCGTGGGTGAGCATCCATTCGAACTTGGTGCCGCTGAAGTACGGGTCGAGCACGAGTCCCGTGCGTTGGCGGACGAGCGGCAATGCGCCATCGGCCTCGAGTTGGTCGCATCGCTCGGCGGTGCGGCGGTCCTGCCACACGATTGCTCGGTGCAGTGGCGTGCCCGTAGCGCGACTCCAGGCAACGGTGGTCTCGCGTTGATTGGTAATGCCAATGGCAACCGGCAACGCGTCGAGGCGGCTGAGGACGTCGTTGATGGTCTCTTTGGCGGCCTGCCAGATCTCGAGCGCATCGTGCTCGACCCATCCCGGTTGCGGGAAGTATTGGGTGAACTCGCGATACGACGACACGGGTGCACGCCCGTCGGCGAACACAGCTCGAGCGCGCACGCCGGTTGTGCCGGCATCAAGCGCAAGAACGTAGACATTGCTGGAGGGCGTGTTCGTAGTCATTGGGGCTAGACGGTAGCCGCAGCGCCCGCGTGCTAACGACGCTTCGGTTTGTTGCCTTTGCGCTGCGACGATGGGCCGCTCGAGGTGCGCCGAGTTGGCGCTGGCTTCGGACGCCCAGTGGCCGTTGTGCTTGGTGCTGCGGCCTTTGCTGCGGCAACGGTGTCGCGTTCGGCTCGAAGGTCTTTGAAGGTCTTGCGTGCGTACCCGAACTTGGCCAGCACTGCTCCGAACAACAGATACATCGGGCCGCTGGCGAAGAGGCCAGCGAAGAGTCCGAGTTTCAGGTCGTGACGGTAGATGAAGAGAAATGCGACAGTTGCAAATGCAACATAAATAAGCCACTCGCGGATCAGTCGGCGCCATGGCACCGGCCTTGTTGAGTCCCATGCCATGCACATGTGATAGCACGTCGTCGCCTATCGTCGAGGGATATGCGCGTAGGACTGCTTACCGGTGGCGGCGATTGCCCCGGACTCAACGCAGTCATTCGCGCCGTGGTACGCAAGGGCGAGATGGTCTATGGCGACGAGGTCGTCGGCTTCCTCGACGCATGGGACGGCGTTCTTGAGCGGCGCACCATGGCGCTCGACGTGCACTCAATGCGCGGCATGCTGCCAAAGGGCGGCACGTTGTTGGGCACCCGCCGGGGGAGTCCCTATGACCATCCCGATGGCGTCGAACGGGTTGCCGCAACGATGCGCGACATGTCGCTTGATGCGCTCATTGTGGTTGGCGGCAATGGTTCGCTCACGGTTGCCTCGAACCTGCACCGCGATATCGGCTTGCCCGTGATTGGTGTGCCGAAGACCATCGACAACGATGTCGTGGGCACCGACATCACATTCGGCTTCAACACCGCCGTGCAGATTGCCACCGACGCAATCGATCGTTTGCACACCACTGCCGAGAGTCACGATCGAGTCATCGTGGTCGAGGTCATGGGCCGCGACTCTGGGTGGATTGCAACCCAGGCAGGTATCGCTGGCGGAGCCACGGTCGTCTTGATTCCTGAGCAACCGTTCTACGTCGACGACGTGTGCGAGATCCTCAAGACGCGCCATCAACGCGGCCGCTATGCGTCGATCGTTGTTGTGGCCGAAGGTGCCGAACCAGTTGGTGGCACGATGCCCGACCAAGAAGTGGTGCACGATGCGTTTGGTCACGTGCGTCACCGAAGTGTCGCCGATCGCATTGCGCCCGAGATCGAGGGTCGCACCGGATTTGAAACGCGTGTCGTGATGCTGGGGCACATTCAGCGCGGCGGTACGCCATCGGCATACGACCGAGTGCTTGCGACGCGATACGGGCTCGCGGCAATTGACGCCGTGCATCAGCGTGCGTGGGGCAACATGGTGGCCTCGATCAACGATGAGATTGTGCAGCGACCCCTCGCCGACGCCGCTGGCAAAACCCGCTCTGTCGACCTCAGCTTGTATCGCGACGTCGCTTCAATCTTCTTCGGTTGAGCCTTAGGCGTTTGGCGACGGAACAGCCGGAAAGTTCGGCTGGCTGGTCTCGATCAAACCCGGAAAGTCGAAGGCGCTGAGCGCAGTTGTACGAAGCGAACCGTCGCCCCCAGGCCACTGCTGGCTGGTGCCGTTCACAAGTAACTGCACGCGCTGCACGTTTCGTACCTCGAGTGCAGTGAAGACAATCTGCGCGACGGACTCAATGAGCGCTCCACTTGACAACGAGAGAATCTCATCGGTGACATCGATAGTCAACGTGCCGTTGGTCTGCAGAGCCGCTGAATGCAGGTTCAGTCCCTCGGGGATAGCGGTGAGCAATCGGCCTTGAGCCTCGGCGACGCTGAGCGGGCCGAACAGCGAATTCAGGCGAGCCTCGATTGATGGGCCGACGTCTCGTGGTGTTGCCCGCAAATGACTTGGTTGGTCGGGTAGCTGAGGGGCGAGCAAGAAGATGCGGTCGGTACCAGTGCTTGTGGCTGGAGCCTGCACCGGAGCATCGATCAACGCTGAACGTTGCTGGAGGGGGATATCTCGTGGCGCTGCGTCGTTGGCGATGCCGCACGCCGAGACCGCAAGCGCAGCGACGCAGATGAGCGCGAGATGATGACGTGTGTTCATGGTCAGAGTTCTTCCGCCGGCAGTTCGATGACGAACCGGGCGCCAGGCTCCTCGTCGAGTCGGTCTTCGATCCACACGTTGCCTCCATGGAGGCGCACATGCTCGTCGACGAGAGCAAGTCCGAGTCCGGCTCCGTCGCTTGAGCTACGTCGGCCGGCAACAGCGCCGCGCGCAAACCGTTCGAAAATGAGGTGGCGCTCGTCGAGTGGCACGCCGGCGCCGTGGTCTTGCACGGCGATCCAGACATGGCCGATTGGCTCACCTTCGTTCTCTGCCTCAGACACGATGACTTCGGGCTCGCCGCCGCCATGTAGTCGGGCGTTATCGATGAGGTTGGCGATGACGCGGGCGAGTCGGCGTCGATCGACATGCATCACAAAGTTCTCAGCGCGCTCAGAGACCGTGACCCTGGTTTGGGGCAGGCTGCTCACGCCGATGGCTTGGCGCACAAACTCGGCCACGATGAGGTCTTCGAGATGAAGCCGAATTGCGCCTGCATCGAATCGAGAAATTTCGAGTAGGTCTTCGACGAGTCCTTGAAACCGTGACACATCGGCCACCAACAGGTCGAGCGCCGATTGGGCGCGCTCGGGCATGTCATCTCGGCGGGCCAGCATCACCTCGACGGAGGCCGCAAGTGTCATCAGCGGCGATCGGAGTTCGTGGCTGACATCGCTGGCAAAGCGAGCGTCGCGTTCGACGCGTTGTTGCAACGCGGAGGCCATGTCGTTGAACGAGTTGGCGAGCAGTTTCAGGTCGTGGTCGTCAGTGGTCTCGAGGCGGGTATCGAGGCGTCCGCCAGCGATGGCCTTGGCTGCCTGAGCTGCATCGGCGAGTGGCCGCACGGCGCGGCGTGATGCCACGTAACCAAGGATCACGCCGAACATCGTGGTGATGAAGCCGGCGAACATCAGCGACAGTCCAACGCTGTTGAGCGTGGAGTCCACTTCGGTGAGGCTGGCGAACTCGAAGTATGCAGCGCCTACTTCGGGCAACGGGATACCGATTACGAGCACCCGTTCGTCGCCGACGGTAAGCGCCATCCGTGAGGGAACGCTGGTAACAATCACTCGCTCGATGAGTGACTTGGGAAGAACCTCGGGCCCAAATCGAGCGGCGCCTGCAGTCCATACATCGCGGTAGTTGATGAGCGGTCGGGCGATACCAAGGCTCGACAAACTGTCGATCACCGGTTGCGCCGAGGCGGGTGACGAGCGCAGCCCGGTGAGGGCCACGCTGGCATCGCGGTACGCCTGCTCGACGCTGGTTCGGTCGTGCTGATCGACCAAGGTGCTGCGCGTGAAGCTGTATGTGATCACGGCCAAGAACACCGACAGGCCAAAAAAGCCGACGGTGAAGGTAAGCATGATTCGGCTGCGCAGGCCGAAGCGCTTGGGTCGAATACGGGCCAGTCGGTTACCCAATCGCGTCCGCAGCGTGTCGCGGGCCTGGGCTTGCGGTGTTTCGGTCACGACTGGAGTCGGTAGCCCAGTCCTCGAACCGTGACTACGTGACGAGGGTTTGCTGGGTCGGCTTCGACCTTGGTGCGCAAGCGACGAATGTGCACGTCGACGAGTCGTCCGTCGCCGAAATAGTCGTAGCCCCACACTTTGTCGAGCAGCAGTTCGCGGCTGAAGACGCGTCCGGGGCTCTGGGCTAATTCGACCAGCAAGCGGAACTCAGTTTTTGTGAGGTGAAGTTCTTCGCCTGCCAGTAACACTTTGCCTTCGTCGGCGATGATCTCAAGGTCGCCGAACACCAAGCGTGCATGTGCCGGGCCCATTGGGCGGATGCGGCGGAGCAACGCACGGATGCGTGCCGAGAGTTCTTTGGGTGCGAACGGCTTGGTGAGATAGTCGTCGGCGCCGGCCTCGAGACCGGCAACCACATCGTGGGTGTCGACGCGTGCGGTCACCATCACGATGGGCACATCACTGGTTTTGCGCAGGTGTCGGCACAGTTCGAAACCATCGATACCTGGCAGCATGATGTCGATGAGCACCACGTCGGGCGGGGTGCGACGGAACAACTCAATGGCCTCTTCGCCGCTGCCTGCTTCATCGACTGTCCAGCCCTCGTCTTCGAGAGCAAGCTTCACTGCGGTTCTGATGCGTTCGTCGTCTTCGACGGTCAGGATTCGTGTACCCACGCCTGCCATGATGCCCTACTTGCGGGGGTTGTCTGCGCGATACATCGAAAACGTGTGGTGGGTTGCGTGTCGTTAGTTTTCGACGGCGCAGATTGCGTCGGCTTTGTTGATAAGAGCCCGCAATGGTTCGAACAATGCTGGGTTTGACACGAGTACCTGCGCTGGGCGCACGGGACCGCCGCTGAGATCGCCGCTCATGCAGCCCGCCTCTCGCGCGATCAATTCGCCAGCGGCGAGATCCCACGGGCCGAGGTGCTCTTCAAAATATGCGTCGACGCGTCCGGCGGCCACGTAGCACAGGTCTGGAGCGGCGGCGCCGAACCGACGGATGTCGCGTACCTCGCCGATGATGTGCGCAAGTCGCTCCATGTGTTTGCGTCGCAGTTCGGGTTGATAGCTGAAGCCGGTTGCAACGAGTGCTTGCGAGAGCGAGGTTGTGCTGGAGCATCCGATGCGTTGGCCGTTGAGCCATGCGCCGTGGCCGCGAGCGGCACTGAACAGTTCGTTGGTTGTGGGCACAAAGACGGCGCCGGCGAGCGACCCGTGAGTGTCGCGGGCGCCGATGGATACCGCGTAGCCGGGCAGCCCGTAGAAGAAGTTTGTGGTGCCGTCGATGGGGTCGATGAGCCAATCAATGCCACTCGCACCAGTGAGCGAGGTGCCCTCTTCGCCGACGATGCCGTCGTTGGGTCGGTGCTCGCGAAGCGAGCCAACGATGAGGTTCTCTGACGCTCGGTCGAACACGGTGACGAGGTCGGTGGCTGTGGACTTTGTGTCGACCGAGCCAACGCCGCTGCGCCGGCCCTCAAGGATGAGCGCCCCAGCCCGCACGGCGAGGTCGCACGCGAACTGACGAAGCTGTTCGCCGAGATCGTGGTGTTCAATCTGCGGCGAAGAGGTCACGAGCTTTTGCCGCCGCCGTTGACGCGCCTGTCTTCAATGTCTCGCCACTCTCCAACGGCGCGAAGCACCAACACAGCAACGATGCTCATACCGATGGCTGCCGATGATGCCCCGATGAGCGCTCCCAAGCCTTTGCCAACGCCGCATTGTCCGCTGCACTGCACGCGAACCAAGCTGTACCCAATGAGTCCGCCGGCGAGGCCCCCAATGAGAATCGCAGCGAACGCAGCAGCACGCGCGGCCGGTGATGGTAGGGCGGACAAGGGGCGGGGGATAGCGCTATCTGGCACCCGCTCACTGTAGGACGTTTGCCGTGGGGAACCGCAGTCGCTCTAGGCTGTCGGCCGTGCGTTCAATAGCCATCGTGCCCACCTATAACGAGGCCGACAATATTGAGGCGCTCTGTCGATCGATCCGTCTACACGCTCCTGGCGTTGGCATTCTCGTGGTCGACGACAACAGCCCCGATGGCACCGCCAAGATCGCCGAAGGACTCGCCGATGAATTGGGCGACATCACCGTGTTGCATCGCCCTGGCAAGTCGGGTCTCGGCGCGGCGTACCGCGCCGGAATGCGCGCTGCCATCGATGCCGGTGCCGAGATCTGCATCCAGATCGATGCCGACCTCTCGCACGATCCCGTCGAAATTCCGGCGCTGATCTCTGCAGTGGAACACGGCGTCGATTTGGCTGTCGGCAGTCGCTATGTGCCGGGTGGCATCACCGAGAACTGGCCGCGCAAGCGGCGCTGGTTGTCGCGTTGGGGTAACCGTTACGCATCTGGTGTGTTGGGGCTTGCGATCAACGATGCCACAGCAGGGTTCCGTGCTTATCGCAGTTCGGCACTGCTCGACAAGATGCAGTTCGAAACGGTGAAGGCCGATGGCTACGGCTTCCAAGTTGAGATGACCCACCGCCTCGTGCGTTCCGGCGGCAAGATCGTCGAGATCCCCATCACCTTCAGAGATCGCACGGCTGGCCAATCGAAGATGTCGCAAAACATCGTTCAAGAAGCGTTGATCATGGTGCTTAAATTGTGGGTCGATGATCGCCGCGGTCGTCGTCAACGACGAATTCAAGGCGGCTGAATCCAACCGTGCGGTGCCTCGCTCGCATTCCATGCGAGAATCGTGCATGCGTTCATTTCGGGTCGGCGGCGGCCTCATTGTTGTCGACAACCGACTGCTCTTGGCAGCTAATCGACGCAAGCATGGTGCCATCGAATGGACCCCGCCGGGTGGAGTCATCGACAGCGGAGAGTCGGTGCGTACGGGCATTACTCGTGAGGTTCGCGAGGAAACCGGGCTTCATGTGGCCGAGTGGCACGAGTGCCATTACACCGTTTCGGTCGAGGCCCCCGATATGGGTTGGACCATGTCGGTTGAGTCGTGGTTCAGCCCCGCAGTAGAGGGCGAGATTACGCTCGAAGATCCCGATGGCATTGTCGAGCAGGCCCTCTTTGTCGACCTCGACCAGGTCGAAGATCTGCTCGTCGAGTCGCCGATGTGGGTGCGGGTGCCATTGATGGCGTGGATCAACGGTGGCATGGGGCCGGCGGGCGATTTCTCGTTCAGGCTCATCGGGTCCGATCGTTCGACGGCTCGAGTGGAGCAGATTTCACGGTGACATCTCGGGCGACACAGCGCACCATCTTGCATGTCGATATGGACGCGTTCTATGTGTCGGTTGAGCTTCGTCGTCGACCCGAGTTGCGCGGCAAACCAGTAGTGGTCGGCGGCACCGGCTCTCGTGGCGTCGTAGCCGCGGCGTCCTACGAGGCGCGACGATACGGAATTCACTCAGCGATGCCCGGCGCCGTGGCGCGCCGCCTCTGCCCCGCAGCGGTGTTCTTGCCCGGCGATCATGAGTTGTACTCACAGGTGAGTCGGCAGATCAACGAGATCTTCCATGAGGCGACGCCGTACGTTGAGCCGCTGTCGCTCGACGAGGCATTTCTCGACGTGACCGGGTCGCTGCGCCTGCTCGGCGAAGGTGTGGTGATCGCCAAACACATTCGTGAGCGCATCGCCAGCCAACTCGACCTCACCTGTTCTGTGGGCGTCGCTCCCAACAAATTTCTGGCGAAACTGGCATCGGTGGCTGCGAAACCGAAGGCCTCGGCGAGCGGAGTCGAACCTGGCCTCGGAGTCTTTGAGGTTCTCGCCGGACGTGAGCTTGAGTTCTTGCTTCCGCTACCCGTGCAAGCACTGTGGGGGGTTGGCCCAGCAACGCTCGAGCGGCTCAGTCGTCTGGGCGTGAAGACGGTGAGCGATCTCAATGCGCTGGGCGAAGCCACCTTGATTTCGGCGCTCGGCAAAGCGAGTGGGCGGCACCTCTATGCGCTGTCGTGCGGGCGCGACGAACGCGGTGTCGAGACCAATCGCGCCACCAAGTCGATCGGCCACGAAGAGACCTTTGCGCGAGACCTGCATGATGTCGCCGATCTACACACCGAGTTGGTTCGTCTCAGCGACGGCGTCGCGTCGCGGCTACGCGCTGCCGGGTTCGGTGCGCGCACGCTCACGCTCAAGGTGCGGTTCGCCGGATTCACCACGATCACCCGATCAACCACGTTGCCGTCGCCGGTTGCCACCGCAGCAGCCATCGTCGGCGCGGTGGCGCCCCTGCTCGCCAGTATCGACCCGTCGTCGGGCGTGCGTCTGGTCGGAGTGCATGCCTCAAACTTCGGTCCGCCCGTGGAGCAACTGCAATTCGATGATTTGTTCGCCGACGAACAGGCCCCGGCGCCAGCCGATTGGATCGAGGCGTCCGCCGCAATTGACGCGATTCGCGAACGATTTGGCGATGCGGCGATCGGCCCAGCGAGTGCCGTGAGTACCCGCGGCCTGCGACTCGTGCGGCGCGGCGCCCAGCAGTGGGGCCCTGACCACGACACCCCGGTTCGCGGCGATACTACGAACCAACGTGACGAGCGTTAGAAAGAGGCAGCTAGACCGCGTTGCCAGATCGGGCCTAACGTGCGACAATGGCCAGAACCCGCATCCGGCGGGCAGGCTCGTAAGGGAGAAATTCGGTGCCGCTCTCCGAAGAAGAACAGCGCATCTTGCATCAAATTGAGGAACAACTGAAGGCTGACCCTTCTTTTGACTTCAAGGTGGCGCAGCGCGGTCATTCCGGATCCTCACCGCGTCACCTCATCTGGTCATCTGTGGTGTTGGTGGCCTCGTTGTTGGTGGTCGTTGCGGCCCTACAAATCAGCGCCCTGTTGTCGTTTGCGGCCTTCATCGTGATGGTCGTTGCCGGTGTCTTCCTTGAGCGCGATCTCACGGCCCGCGGACGCGATCAACTGAGTCGAATTCCCGAAGAATTACGTCGCCGCGCTGCTCGCGGCGCCGGCCCTCGCCCCCGATAACGCATCGCTCACCTGCGCTCACGCAGGAAGCAGCACCTCTGCCACTCGCGGATCGAATACAGCAATCAGTCGTTGCCGTGCATCGAGTTGGTCTTTCACGGCAAGAACGATGTCGGCGCTGAGCTGCTCGGCGCGCTGCACCCTGATCTCGCTGCCTCGGTTGCCATAGACCGCAGCGGTGCAATCGAGTGCGAGTTGTTGAATTGCGTGGGCGTCAATCTCGAAGTTGGCGCCAACCCGTTGTGCATGCTCATTGAATGTCTCGCCAGCGCGTGGCCCGGCACCGATGAGAGCCAAAGCGTGAGCCGCTCGTTGCCAACTGTTCGCAATGGCTTGTTGCGACGTACTCGGTGACCGTGCGAGCCGATTTCGTCGGAGCACTCGGGGCAGTGCAAACGCCCACGTTGCGATGGCGGCAATGAGGAGCACGACAAGCACGAGCCAGATCGATAGGTCATTCGATGACGATGACGATGACGCTGAGTTGGTTGACGTTGGCACCGACGTTTGTGGAGTTCCGCCGGGGGTGTTGGCGATTGTTGTTGTGGGCCCAGCGGGTTGCGTGACTGGTGTGGTGGTGGGTGTTGTAATTGGTGTCGCCGAATTGGGATCGTCGGCGTTTGCTTGCTGTGGGATGACGCCGGTTCGCTCTTCGGCGCCGGGTTGACCTCGTCCTGGCGTTGGCTCGAACGACACCCAGCCGACGTCTTGAAACCAAACCTCGGGCCAGGCGTGGGCGTTGCGGCCGTACACGTGAAAGCGGCCGTCGGCGGCAGCATCGCCCGGCGTGAACCCAACGGCCACTCGCGCTGGGATGCCAACTGAGCGGGCCATTGCAGCGAAGGCTCCGGAGAACTGCTCGCAAAATCCGCGACGCACTCGCAGGAAGTTCTCGATGGCGTCATCGCTGTGGCCGCGCTGCACGGTGAGGTCGTAGACAAACTGGCTGCGGAACCAGTTCTGCAGAGCCAAGGCTTTGTCGTATCGACTGGCGCCGGCGGCGGTGACTTCGAAGGCTGTTTGCGTGACGGACTCGGGGAAGTCGTTCGGCAAACTGATCGATGGATCGTCGGCTGGCAAGGCTTCGGGTGCGGTGCCAAGTTGAGAAGCGGCCACGTCGGTAATGCTCGAAACGACGGTGTAGTTGGACCCTTGCTGCAACCCGATGCCAGGCACCACCAGCGTTCCGGTCGTGTCGACCCAGTAGGCCTTGCCGTCTTGCAGGCTGACAGCGCTATACGCGGCGGGCAACAGGTTGCCGCCAAGCGCCGCAATGTGGATCTGTTGCACCACATTGTGTGACTGAGGGGCAGGCGTTGCAAAGGAGCCGTCGACCGGTGCCAAATTGCCATCAGGAAGTTTCCACGTGCTGCCATCGAACTCGGTGAGCGCCGTGGCCCGCCAGTAGCTGGGTTCGGATGCGGCGACCGTGAAGAGCTCGGTGTCTGACAATGTGACGAGGCGACTGCGAATGTCGACGAGTGGGCTGAGCACCTGCGTGACATCGCTCTTCTTGCTCGGCTTGAACAAGGCTGCTTCTCCGGCACCGGGTAGTCGCGGCCCTACGATGGCTGCACCGGCTGCGGCGCATCCGGCGAGCACCGCAGCTACCGGCAATGAGCGTGCGAGAACTCGCGATCGGTTGCCGATCCAGACGTGCTCGACCTGCGCGTGGGTGACGCGCAATGCGACGATGACGGCGAGCGCGCAAGCCAACCATGCGGTGGTGATGGCCACTCGATGGCGGTCGGCACCGAGTGCTGATGCAAAGACGAAGAGCACGGCGTTTGGGACGGTTGTCTCGACTCGGCCGTAGGCACGAAACGCAAAGGCGTCGGAGAGAATGGCTGCGGCTGCGGTGCTGGCCGTAGCGAGCACGATGAATCCGCCAACCGCAGCCACGGGCGCCACCGAGCTCGGGAACTGGCCGCGGGCGAGTTGCAGGTCGGCCAGAAATGCTTGCCACGACTCGGGTGAGGGGAAGGGCCCGGACATCGTGTCGGGGTAGTACTTCCACGCCAACAGGGTGAACATCGCAGCGAACGCCGCCGGAATCGCGATGTAGCCGCGCACCTTGAGCAGCCTGAGCGCGAGGCAAAAGGCGTGCAGGCTGACAACGATGAACAGCATTGAACCGAGGAACGTTGTGTCGGCGAAAATTCGCGTAAACCCAACGGCCGTCAGCGCGCTGAGCGCAAGCAGCAGAGCGCTGGCGGGTATCGACTGAACCGCCGTGGTCTCGGTGCTGGCGTGGCTGAAGTCGCCAGAGTCGCCAGAGTCGACAGAGTCGGAGGCATGGTGCGTTGCGGCAGATGACATGCTCATCGTTGATCCGCTTCGGCGCGCTGGGGTGGCGTCGGACGGCGGTCGGCGTAGTTGCCTGTGAGCGATGCCCAGGAGGCAACAAAGCTGTCCGTTGTTGTGGCGTCGACCGTGAAGTCGCGTTGTGTGGTGGCCGTCGACGAGCAGGCAACCACGACGAGTACGTCGGTCTGTGTGATGTTTGGTCGAAGCGCTGCCACCGTTGCCGACTGCGGGCTGCCGGTAACGACAAACGTGAGGCCGAGGCCCTCAGCGCGCGGCGCCGGGAGGCGTTGGGTATGAATCTGGTCGGTGGTGGAACAGTTCGCCAGCGCAGTCATTGCCGTGGTGAGGTTGGTGTTGCGCAGGTCGGTCTCGTTGCCGATAACCAATCGCAACCGTAGGCCAGCCGAACTCGCCGCAGAGACGGCGCTCGCGGCCGCAGATACGGCGCGCTCGAATCCCTCGGGGGAGTACTCGCTCGAGGAGTTGTCGAGTTCGATCGTGCAGTGGCGAAGTCCTTCGGGCTCGACCTCGCGCACCTTCAAGGTTTCGCTGCGAGCAGAGGCGCGCCAGTGGATCTGACGAAGGTCGTCGCCGTCGGCGTAGTCGCGTAGCGAATGAAACTCGTTGCCGGAGCGGCCGAGCGACCGCGAGCGAAGCTGATTGCCGAGAGGTCCGGATCCGCCCATTGTGGTTGGCACATGGAGGTGATGATGCGCTGGAAACACGACGATCTCATGGGTGGTGCCAACGACGCGTCGCCTGCCTGCAATGCCAAAGGGGTCGCGTCGTTGGACAGTGAGGGGGCCAAATGTGAGCGTGCCGCGGTGCAGTGTGGGTAGTCGGTACGTAGTGGTAGCGGTTTCGTGACCGTGCAGCGGGGCCAGCTTCAGCGTTGCTCCACCAAGTCCATCAACGGGCTCCCAAAGCGTGAGCGGCGCGGTGCCTGAGCGAGATTCATTGGTGATGGTGAACTCAACCCGCGCTGAATCGCCAGCCTGCAAAAACTCGGGCACAACTCGACGAGAAACACTGAGCGCGATGGCGTGGTAATTGGCCCACACAAGGCTCGCCGCAACGAGCGCGAGGACGCCTGAACCGAGGACGATGAGTTCGAGCACGCCGAACACGCGACCAATCGCCGCAGAGACCGCAGCGAGACCAAGCGCTGCCCAACCCTGCCGGGTGAGCACGTTAGTTACCGGATGGAATTGGCACGGCGGCGAGTACCTCGGTAACTGCCTGCTGAGCAGTGAGCCCTCTCGACACGGCCTCGGGTCGCAGCACAAGGCGGTGGCACAGCACCGCGTGAGCTACCGACTTCACGTCGTCGGGGGTGGCGTAGTTACGTCCGCGAGCGGCGGCTGTTGCGCGCACTGCACGGGCCAGTTGCAATGTGGCTCGTGGCGACATGCCAAGCGCAATGCCTGGATGGCGGCGGCTGAACTCGGCGAGGTCGACGAGGTAGGCCTTGAGCGGGCTGGCGAGGTGCACCCCTCGAACGGCATCGATCATCGCGAGCACCTCGGCCACGGTGACCACTGCGCCGAGGGTTGCTGGAGTGGTTCCCGAACCTTGCACATCAAGAATTGACAGCTCGGCCTCACGCGATGGGTATCCGAGCGAGAGGCGTAGCAGGAAGCGATCGAGCTGACTTTCGGGCAACCGATAGGTGCCCTCTTGCTCAATTGGATTCTGCGTAGCAATCACCATGAACGGCGGGCTGAGGGGATGACTTCGCCCTTCGACCGAGATCTGGCGCTCTTCCATTGCTTCGAGCAGCGCGGATTGGGTCTTGGGTGACGCCCGGTTGATTTCGTCGGCCAACACAATGTTGGCGAACAATGGGCCCGGCCTGAAGTCGAAGGTCTCGGTAGAGCGTTGCCAGATGCTCACGCCCACAAGGTCGGTTGGTAACAGGTCGGGGGTGAACTGCACGCGCTTCCATGTGCATTCGATGGAAGCCGCCAACGCCTTGGCAAGACTGGTTTTGCCGACGCCGGGTACGTCTTCAATGAGCAGGTGCCCTTCGGCCAGCAAGCAGATGACAGCGAGTTCGATCTCGTTGCGTTTGCCGTGGACCACTTGCGCAATGTTGTCGCTGATGGCCTCGAACAGCGCCGCGAATGTGGGTACCGGAGTTGTTGCTTCAGCCGTCACGGGCACAAGGGTAGGCCATACAACCGAATATGCAATGGCGGGATTGCTACGGTTGCGCCGTGGACACCATGTACCTCGCTGTCGATATCGGCGGCACCAAGTTGGCAGCAGGTGTTGTTGGCGACGACGGCCGCGTCATCGTTCGTGATCGCATTGCTACGCCGACGCGCGATGTGTGGTCGGCCATTGAGCGGTTGGTGAAACGCGTGATGGCCGCTGCGCCGGTGCCCCTCATTGCAGTAGGCGTTGGTTGCGGGGGCCCAATGGATCCAACGGTCGCAACGGTGTCGCCCCTACACATCCCGTCGCTGCGCGACTTCGAGCTGCAAAATGCGCTCGCCGAAGCCACTGGCCTCCCCGCCTTTGTCGACAACGACGCCAAGGCGCTCACGCTTGGCGAAGCATGGTGCGGGGCCGGTCGCGGCGAAATGAACATGGTGGGTGTCGTGGTCGGAACGGGCGTGGGTGGAGGCATCATCAGTAATGGCCGCCTACTCGGTGGTCGCCTCGGCAATGCCGGACATATCGGACACATGGTTGTCGAACCCGAAGGCCGTCCATGCGCGTGCGGTGGAGTCGGCTGCCTCGAGGCCTATGCGTGCGGCCCCGCAATCGAAGCCGAGACAGGGCGGCCGCCGCATCGCGCACCTCAGGCCATCATCGAGCGCACCGGCTCGTTGGTCGGTCGGGCGTTGGCATCGTTGGCTGCGGTGGTCGACTTCAATGTTGCTGTTATTGGCGGCTCCGTGGCGCTTGGTTTCGGCGAGCCGTTTTTTGCCGCTGCTCAAGCCGAGATCGCGGCCCGAGCCAAGTTGTCGTTCACCGATCACCTTGAGGTGCGCAAGGCCGCACTTGGCGAACTGGCACCGCTGGTGGGTGCTGCGGCGCTTGCGCGTCGCGGCTTGCTCGGACTCAGCTGATCTACGGCTTGCAAATCTGCACAAGAATCTCGTGAGCTCCACCGGTTTGTCTGCGCGCTCGGCAAGCTAGCCTCGCCGTATGCAGCCCACGTATACACCTGAAGCCGAGGCCTACCGCAGCAAGGTGCAAGCGTTCCTTGCCCGCGAGCTACCCAGCAATTGGGGTGGTATCGGCAAACTCGAAGGCGACGAACTTCATGAGTTCGTGGCGCATTGGCGTGTTGTGTTGCACAAGGATCGCTATTTGGCTCCAGGCTGGCCTGCTGAATACGGCGGCGGCGGATTGTCGGCGCTCGAGCAGGTCATCACGGCCGAAGAATTCGCTCGCGCTGGCGTGCCTACTGGCGGATACAACGACGTGTTCGGTATCCAGATGTTGGGCAACACGTTGTTGCAGTGGGGCTCCGAGGAGCAAAAGGCGTATTACCTTCCCCGCATCTTGTCGAACGCCGACGTGTGGTGTCAGGGCTACAGCGAGCCCAATGCTGGCTCCGACCTGTCGAACATTGGTCTGCGCGGCGAACTCGACGGCGACCAGTGGGTTCTCAACGGCCAAAAGATTTGGACATCAGCCGGCCATCTCGCCGACCACATCTTCACGCTTGCTCGCACCGATCCAGATCTTCCTCGGCACAAGGGCATCTCGTTCTTGCTCGTCGACATGCGCCAGCCCGGCGTAGAAGTTCGTCCGATCCGAATGATCTCGGGCGAGAGCGAATTTAACGAAGTGTTTTATACCGATGCCACGTGCCCCAAGGACAACGTGATCGGTGGCGTCAACAACGGTTGGGCCGTAGCAATGACCCTGCTCGGCTACGAGCGCGGCGAGGCTGCGGCCACGTTGCCCATTCGTTTTCAAGGTGAACTCGATCGATTGATGATCATGGCCAAAGACCGCGGCGTCTCTAACGACCCGGTGATCCGTCAGCGTTTGGCGTGGTGCTATTCGAAGGTGCAGATGATGCGCTTCCTCGGTATGCGTACCCTCACCAAGTTCATGCAGGGTCACCATCCAGGCCCCGACGGCGCGATCTTCAAGCTCTACTGGAGCGAGTATCACAAGGTCGTCACCGAACTCTCGATGGACATCATGGGCCTTGAGGGTCTCTCGCCAACTGGTCGTCCGCCATCGAGCGCTTTCCAAACCGACGATGGTGGCGCCCCCAACTCAACCGGGTCATGGGCGGGTGTGTTCCTCAATGCACGCGCTGGCTCGATTTATGCCGGCTCAAGCCAGATTCAGCGCAACATCATTGGTGAGATGGTGCTTGGCCTTCCGAAGGAACCCAAGTAGATGCAGGATCGCCGATGATCTGGCTGCGGGTGGCGTGGGCTGTGCTTGCGCGTCCGAGGTTGTGGTCTACGGCGATTCGCCAAATGCGCCGCATGGCTGCGCCGGGCTGGTACCGGCGTGTGCCATTTCTGCCGCTACCCAGCGGCGACTATCTGCGTTTCCGGCTCGTCACGCAGTACGGAGACCCCGGGCATCGTCCCGATCCCATCGATGTCGTCAACTATCTGTCGTGGTGCCGGCAGTGGAACAACGTCGATAGCTGAGGTCTGACCCACATGCGCAGCGCCCTCGTGTTGAATGCCACGTACGAACCGCTGAGTGTTGTGCCTGCACGCAGAGCCGCGTGCCTTGTGTTGGCCGAAAAGGCCGAGGTCATTGAGCACGACGGAACGTTCATGCGTTCTGAGTCGTTGGTGTTGAGGAGCCCACTGGTCATCCGATTGCATTACGTGGTGAAGGTTCCGTTCCATCGTCGCACTGCGCTGTCTCGGCGAGCGATCTTTGTGCGAGACGAGCACCGTTGCCAGTATTGCGGCGCGCACGCCGACTCAATCGACCATGTGGTACCACGTTCGCGGGGCGGACCCAACGAATGGGAAAACGTTGCCGCAGCGTGTAGGCCATGTAATGCGCATAAGCGTGACCGCACGCCCGAAGAAGCCAACATGCGCCTTGCCCGTGAACCGCGGGTTCCGCGCGAGCAGGCGTGGGCGGTTGTCAGCGTGGGCCGAATGCCCGATGCGTGGACGCCCTATCTCACCAATGTGTGGTAAATCACGCAGGTCAGGGCATGCTGGCAACCGTGTGGCAGATCGAGCAGTTCAGCGGAAGTGCTGGTGACTTTCATCAGCGCGATCTACCCGATGTGATCACACCCACCGTGTGGTGGTTCGACGTCGATCATTCGGCCGTTGCGCTCGGGTCGTCCCAACCAATCAGCGATATCGACGCAGCGGCGTGCGCCCAGGCCGGTATCGACATCGTTCGGCGACGTAGCGGCGGGGGAGCAGTGCTGCTCGAGCCAGGCGATGTGGTGTGGGTCGATGTGTTGATCCCTGCAGGTCACCGGCAATGGAGCACCGACGTGAGTTCGTCGGCGTGGTGGCTCGGAGAGGCGTGGCGAAGTGCGCTGAGCTCGCTTGGCATGCCCGGTTTGAGCGTGCATACGGCCCCGATACGACACTCCGAATGGTCCCGGCGGATCTGTTTTGCCGGCGTTGGCGGGGGCGAAGTGATGTTGGGCGACCGCAAGGTGGTGGGTATTAGCCAGCGTCGCGTCCGTGCTGGCGCCCGCTTTCAGTGTGCGTATTACCAGCAGTGGAGGCCAGCAATCCACGAGTTGGTGTTCGGTTCGTCAGGTCCTCGGGCCGATGAACTGCTCGATCTGGTGGCGCCCGTGTCGGCGCCGGCAGCAGCGGTACGCGAGGCGTTCGTACACGCCTTGAACTCGCTCGGCTAGTCCGGCCAACCCAGCCGCCGCGGCCGCTGAGACCCATCCACTCTTCCCCACTGCGTATTCGCGCTCTCTGCGCGAAGCTGATCAGGGGTTTCCAGCGTGTTCGCGCTCTCTGCGCGCAGTTTTTCTGCTTTGACCACCGAAATTTTCCGGAATGTGGGGAATTTGTATTGACTTTTGGGGTGCAGTGGGGCAAAGTGGGGACATGTAGGGACCCGACCTACGTGAGGCAGCGATTCGGGAAGTCATCGAAGGGCACGTGCAAAAGTTTCTTGGCGTTTTTGAACGACAACTCGACGTAAAAGGTCGATTGGCGCTTCCTGCCACGTTTCGGGCGCGCCTGGGCACGAGCTGCTACCTCACGTTGGGAACCGACAACAGCATCGAGGTCTTCACGACCGAGAAGTTCGAAGAGGAGGCAGATCGGATGCAAGCACTTCAAGCACGAGGCGAAATCAGCATGGATCGCCTTCGTGCGTTCTCGGCCCGGGCCACAGCAATTGAGCCCGACGCGCAGGGTCGCATCTACCTCGACGAGCGTCTGCGCCAGCACGCCCGACTCGACGTGAAGGGCCCCGCCATCGTGATGGGTCGCCTCGACCGTATCGAGATCTGTTCAGTCGACCGCCACGAACGCAGCATGACTGCGGGCGAGCAGGAGTTCTCAGAGCCAGTGCTCTGAGTCCTGCACCGATCACACCACACACACCGACCGACGAAAGCGAGAACGAAGGCCCGAACAACACACGACAAACACCCAACAGGTACCGATGAGTTCCGCTCATCGGCAGTCTCCCGGTTGACAAGATGCAGCACACTCCACCCGCTTACATCTCGTTCATCCCGGGGAGAAATCCCGGCGACAATCGTTCACCGGGGGGCTGCCGATCAGCGGAGCGCAAGTGCGAGGAAGCCCCGTGAAGAGCAGCAATACCGGCAAGGACAATCAAGTGAATGAGCCAGGAGCGCCACAGAGCGCTGGCTTTCATCACCTGCCAGTCATGGCCACCGAGATTGTTGCCGCCTTTGCTGAGGTAACCACCGGAGTGGTGCTCGACGCCACGCTGGGCGGGGGAGGGCATGCAGAGATGCTGCTCGAAGCCCATCCGCACCTGACCCTCCTTGGTATCGATCGGGATCAGACGGCGCTGGCAGCAGCGGCCACCCGTCTGAGCCGGTTCGGTGACCGTGTGCAGACAGTTCATTGTCGATTCGACCACCTTCGCGACGCCATGAAGACCGCCAATGTTGCAACGCTCAGCGGAGCGCTTTTCGACCTTGGTGTTTCGTCGCCGCAACTCGACCGAGTCGAGCGTGGATTTTCTTACCGTAACGATTCCCCCCTCGATATGCGCATGGACCTGACGGAACCATGGTCTGCAGTCGATGTCGTCAACGGTTACACCGAACAGGAACTCACCAGAGTCCTGTTCGAGTATGGCGACGAGCGATTTGCCCCCCGAATCGCTCGTGCCATCATCTCCCACCGGCCGATCGAATCGACCGGTGAACTCGCCGACATCATTGTGACGGCGATTCCTGCGGCTGTGCGCCGCACCGGTGGCCATCCGGCAAAGCGTTCGTTCCAGGCAATTCGAATTGCCGTGAACCATGAACTCGAGATTTTGCCGGCAGCGATCGACGCAGCGATTGCGGCCACCGCAGTCGGCGGCCGTATTGCCGTGTTGTCGTACCACTCGGGCGAGGACCGCATCGTAAAAGAGCGTTTTCGCGCAGCCGAAACCGGCGGATGCGAATGTCCTACCGGGTTGCCATGTGTGTGCGGTGCCGTGCGCACCGTTCGCTTAGTGCGTCGGGTACCCAAGACCCCGTCGGCTGCTGAGGTAGCCACCAACCGCCGTGCCGCATCGGCGCGGTTGCGGGTCGTCGAACGAATCGCAGCGCCGGTCTGATGGCAGCTGTCACTCCACTACTCGATCCATTGCTCGCCGGGCCATTGCCTCGCGATGCCGCACGTCGCCCAGCACCTGTCGCGCCACGCAGGCCTCGCCCAGAACTTCTGGTGGTTCCTCGGCGCCGCCGCCGCACCGCCGGCATCATGGCGCTCGGTTGCATCTTGTTGTTCTCAATGTTGCTCGGCACTGTTGCGCTGCAGACCCGCATCGCACAGAACCAGCTCGCTCTCGACAAAACCGACCGTGCCGTCAAAGCTGCTCGTGAGCGCTACGACCTGTTGCGTAGGGCTCGTGCCGAACTGCGCTCGCCGAACCGGTTAGCGGTCGAGGCAGATCGCCTTGGCATGATTCCCGCCGACAAGGGCGAGTTCATGACGATCGCTCCAGCAACGGTCGCCCACCTCATGGCAACCTCGGGATGGCTGGCCAACAACCCTGCCGAGAACAGCGTTTCCTCGCTCGAGCAGTTCGGTCAAGTGAAGGCTGTAGCCGGAGACGCTCCATGATCGACGAACGAAGCAAGACCTCTGTTCGCACGCGCACACCCGCATCAACTGCAGCTCGAGGCACGCGCTCGCACGGCCCGGTCAAGGGCCGAGCGTCTACAGGTGTGGCGCCCCGCCCGGTACACGCAACTCCGTCGTCGCGAACAGCTCCGTCGTCGCGCCCATCGACGACGCGTGATCGGCACTCAACGTCGCAGCCGCAGTCCCGCACCCGCAGCGCGGCAACGACCCATTCGACGCAACGCCCTGCCACCAAGGCTGGGGTGAACCGCAATGCTCGCCCGCTTCAGAAGCGCACGATTCGCCAACGCGCCGAGTCGCACGGCTATTTCACGGCTGGAAACACTCACACGCGATTGATCATCGTGCTGGTCGTTGCTGTGTTGGTGTTCGGCTACGTGCTGGTGCATGTCGCTCGTTTGCAAACCGTAGATGCCGACATGTACACGCGTGCGGGTACGTCGCAGCGAACTCAAGACGCCGTGTTGCATGCCAGTCGGGGAGTGATCTTCGATCGCAACGGCGACGAGCTCGCCCTGTCGGTTCCGGCCACCACGATCTTCGTGAACCCCAAGCTTGTTGGCGATCCGGCAGGCACCGCAGCCGTGCTGGCAACGATGCTCAGCTTGTCGCCAGAACGGCAGCAGTCGCTCGCCCTCGCGATAGCGAACAAGGACAAAAGCTTTGTGTATGTGGCTCGCCAGATCGATGACCACAAGGCGGCCGCTGTTACCGCGCTGAAGCTTGCCGGTGTTGATTCGTACCGCGAGAGCAGCCGGGTCATTCCTGGTGGCGACCTCGCGCGAAGCGTGATCGGACGCACCGATACTGACGGCAAGGGCACCGCAGGACTTGAGCAGCAATACGACAGCTTGCTCACGGGCGTCGATGGTGAACTGGTTCGTCAGCACGATAAAAAAGGTCACTCAATTCCTGGCTCGGGAACCGTCACCGTTGCGGCCGTTCCCGGCAAGGACATTGTGCTGACCATCGATCGATCGATTCAGTTCTCGCTCGAACAGGCATTGCTGAAGCGTGCCAGCGAGCTCGGCGCTCGAGGCGGCACTGCGATTGTCGAGGAGACCGGCACCGGAAACATCTTGGCGATGGCCAGCGTGCGACGTGACGATCTTGGTGTGTATCGGGTCACGGTTGCCAACGTGGCTGCTGTCGACTCGTACGAGCCAGGCTCAGTCGCCAAGGTGATCACCATTGCTGCCGGGCTCAACGAACGCGTCGTGACGCCAGAATCGGTGCTCAGCGTCGAGGGCAAGCACACCTACGATGCGGGCACTGCCTACAAATTCACGATTTCCGATGCTGAGCCACACCCAACCATGGACATGACGGTGCGCGACATCCTCGTGCACTCGTCGAACTTGGGAACCGTCGGTGTGTCGGCAATGATCGGCTCAGCCAAGCAATACGGCTACATGCGCTCGTTCGGTCTTGGCGAGAAGTCAGACCTGAACTTCCCCGGCGAGTCGCAGGGCATCTTGAAGCCATGGCAGAAGTGGCGCGGTACTGAAAACATCACGCCTGCGTACGGCTATGGCGTTGCCGCCAGCGCGATTCAGCTGATTGGGGCAATCAACACCATCGCTAACGGCGGTGTCTACGTCGCTCCTCGCCTCGTGCAAGGCACCGTGGGTTCTGATGGCAAGGTGCAACCTGCATCGCCTGCAGCGAGTCGCCGTGTGGTGACCCCCGAAACCGCCGCCTCGATGAACCTGCTGATGCGGCACGTGGTGTGTGACGGTACGGCCAAGAAGGCGCAGGTCGAGGGCATCACCATCGCTGGTAAAACAGGCACGGGCATCAAGGCCGTCGCTGGTCAGTACGGCGCCAATGCGGGCTCCAAGGCCTACTACTCATCGTTCGTTGGTTTCTTCCCCGCTGAAGACCCGCAGGTCACAACGCTGATCTCGATCGACGAGCCACCAGCCGGCAGCAGGGATCGCTTTGGCGGAACTGCAGCGGCTCCGGTGTTCCAAGACGTCGTGCCATCGATCATGCATCAACTCGGCATCCAGCCACCCACCAACACCGGTGGATGCCCGGCGAAATGATGGCTGGGCGATGAGCGGGTCTTCGTCCGATCAGCTTTCAGAAATTCTTGCTCGCACTCCAGACGTGCGTGTGCGCGAACTGATTCCGGGCGACTCAGTTGTTGACCCGGTGATCACCGATGTTGCGTTTGATTCGCGACGGGTGGTGGCCGGATCGATGTTCTTTTGTTCACCCGGAGATCGTGTTGACGGCCACGAGTTTGCAGCGGCGGCTGTGGCGGCAGGAGCAGTTGCATTGGTCGTCGAGCGCAAGCTCGACAACGTTGGCGACGCAGTACAGATCGTGGTTGATCACAGTCGGCCAGCAATGGCTCACTTGTCGAGCGCCTACTTCGGATACCCGAGCCGCGAACTCGACGTGGTGGGCATCACCGGCACCAACGGCAAGACGACCACGGCTCACATTCTTACGTGCGCGCTGAATCACCTTGGTTCGCCCACAGGCACGATTGGCACGCTGTCCGGTGGGCACACAACGCCCGAGGCGCCCGATCTGCAACGTCGACTAGCCGAGTTCAAGGCACAGGGCTGCGCAACGGTAGCGATGGAAGTTTCGTCGCACGCTCTCGCGCTCGATCGCGTGCTCGGCACACGGTTTAGGGTTGCGGTGTTCACCAGTTTCGGCAGTGACCATCTCGATCTTCACGGCACGCCCGAGCGATACTTCGCGGCGAAGGCGCGGCTGTTCGAGGCCGATCTCAGCGAGCACGGCGTCATCAACGTCGACGATGTGCAAGGTCGTCTGCTCGTGGACACGATGTCGATTCCTACGTCGCCGTTCTCGCGCAGCGATGCGGTTGATCTTGAACTCGGCGCATTCGAGCATTCGTATACATGGCGCGGTCAACGCATTCGTGTGGCGTTGGGCGGCACGTTCAATGTGATGAACACCCTCGCTGCTGTCACCACACTGGAAGTCCTCGGTTTCGATCTGGCCGACATCGCCGAAGCAATCTCGACAACGACTCAGGTGCCGGGCCGGTTCGAACGAATCGATGCCGGACAAGACTTCGAAGTGGTCGTCGATTACGCCCATACGCCCGATGCACTCCGCGAGGTACTCGCGAGCGCCCGGCGGGTTGCGGCGGGCAATCGAGTCATCGTGGTGTTCGGTTGCGGCGGAGATCGCGATCAGCAAAAACGTCCGCATATGGGTCATGAAGCGGCCACCGCTGCAGATCAAGTGGTTGTTACTTCAGATAACCCCCGCTCAGAGGTACCGCTGGCGATCATCAATGACATCATCGCGGGAGTGCCCGACGAGTACCGTGGGAGGGCTGTGGTTGAGCCAGATCGTCTCTCCGCCATAGCCGTAGCGCTCCGGTCCGCCGGTACGGGCGACGTCGTGGTCATTGCTGGGAAGGGTCACGAAACCACACAAACAGTTCACACCACCGTTTCGTTCTTCGACGACCGAACTGCTGCTCGAACCTTGCTGGAGAACATGTCGTGATTGCCATAATTTTTGCGGGTGCTACCGCGATGTTCGTGTCGATGTTCGGGACGCGCATCGTCATCCGATTTTTTCAGACCCGCGGCAAGGGACAACCGATTTTGGGCAAGGAAGACCTTGGCCCCGAGCACCACATGAGCAAAGCCGGCACCCCCACCATGGGAGGTCTGGCCATTGTTGTCGCGGCCTTTGCTGGATGGATGGTGGCGCACGTTCGTGACCTTGCATTTTCGCGCCAGGCCGAGATTGCCTGGATTGCAATTCTCGTGATGGCGGGCATGGGTTTCCTCGACGACTATCTCAAGGTGAAGCGTGCCCACAACCGTGGCGTGTTCTGGAAGAAGAAGAGCTACATCACCTTCACGCTGAGCCTGTTGCTCGCATGGTGGATGGTCAGCGCCACCAACATCAGCACCGCATTGTCGTTTACCAGGTCAGACCTACCCGGTTGGCATATGCCTTGGTACGTGTGGGTGCTTTGGGCGGCCACCATGATTTGGGCCACGAGCAACGCCGTCAACGTCACCGACGGACTCGATGGTCTCGCCGCAGGCTCAGCGATGATGGGCTTCTTGGCGTTCACCATCATTGGCTACGTGGCATTGCGCTATCGCGGTATCTACTCCGATGTGGTGAACCCACTCGACTTGGCCGTGCTGGCCGCAGCCTTCGCTGGCGCGTGTGCTGGTTTTCTGTGGTTCAACGCTGCGCCCGCGCGAATCTTCATGGGCGACGTCGGCGCGCTCGCGCTCGGAACCGCATTAGCGCTGCTTGCGCTCACGCTCAACACGCACCTGTTGTTGATTCTGATTTGCGGTATCAACGTGATGGAAGCTGGCTCGGTTGGCATCCAGATGATCGTGTTCAAGGCCAGTGGCCGCAAGAAGCGTCTGTTCAAAATGTCGCCCATTCATCATCACTTCGAACTTGTTGGTTGGCCTGAGACAACCGTGATCATTCGGTTCTGGCTGATCTCGGGTATCTGCGTCGCAAGTGCGCTTGCGTTGTTCATTGCCGACTTCACCAAGCAGGTACAAGGCTGATGCCTCGCGTGCTGGTGTACGGCGTTGCAATCGCCGGCACGGCAACCATTCGGGCTCTTGTTCAACGTGGCTACATCGTTGTTGCGGCCGACGACTCGATCAACGACACCAAGGTCGCGGTTGCTCACGAGTTCGGCATCGAGCTCGTTGCGTCTCCTGACGCGGCCGCAATCCAGCGCTTAGTTGCCAGCTGCGACTTCGTCGCTCCGGCCCCCGGTGTTCCCGAAACGCACCCTGTGGTCCTAGCGGCATTGGCATTGGGGAAGCCGTTGCGTACAGAGATCGACCTTGCTTACGAATGGGAGCAACAGCGCAGTGGCGGTCCGCGCCCGATGCTGGCGGTCACCGGCACCGATGGCAAGACGACTACAACGTTGCTCGCCACCGACATGCTCATCGCCGCCGGACTCAATGCTGCGGCAGTGGGCAACACCGACATTCCGCTCATCGAGGCCATCGACGACCCGTCCCTCGACGCCTTCGTGGTTGAGTGCACCAGCTTTCGGTTGAGTTGGACCACGATGTTTCGCGCCGAAGCCGCGGCGTGGCTCAACCTTGCGCCCGACCATCTCAACTGGCACGTAGACCTTGCGAGCTACGAAGCAGCGAAGGCGCGCATTTGGATGCATCAACGTCCCGACGACGTTGCGATTGGCTTTGCCAACGATCCCACAGTGATGCGACATCTCGAGGGAGTTCGCGGACGTCGCTTGAGCTTCGGCCTCAGTGGTGCCGACTATCGCTGTGAGCGTCTGCCCGTTGTGGGCGGGGCGCTTGTTGGTCCGCGGGGCACGTTGTGCTCAGTCGACGAGATGCGCCGGTCGTTGCCCCACGACATCACGAATGCTCTCGCGGCAGCAGCGCTGGTTGAGCAAAGTGGGCTCGCCGGTACGGCAGCGATAGCGACAGCGCTGCGCTCATTTGTGGGACCTCCGCACCGCATTGAGCCTGTCGGTCACGCTGGTGGTGTGCATTGGTATAACGACTCAAAGGCCACCACACCTCACGCCGCACTCACCGCGATTCGCGCGTTCAATCATGTGGTGCTCATCGCCGGTGGTCGCAATAAGGGTCTCGATCTGGCCTCGCTGGCAACAGAGCCACAACGTATGCGTGGCGTTGTTG
>Ga0194035_1000074_pt1 | contig 59623 bp, 48 predicted proteins | sample JunL2320m_MetaG_FD_148680 | JGI IMG/M metagenome (GOLD analysis project Ga0194035, IMG submission 148680) | Anoxic zone freshwater microbial communities from boreal shield lake in IISD Experimental Lakes Area, Ontario, Canada - Jun2016-L239-20m | ecosystem: Environmental > Aquatic > Freshwater >...
GATAGGTGTGGTCGCAGATGATCCCGAGCATGACGCCTGCACACAGATACACCACGAGCACGAACCGGCTCGGGATGACGTTCTCCATCAGTGGGGCCCGCACGAACAAGCGCCAGGGGGTCCACCCATGAAACGACAGTCCGAGCGACAAGAACGCTGCCAGCACCCCCAAGGCACCGAACAGCCACAGGCGGACGTCGCGGTGCCACAGCACCAGACCTACCGCCACTACCCCGACCAGTCCGTAGCCCAGATACTGCTGGGAGAGCGTGGGTCCCTGGTACCCACCCAACTGGTGGGTCAGGGCCGTGATGTGGGCCGATGGAACCATCGGATGCACGAACAGGCCCATAGTGCTGCCGCCGTAGCTGAGGAGCCCGTTGCTCCCCCACACGTCACCAGACAGATGAGCGGGCCCAGCCAGGGCGAACCAGGCCGGATAGGCCAGGAGCACCACCGAGCTGATGACGGCGGCAACTATGCCGCGCAGCGCATACGGGGCTCGAGCCACCAAGACCTGGCGGTGGGCGAGGCCCCAGAGCACCACCACGACCGAACCGACGGCAGCCATGATCACCAAGAGCACGAGCGACTCAGTGCCGACTAGGAGCTGAGCCAAGGCCAAGGCGCCGATGGCCAGACCGGTGAGCCACGGACGCCAGCGCTGGCGGATGAACAGTTCGTCGAGGCAGAGGACAATCAGCGGGGGCACCGGCGCCATGGACAGCATCAGGTGGGCATCGTTCAGGCTCACCATGATGAAAGGAGAGAAGCCATACAGCAGGCCGCCCACGAACGCGGCCGGCGACCACGACACCCACCGGCGCAGGAGCACGTACATGGCCAGGGCAGACAGGAACGGGCTGAGGGTGAGCACCACGTTGAGCGTGGCGATCGGACCGAACACCCAGGTCACCGGAGCCAATACGATGCCGAGCCCGACCTCGGCGGTGTTGGAGAGCAGGTTGATACCCCCCGGGTGGAAGAGGAAGGTGGAGTACAGCGGGTTCAGCCCGTGCGCCATGGCGTAAGCCGGCCACTCGAAGAACCAGGTGAACAGCGAGGTATCGCCACATCCACAAGTGGTGGTGGAGGTCGGATGGGTCGACCACACGTTCCACCACAGCGCCACCGACAGCACCAGATAGCCAGCGGCGCCCGCCACCAGCGACCACCACCGGTGAGTCCTCGGCGGGGTCGTCTTGGACACGTCGCCCGGTTCAGCGGTACCGCCGTGCGTCACTTCCGTCGGCTCGGCATCGGTGCTCTCGGCGGTCGCCCCCACCACGGTCATCGGGCCGCACCAGCCACGAAGGTGTCGGCGTTCCCAACCTCGATCAGCCCGTCGGGTGCCATTGCACGCGCATCAGTGGTGATCGCATCAGCGTCCAGCGGCACGGAACCAGCACCTATCCCAGCACCTATCCCAGCACCTATCCCAGCACTTGCCACCACACCCCAGACGGCCAGGATCCACCACCCCTCGAGCAGCGGGTATTCGGTGATCCGGTGGACGGTCGATCGGATCCACGGCTCGATGGCCCCCGATCCGGTCACCAGCGCCCCACCCACAGCAGCCAGGCCTGCCACTAGGGCCAGCCACGCCCACAGATCGTTGCCGATGCCACCACGGCGCCGGACCGACGACAACAGCAGCCCGCCTACCACCGCCACGGGAGCGGCCACCACCAGCACGTGGAGATAGGGGCTCATGCCGTGCATCGTGGCTGTGGCCCGCGAGGCCAGATCACCCGAAGTGGAGAACGAGGATGTGGCGCCCCGGGCGCCGATGGCTTTCATGAGTACCGGCCACCAGACCAAGATGGCGAGCTCGCATGCGGCCAGCATCACCGGGGACGCCCACCGGCGCCAGCCCGCTCGCAATCCGGACACACCGATCGATCGGGCCGCGATCAGGACGACCAGGGCGGTGGCGGTGACGAATCCTTCGTTTTTGGATAGGCCGGCCACCAGGATCAGCAGCGCAGCCGCCGACCGTGTCGATCGATCGACATGGACCTGGAGCCCATAGGCGACCGCTCCCACGGCAGCCAGCGACCAGATCGGATCGGCATACCCATTGGTGAGGAACGGCTCGGTGGCACCAGCAGCCACGAACACCAGGAGGACGGCAGCGACCACGCCGATGACCATCGGCGCCCATGGTGGCTTACTCGGTCCGGGTGGGCCGCTCGAGCGACGCACCAGACGAGCAGACACACCACGCCCCACCTCCACCAGGGCCAGTGCGGCCGTAGCCAGGGCGCAGGCGTTCAGCACGGCGATCAAGGCGACCCCGAGCCGGGCCGTGTGGATCCCAGTGATCTTCCATGCAACGGCGGCCACAGCACTCACCAGGGGCGGATAGGCGCTCTGGGTCAACTGCAAGTCCCGGGCCTTCATGTCGATCAACAGCTGGGCATGGCTTTGGAGGAACCAGCCGGGGCGCATCACCCACAGGGCGCGGGCATCGAACCCCACGGTGGGCGAGCGCAGCCCCCGCAGGCTCCAGGCGCACGACATGAGCACCACGACGAATCCCACGGCACCGATCAACCGATGCCGACCGCGACCGGGGACATCGGACGAGGAGGAGGACGGCCAAGGACCCCGCTCCGGGTGCATCACCCACAGGGCGAAGACAGCGCCGGCGGCCACCATAGCCAGGCCCACGAACCAGTTGAGGAGGCCGCCGCCGAAGGACAGCGAGGCCGAGGCAGCCAGGCCGGCCAACACCGCTCCGGCCAGCGGGACCAGCGGAACGGCGAACCAGCGCAGACCTATGGCGGCCACCACTGGCATGCACCCGGCGGCCGACAGGACGGTGACCGCCACCATGGTGGCCAAGACGGTGTTCACAGCGGCGGGGCCGGCGGCGGGCCCTGGCCGTCCACGTGGTCACCGGTTCCGAGGCGGACCAAGGTGCGGCCGTCCAGACCCACTGAGGTGGCAACCACCCGGGTGCCGAGGCACGCCTCGGGACCGGACGTATCGTTGCGGAGCGTCAGCACGACTTGAGCCGGAGATGAGCGCTCGGCCACTTTCACCCAGTTGCCGAAGCCCTTGATCATGGTGACCACGTCGGCCAGGTTCTCAGCGCTGAGGCGCACGGACTGGTCGGTCGCAACCAAGCTGTGGGCCTGGACATCGATGCACCGGTAGAAGGCGTCATCGACCTGGGCATCATGCACGGCGTGGCTGTCCATCTGCTGCGACACGGTGCTGTAGCCGCGCGCGGCCTGGCCGGTCAGCGCGGCCAGGGCCACGACGACTACGAGGCAGCTCCCCACCGTCACCAGGGCCGTCTTCACCGGGTGGGGCCGGTGCGTCCCCTCAGGGGTTCCCACTGGTGTCACGGGGGGCGACGCTACCAGTCGGCCCCGGTCAGGCGAGGGTCAGGCGAGGGTCAGGCGAGGGTCAGGCGAGGGTCAGGCGAGGGTGGGTTCGCCCACCGTGGCGTTGTCGTTCGACCCCACCCGGGACCAGGGGCGCCTGCTCCGGTCCTATCGCGGAGCCGCAAGGGACGTCCTGTCGGATTCCCCCGGTTCAAGTCGAAAGACCGGTCCCAGCCGTCGGTGACCTTCGTCGAGTCCACCCGTCGCCTGGCCAAGAAGGTCACCATCTCGCATGTCGGTGGGCGTTGGCAGGAATCGGCGCTAGAGCGGTATCTGATCCGATACCAGATCCGGCCAGTTTTTCAATCAGTGGTGTGTCCTTCAGCACCTGGCTAGTCCGGCCCCGAGGCCAAGCGACTGCTCGAGGCCAGAAAAGACCGGTGTGCAGTCGCTCACATGAGAAGGCAAGTGGTTGCATCCGGTTCGGAAGTCAGGTGTGGATGTGTCTTTCTAGGTGCATCTATCTCACCAAGCTGGCGGAACTAGCCGAGGGCCAGGACGCAAGCAGCCACACGCTCCACGGAGGCCGGAGAACCCGGCGCACCTAGTGCCGTGCAGTCCGCCAGTGCTGCTGGGGTCGGGCCCGGCGCCTGGGACATCCCACCGGCGATGCCCGACCAGACCCACGAACCATGGCTCCGTTGCGGTGCCCGGCCGACCACCGCAGTCATGAATGCCACCGTGTACGGCACCGAGGTGACCTGGTCGTAGGCGGGCAGGCTGCGTTCGTCGGGCAGCACCACCCCCGTGACGCCCCAGGCCGTCAGGGCTCGCCGGGTGGCAGTGACATCACCGGGACGCAGGACTTGGCCGGTAAAGGAGAACGAGGCCCGGCCGATGGCATCGGCCCCGGCCCGCTGGCGACCAGCCCGCTCGATCACTCCGCCGGGTCCGCCCCCGCCCACCATGTCGTAAGGGAAGTCGCCCACCGCCTGCCAGGCCATGGCGCTCTCGATCAACTGGTACGGCACCGGGAACACCAATAAGACCTGGTGGCCAGGCAGGCGCGGGGCCACCCGGGTGAACCAGGTAGGTGACCGCACGGGCTGGGTCACCATGGGCACGGTCACGGCCAAATAGTCGGCGATCGGACCGAGCGCCACTACGGCCACGACCAGCCCGGCCACCGACGGCGCCCAGCGGTGTGTGCGTGCGTCCCTGCCGCCGGTGACTCCCACCCCATCTGGGGCGGCAGTGCCACCCGTGCGTCGCCGAACGGCCAGATAGGTGTGGTCGATGGCGATCCCCAGCATCACGGCCAGTGACAGATAGACAACCACCAGGAATCGGCTGGGGATGATGTTTTCGAAGAGGGGGAGGCCGGACAGGATCTGCCACGGGAGCCACACCGAGTGACTGGCGCCGAGGGAGAGCACGGCCGAGGCCAGAGCCAGCATCCCGAAGAACCACAGCCGCCGGTCCCGCCGCCACACCAAGAGGGCCAAGACGGCAACGGCGAGGATCCCGAGGCCGACATACTGCCCAGAGATGGTGGGCCCCTGGTAGCCGCCGACCCGGTGGGTGAACAGCGAAAAACCGGTCGACACCGGGGTCGGCCACAGGTACCCCTTCACCGTGGTCCCCTCCAGACCGAGTTCCAAGGTGGGCCACACCCGCCCCGATGTGTGGGCGGGGCCGGCCAAGGCGAACCACGTCGGATAGGCCAGCAGGACCAAGGCCGTGCCGGCCGCAGTAGCCAAGCCGACGGCCACCCGGCGGGCACCGGCACGCAACGCGTCGCCATGGCGGATCCCGTAGGCCAGCATCGCCACGGCAGCTAACGCACCGATGATGCCGAGCAGCAACAGGATCTCGGTGCCCACGAAGAACTGCACGCCAGCCAGCAGTCCCAAGGCCACGCCGATCACCACCGGGCCACGTCGTCGGCCGAACACCAGCTCATCGAGACAGAGGACCATCAGCGGCGGCACCACAGCCCAGCCCAGCATGAGGTGGGCATCGGACAGGCTCACCAGGACCAAGGGAGAGAACCCGTAAAGCAAGCCGGCAGCGAAGGCGGCCGGGCTCCACGACACCCACCGACGCACCAGCACGTACATGGCCAGCGCCGACAGTGCCGGGGCCAGGGTGATGGCCACGTTCATGGAGGCCACTGGGCCGAAGATCCAGGTGACCGGGGCCAGCACTGTGCCGAGGGCCAACTCGGACGTATTGGCCAGCAGGTTGGCCCCGCCGGGATAGGACATGGCCGTCGAGTACAGCGGATCGAGACCGTGGGCCAGGGCGTGAGCCGGCCAGGCGAAGAACCACAGGAACAGGGCGCTGTCGCCGCATCCGCACGTCGTCGTCGACGTCGGATGCGATGACCACACGCCCCACCAGACGACAACGGTCAGCGCCAGATACCCGGCCGCGGCCACGGCCAGGGCTCGACCTCGTCCGCTCCCCTTTCGGCTTCGACCGGTGTCCGTCGTTTGGTCGGCAGAACGAGCGTCAGACATCGGGCACTCCTTCGGCCAGCACACAGGCGGGGACCGCTAGGTGGCTGGCGGTCGATCCACCATCGGCGGTGCAGCGGGCGAACCATCCAGACGACACCGGTACCGGTGCGGGTGCTGATCGCACTGCGCCCCACACCCACGCTCCGTGGTCGCGTGTTGGTGCCATGCCCAGGGCGGCAGTAAACAGGCCGGCGGCGTAGGCGGTGCCCCTCCCCTGCTCATAGACAGGCAAGCCGGGCTGGTCGGGGACGACCACGGTGGTCACCCGCCACAGCGCCAGGGCCTGGCGGATGGCGGCCAGATTGGCCGCGGTCGGCTGGGGTGCCGGGCCGAGTGGCAGCGATGCGGCCGACAGCACCTCGAACCCCGGCCGGGCCGCACCGGCTCGAGACGGCTGGCCTTGCGGTCCCCCACCCCCGGCTTGAGCCCACTGCATGGTGTTGACCGCCTGCCACGCCTCGGATGACTGCAGTCCCGAGAACGGCACTGGATAGGCCAGCACCACTCGGCCGGCTGGCACCACCGGACCTCGCTGCGCATACCACTCGGGCAGCACCACCGGTCGAGTGGTCAGAGGGACCTGAGGACCGAGCACGGCCACGGTGGGCAGCACTACCAGAGCCATCAGGAGCCAGGAGCAGAGGCTGGCTCGCCACACGGAACCCCCAGGTGCAGACCACCGGGTTACCAGCCAATCGTGGACATGGTCGACCACCAGGGCGGCCATGACGGCCACACACAACGTCACCACCAGGACGAAGCGGACCTCGACGATGTCGCCCACCCACGACACGTGCACCAGGAGGTCCCACGGGACCGGGTAGCCGTGCCCGGGCGCCAACGACAGGACGCCGGCCAGCAGTCCCACGGCGGCGAACAGCAGCAGACGGCGGTCTCGCCGCCACACCACGGCGCCCACCACTGCCACCAGCAAGACACCCAGACCGAGATAGCCGAGCCCCACCAGGACCGGCCCCTGGTAGCCGCCGAACCGCAGCATCGAGGGCCTGAGGTCGGCCAGGCCCCCGGTGGTGACGAAGCTCGACCAGGTCGTGCCGTAGCGAGATGTCCCTCCGACCGACCAGATCGGTCCCACCAGGTGGGCCGGCCCGGCCAAGAGGAACCAGAGCGGATAGGCCAGCACGAGCACTGCCACAGCGACGGCCACCGCAGAGCCACGCACGGCGCCAGCCATCCGGGGTCCGATGGCTGACGGCTGGGACAGCGCGGCCCACGTCACCAGAACGGCCATTGCCATCAGTGAGGCCAGCACGGTGATGAGCAGGACTTCGGTGCTGAGGAAGAACTGGACGATCACCAGCCCGGCCAGGGCCAGTCCGTTCTTCCACGGCGAGCGACGTTGGGTGACCAGCAGATCAGCCAGGAACAGCACGATGAGCGGAGGGATGGCCAGGAAGGCGATGTTGATCTGGTTGAGCGCCAACTCGGTCACCACGAACGGCGCGAATCCATAGGCCAGCCCGCCGAAGAAGGCGGCCGGCGTCCACGACACCCACCGACGCAGCAGGGCGAACATGGCTAGGGCAGAACACAGGGGAGCCAAGGTGAGGGCCACGTTCATCGACGCCACCGGACCCACCAGCCAGGTCATCGGGGCGAGGAGCACTCCGAGGGCGACGACGCTGGTGTCGTTCAGCAGGTTGATGCCGCCCGGATGGAAGAGGTAGGTCGAGTACAAGATGTTGTGACCGTGGGCCATGGCATAGGCGGGCCACTGGAAGAACCAGAGGAAGCGGGCCGCATCGCCACAGCCGCAGGTCGTAGTGGAGGTGGGATGAGTCGACCAGACGTTCCACCACATGACGACAGCCAGCACGGCGTAGGCGGCGGTGGCTAGCAGCCACACCCGAAGCCGGCCCGACTCGCGGGCACGAGGCGGCGGCCAATCAGTCCCGGTCGTTCCAGTCACGGCCGCACTAGTCACCGGCCTACTGGTCACCGCTTTCCCGTCCCGGTCGCCGGCCGGCACAGTTGCCCCACGGCGACCGCCGGGTCGGCGCGGAACTCCATGGTGGTGAACGAGAGGCTGCTGGCCGCGTTCGACACCATGCGAGAGATTGTCAGTGGGCTGGTGATGGCGTCCAGGTACGCAGCCAACGGGTCACAGCCGATGGCCATGCGGGCCGCAGCCACGCGCTCTGGCCAAGGGCCGTCGGCCACCACCGGTGTCTCGCCGGGCACGCCGAACCGCCCCAGCATCCACGAGGGACCGACCAGCTTTTCGTGTCCGGGCCGAGCGTGGTGATCCACCGTGGTGTGGCTGCCGATGGGATTGGCCAACGAGTAGGTGTCGTAGATGTAGACGTCGGGGCCCACCAGATAGCCGATGACCCCGATGGCTGGGAGGTTGACCGCCAACTTGAACGGCAGCGATGACTGGGCCGGTGACGCAGACGCCGCATCAATAGGTACGAACGGGTTGGTGATGACCAGCACCTTTTGGTGGCCGGGCGGCACCCGCCGGGCGGCCTCGGCCAGTACGACTCCAGCCCGGCCCGACAGTGCCCGGGCGTAGTCGTCGCCCGTCACCGGGTGGGCCGACCCGGTGGCACCGATCCAACTGTTGCGCTCATTCGAGATGAACACGGTCTGCGGGTTGAGCCCGGGGACCACCGGTGGCACGAACCGCAGCCAGCCGAGGCAGACCACCGACCAGACGGCGATACCGGCGACCGGCGCTACCAAGACACCCCGCAGTGAGCGGACCCCTACGTAGACGGGCAGGCACAGGGCGAAAAAAGCGGGCAGGAGAAGACGGGCGTGCATGTAGTCGCCGCCGACTTCCACCACGTAGATCAGGTCGACCAGTCCGACCACCAGCGGCGTGCACAGGACCAGCACGGCGGCGCGATCTCCCGCCCCCCACCACCGGACGACACGGACTCCGACGATCGGCACGGCCAAGAGGAGCGGGAGCCACAGCGCGTAGGGAGCCGCAAAGTTCCGCAGATAGGTGGCGCCTTGAGACCACCACGACGACCCAGCCGCCTTGGCCAACGCTGTGGAGGGAACCAGCAAGGCGTAGTACCCCATTCGGAACAGCTCGTAGGCGACCGGAGCAGCCACGGCCGCGGCCACTACGCCAACACACCGAATCGCCCTCGACCGGTCCGAGGGCCACTGGGCTGACGACACCAAGGCGACCAGAGCGGCGACAAACACAGCAGCCCCGGCCAACAGCTCGGGCCGGATCAGCGCGCCCACTCCGAACACGACGGCCGTCCACCCGGCACCTGTGCGTCGGAACCCGACCCGGACCAGCAGCAGAAAGGACACCCCCAGCCACAAAAAGACCATCGACATCTCGAGTCCCGAAGTGGCGAACTCCCACACCCCGGCGACCACCGACACCATGAGGAGACCGAGGGGCAGCACCGTCCCTTCGTCGTGGCGGGCCCCGAGGCGCACGACAGCCAGCCCTGCGGCCACGAACCCGCCGGAGGTGCACACCAGGCCGAGGACGACCGAGGTCCACTCCAACGAGGCCCATGGAGTGATGGCGTGGAGCCCGGCCAGGGTGAGCATCCACAGCGGATCCGAGTCCACCTCGACCCGCTCGCCCACATTGAACACCGGCCCGAATCCGGCCAGGAGGTTGTGGATGATCCGAAAGTTGATGAAAGCGTCCTCGTCGACCCACCGGTAGGTCCAAGCGCCCGCTAGGACGACGAGCAGGGGCACCACGATCGGCCACCAGGAATGGAAGTTCGATCCGGGCGTCGAGCCCGGCGCACTACCGGGTCCGACGGGGGACGTGGCCCCGGTCGCTGCGTCATCGCCGATCGGACCTGGTCCAGACGTGACGACGGTGTTCCCCCGGTGTGCGATGGGCGTGATGGTAGTGGAGCAGGCCCTCGGTACGGTGTCCGGCCGCCTCGAGCGATCGCCCTGCCCGTGGCTGGCCGCCAGAGCTCGACCACAATCACACGCCGATCCGGAAGGTCCCTGGAGTACGATCCTCGCCATGCGCGTACCCGGTGGACGATGCGGAACGGCTCCTCCGACCTGCGCCACCCGGTCCGTCGGGACCGAGTAGGCCACCGATGGCCGACCGGGGCGATGCCGCCTCCACCCCCACGAGTGGACAGATCGACGCTGGCTCTCTGACCTCATCGAACACTCCGGTGGGCGAGCCCGCGCTCGACCTGGCTGCATCCGGTACGCCTGAGCCCTACCGGTTCCGCTTGGGCAACCGTCCCCCGCTGACCGGAGTGCGGGCACTCGCTCTCTTCACCGTCCTCACGTACCACTCCAACTTCAAGACCCTGCCCGGCACCTGGGTGGCCCTGCAGGTCTTCTTTGTGCTTAGCGGGTTCCTGATCACGGCCATGCTGGCCGGTGAGGGCATGCGCAACGGGCGGATCAGTCTGGGAGCCTTCTACGCCCGCCGAGGGGTCCGACTGGTCCCACCACTGCTCCTGACCATCGGCCTGCTGGCCATCTACGCCCACTTCGTGCCCATAGCTGATGCCGCCCACCGCCTATGGGGGGACAGCCTGGCGGCGATGTTCTACTACGCCGACTACCGCCAGGCCCTGGGTCATGCACCGTTCTTCGGCTACTTGGCCCAGACCTGGTCGCTCTCGGTGGAGGAGCAGTTCTACATCTTGTGGTCCCTGGCCATGGTGATCGTGGTGGCCACCCATCGACGGCGCCTGGCCTATGGACTGGCCGTGGTGGGGATGCTGGCGTCGACCGGCACCCGGCTCTACCTCGTCTACCACGCACCCCACTTCGACAACACGGTGTTCACCCGGGTGTACTACGCCTTCGACACCCGTGCCGATGCCCTCTTCTTGGGCTGCCTGCTCGGGCTGCTGGCTGCGGACGGCTACCTGCACGGGTGGGCCCGCTGGGCCCGGGGGCTGCTGACGGTGGCGGCGGCGGCCTCAGCCGCTTTCTTGTGCTGGATCCTTTGGTACGCCCTGCTGTTCACCGAGAACTTGGCCGTGTGGTGGCTCCCCACCAGCACCGTGGCTTCGGCGGTGATCATCACCTACTTCGTGATCTGCCCGGCCAGCCTGGGGTCGCGCCTTACCGGAATCGGCATCCTGGTGTTCATCGGCGATCTCTCCTACACCGTGTATCTGGTCCACTTTCCCGTCTACCTGGCCATGGAGCCGGACACCACGGGCTGGTCGTTCTGGCCCAACGAGTTGGCCCGCCTGGTCGTCATCTTCTCCATCGCCATCTTCAGTTGGTTCCTGATTGAACGGCCGCTGATGCGGTGGCGGGCCCGTTCGGCGGCCCGTGCCGCCGGCGGCAACTGACCGAACGGCAAGCCGCGCCCCCGAGATGCCGGGGTCTCAGGGGTACGATCGCGGCGTGGGAACAGCTGTGGAGGGCCAGGCCGCAGCCGGGTCGACGATGGAGGGCGTGCCGATGCCCTCCGACGATGCTGGGACAGCCGTCCGTCCCGAGCCCCACCTGGGTCGGATCCCTGCCCTCGATGGCATCCGAGCCTTGGGCATCATCCTCGTCCTGTGCTTCCACGGCGGGTTTTCGTGGGCCAGTGGCGGGTTCTTCGGCGTCGACGTGTTCTTCGTGCTGTCGGGCTTCTTGATTACCGGGCTGCTCGTGTCCGAGTACCGGCAGAACTCGGGGATCGGCCTGGCTCGCTTCTGGGGCCACCGGGTTCGCCGGCTGGTGCCCGCACTCCTGGTCCTGCTGGCCGGCGTGGCGTTCTACGGTCTGTTCCTGGCCCCATCGGACACCCTGGGCCAACTGCGGGCCGACGCCCTGGCCACGCTGCTCTACGTCAACAACTGGCACCAGGCCACGGGCGGCCAGGGCTACTTTGCTGCCCTCAACACCCCGCGCCCGCTGCTGCACACCTGGTCGCTCTCGATCGAAGAGCAGTTCTACCTGGTGTGGCCCCTGGTGGTCCTGGGCATCCTGGCGTGGAGTCGATCGCTGCGCACCCTGTTGGTGGTCACCGTGGCCGGGGCGGCGGCCAGCGCCATCGCCATGGCCGTGGTCTTCGCCAACGGGTCGGGCCAGAACCGCGCCTACTACGGGACCGACACCCGGGCTCAGGCACTACTGATCGGTGCCGCACTGGCCATCGTGCTGGCCCACCCCCTCCCCAAGCGTCGGGACACAGCGGTGGCGACCACATCGCTGGTGCGATCGTTCGCCCTTTCGACGTCGGCCCGCACCGGACTGGTGGTGGCGGGCGGGGTCGGACTCGTGGTGGTGGTGTGGATCTCCGTGGCGAATGGCAGTGCCACCGATTGGATCTACCGGGGCGGGTTCACCGCGGTGGCCCTGGCCACCGCGGCGGTCATCGCCTGCGTGGCGTTGGTACCGGACAGCCCGTGGGCCAAGGTGCTGTCGTTGCGGCCGGTGCGTTACGTCGGTGCCATCTCGTACGGCCTCTATCTCTTCCACTGGCCGATCTTCGTCATGGTCGATCACGCCCGGACCGGCCTGGACGGCTGGTCCCTGTTCATTGTCCGTGTCGGCCTGTCCGTGGCGGTGGCTGCGGTGTCGTTCCACTTCTTGGAGATGCCGGTGCGCCGCGGGGTCATGCGGGGGTGGCGGGCGTGGGTGGCGGCCCCGCTGGCCGTGGGTGGCACTGCGGCCCTGGTGGTAGCGGGTACGGCCGGGGCCACCACTGCCGTCACCGCCATCCCGGCGGGCACCATCAACACTGGCGCCCACGGACTCCCCCCCGGTGGTGACCCGGGAACCTCGGCCAATGTGACCTCGGTGGCGGCGGGCACACCCGGCCCCATCCGGGTGCTGCTGGTGGGCGACTCCGAGGCCAGCTTCCTCGGGTTCGGCCTGGGTCCGGCTTCGGCCACCTACAACGTGGACTATCAGGGCGACGGGGTGTTCGGATGCGGACTGCTCACCTCCACGACCCAGTTCCACGGCACGGTGGTATCTGGGTCCCTGGGCCAGCGGGGCGGACACGTCATCATTCCGTGCAGCACACAGTTCACCCGGTGGAAGGCCGATGTCGAGGCATTCCATCCCGATGTTGTTTTGTTGGCCGAGGGCGAGTACGAAGTGCGTAATCAGGCCATCGGCGGGGCGTGGGTGCACATCGGTACCCCCCTGGTCGATGCCCGTGAGGCCCGTGCGCTGGCCGCAGCCACCACGGTGCTCGGGTCGACCGGTGCCACCGTCGTGCTCTTGACCGCCCCCCGCTATCACCAGCAAGAGCAGAGCAACGGCCAACCGTGGCCCGAGGATGACCCGGCCCGGGTGGACCGGTACAACGCCATGCTCCGCCAGGTGGCCGCGGGGTCCAAGGGCCGGGTGGTGGTCGCCGACCTAGGAGGCCGGATCGATCCTCAGGGCAAGTACACCACCACCATCGACGGGGTCGTCGTCCGCTTCGCCGACGGGATCCACGTGACCGCCGCCGGGGCCAAGCTGATCGCCCCCTGGCTGCTGGCCACCGCGGCCGGCCTGGGCACCGCCAACCGGGCGGCACGAGATGCGAGCAGCACGTCGGACTCCGCGGCCGAGCCTGGGAGCTAAGTCGGTCCGGGTAGGCGCTGTCCGCCCGAAACGGGCGCGGCAGCACCGTTGCGATCAGTGACCCTGACGGCCATGTCGCCGACCTTGCCGACGTACCCGGGCATGGAGGGAGATGCCGCACTCCACGTCGACAGCTCGATCACCCGGGGCTCGGTGCCGTCAGTTCGGTAGCCGGGACCGAACTGCGCCTTCCAGAAGTCGTTGACCGTGGGGCGGTAGTCATACCGCTCCAGCAGGTTGACCAGACCGATGAACTCCTCGGTGTCGAGCAACTGGGTATCGGCCGTGCCCGCACCGGCATCCCCGACCGCCACTCGAACCCCCGGGGTGAGGTGGGGTGCCACTAGGTAGGCCAGTCGGCCGACGTCGGGGTCGGAAGCGCGGTCCAGCGGAGGGATGGCGGCAACGCGCGCCCACAGCACCACGCCGGCCAGTACGGCCAGGACACTCAGCCCCACCCGAACTGCCGTCAGCGCACTGGCACCTCGACGAGCAAGTGAGGCGCGGACCAAGGCGGCGCCAGCCATGCCCAGTCCGATCAGGGCGGCCGCTGGTAGGACCACGACCCAGATGACCAGGTAGCCGAAGATGAACCCGATCACATGAGTGACCGCCACCACCGAGGCTGCCGTCCCCACCAAGACCAGAACACCTATCCCGAGAGCGAACCGCGACCGCATGCGTGCGCCGACCACCACTACGCCGACAGATGCAGCCACCGTGAGCAGCGACAGTGCCACGACCAATCCGGCGTGCATCGGCACCCCGCCCAGGATCGAAGTCATGACTTCGCCGGGGCCGAACACGATCACGGCGGCACCCGCAGCCACCGCCCACAGGGCGCCGCCGAGTGACTGGCCAGGATGGCCGGCGCTGAAGAACCGCTGGATCAGCGTGATGTTGCCCGGATGGTTGGTCAGCTGCTGCACGAATGGTGCCAACCACATCAGGGCCAGGGCGACCAGTCCCACCCCGGCCAGTACTCGGGCCCACAAGCGAGATGGCGGTGTGTCGACCGGCATGTCGACCGGCATGTCGACCGGCAAGTCGGCCGGCAAGTCGGCCGGCGCACGTGCCGACCCCCGCCGATCCACAACCGCCGTCACCACCCACACCACACCAGCGACACCCACGAACGCCAGGGCCAATGGTCCGGCCGAGATGTTGGTCTGCAGGACGAACGTGGCCACCACCAACGCCCCGACCAGCGAAACACCCGACCGGTCGACGGCGCCTGCGCACAGCAGGATCACTAAGAGGAGCGGAAATAGGACCACCATCGGGTTCCACGGGCTGACGAGCGCACCGAGCACGCTCTCGGAGTACGTGGTGGCGGATGGGCCGCCGGCAGCCAGCACGGCGGCCAGCGCGCATACGCACATGGCCGCCCACAGGGCCCGTGCCGGTGTGGTCCGGCGTCGGACCACCGCCACGCAAGCGACGGCCGAGCAGGCGTTCAGGAGAGTGGCACCAACGAACATCGAGGAGACACTCGAGCCCAGCACCCGGTAGACGAAGGACTGCAGGTAGAAGTAGCTAGGTCCGGGATGGTTCCAGTTGTTGTGGTCGAAGACACCGAGCTGCTGCTTCCAGGCCAGGGCCCGCCGGACGTGAAGGTCGATGAGGGCGAGGTCGTCAGCCAGCGTGAGATTGGCCGACGGGGACGTGGCCAACCGCACTAGTGCGTAGGCGAAGGGGACGACCACCACGGCGAAGGCCAGAGCGGTAAGCCATCGTCCGGACGGGACGGCCTGGTCGGCGGAGCGCTGGTCGGCCATATGCCGTGCAGAAGGAGATCCCACGATGCGTGGATCGTACGGCACCGCCCCAGGTACCGCGGTGCCGGGTAGGTCTAAAAGCTGGGGACGTACCCGCCGCGGCCCATCGATTCGCTGACGAACGGATCCACCGAGTCATCGACGCCGCCCACCACCTCGGTGATCCACTCCAGACGCTGACGCAGGATCCGATCCACCCCGCCCTGCAGGGTGGACGAGCTCACGGCGCACGAACTGCAGGCACCTTGGAGCTGCACCTCGACCACACCGGACTCCACATCGGCCGAGATGAGAGCGAGGTCACCACCGTCGGCCTGCACCGATGGCCGCATCAGTTCGATGATGGCCGTGAGCGCGGCGAGACGCTCGGCGCGCTCCTCTTCCGAGAGGGCCACGGCAACCCCATCCGCATCTTCGGCTGGGTCCTGTGCGCCTTGGGGCTGCGTCTCTTCGGGGTCCACGGTCTCATCTTTCCGCCGGATCGATCGCCCGGCACGAGCTGACGGATCGTCATGCTCAGCCCCATTCTGCCCTGTCCACCAACCCAACCGTGCGCCGGGCCTGCGACCAGCCGTCGGCACCGCCATGAGCGGCCACCATCCAACCAACCGGTCGCCACCATGGCCAGAGCCCGGGGGGTACGATGCGGCGTGGCAACGGCGCGACATTTCGAGCCCCCAGGGGCTATCGGGCTCATCCTGCCCACCCTCGTCCAGGACACCGTCCCGACATGGGCGGCAGATCCCGATTCCACCGCACCAGACGCCGACCCCCTGGTCGAACTGGCCGATCTGTGCCGACAGGCCGAAGCGGCCGGAGCCGATGCCCTATGGGCCTGTGACCACCTGTTCTGGCACGGTCCGTGCCTCGAGTGCATGGTCGTCCTGACTGTGGCTGCCACTGCTACCGATCGGGCCGCCCTCGGCACCTGCGTCATTCAGCTGCCGCTGCGCCGGGCAGTATCGGTGGCCAAGCAGACCGCCACCCTCCAGACCCTCAGCCGGGGCAGGATGATCTTAGGGGTAGGTGTCGGCAGCCACCCCGGCGAGTACGAGCAAGTGGGCGCGGCCTACCACCGTCGTGGCCACGATCTCGATACTGGCATCGGCGAACTTCACCGGGCGTGGGGCTCCGGTGCCGGGCACACCGCTGGTGACACGTCATCGACCGATGCCACCGAGCGCTACCGCATGCTGCCGGCCCCCGCTCCGGTGCCGGTGTGGGTCGGCGGCTCCTCTGACGCCGCCTTGGTCAGAGCGGCCCGTCTGGCCGACGGCTGGATGCCGCTGTTCTTGTCGGTGGATGAGTACGCCGATGCGATCAAGCGCCTGACCAAAGAGACCGAGGCATCGGGCCGGGCCCCAGAAGCGGTCACCCCGGCCATGGTCCTGTTCGTCTCGTTGGACGACGATCGGGCACGCGGCGTGGCCAAGGGCACCGGATGGATGGGGTCTCTCTACGGACTTCCGCCCAAGGCGTTCGAACGCCATCTAGTGGCCGGATCCGCCGCTGAGGTGGCGACACGGGTCGCCCAGTACCGAGCCGCCGGGGCCGCCCACATCGCCGTCTATGTCACCGACGACCAGCCCATCGATCAGTTCGAGCACCTCATGGCGGCGCTGCCGGCCGCCGGCGTGCCGACCCAGACCTAACCCACCCAGACTCAGTCGACCAGCAACCAGGCCCCAGAACAGAGGACCCATGGACCGATCCACTTACATCGTGGGAACCGCAATCACCCCCATGCAGCGCCGCGACCTCTCCATCGAGGAGATGTCGCACCAAGTGGTCGACCATGCCCTGTCCGATGCCGGCATGACTCCCGACCAGGTCGACCTGGTCGTCTTCGGCAACGCCACCGCCGGCCGCCTGCTCAACCAGGCCTGCATTCGCGGCCAAAGCTTCCTCCTCGATGCCGGGCTGCGCAACGCCGGAATCATCAATGTGGACAACTCGTGCGCCGGCGGATCCTCCGCCCTCCACCTGGCTAACTTGTCCACCTTGGGAGGCGGCGGCACGGTGCTGGCCGTCGGGGTCGAGAAGATGTGGACCGGTCACCGGCTGGAGACCCTGGCCGGCATCGAAGACGGCGTGCCCGAGGTCGACCGGGCGTTCATGCATGGCCACTGGGAGAACCCGTCGGGGTCGGTGCTGATGGCGCTCAACGCCAAGTGGACGGTGGAGCACATGGATGCCTGGGGCACCACCGTCGAACAGGTGGCGTCGGCCGCCGTCAAAGCCCGCAAGCACGGTGCGCTCAACCCCAACGCCCAGTTCCAGAGCGAGGTGACCCTGACTGAGGTGCTGGCCTCTTCCCCTGTAGTTGCGCCACTGACCCGACTGATGTGCTCCTCGTTTACCGATGGGGCAGCCGCCGTCGTGCTCTCGCTCGAGGCGCGTAAAGGTGCACCTCGCATCGTCTCCAGCACCGTGCGCTCCGGAAATGGCGAGATCGACTACCACGAGCGGCTGGCCGAAACGGCGGCCGCAGCCTGGGAGGCCTCCGGTATCGACCCGGGCGACGTCGACGTGGTGGAGTTGCACGATGCCACCAGTGCCGAGGAGATCTGCGCGCTCGAATCACTCGGGTTCTTCAAACCGGGAGACGCAGCCGCAGCCACGGCCGCTGGAGAAACCACCCTCGGTGGTAAGGGCATCACCGTCAACACCAGTGGCGGTCTGGTCAGCCGGGGCCATCCCCTCGGTGCCACCGGCATCGCCCAGGTAGTCGAACTGGTCGCTCAACTGCGCGACGAGGCCGGTGCCCGCCAGGTCCCCGGTGCCCGGTTGGCGGTGGCCGCCAATACGGGTGGCATGATCGGTTCCCATGCAGGCACCACTGACGCAGCGTTCATCGGCATCCACGTACTCGAAGCAGGCTGACCGATGATCGGACGCGGTGGCGTCATCACCGGGTACGGCATCGCCGTGCCCGACAACGTGGTCACCAACGACGACCTGTCCAAGACCCTCGACACCAACGATGCCTGGATCCAGGAGCGCACCGGCATCAAGGAGCGACGCATCGGGGGCACCACGTCGCAGCTGGCCATCGACGCAGGACTGGCCGCGCTGGCCAAGGCCGGACGCCGCCCCGATGAGATCGATGCCATCATTCTGGCCACCACCACCCCCGACCAGATCGTGCCTGGCACCTCGGCCGCCGTCCAAGACGGGATCGGCATCACCGGGGGCGCCTTCGATGTCAACGCCGCCTGCTCGGGATTCGTCTACGCCCTCACCGTGGCCCACGGACTAATCGCTATCGGGGCCGAGCGCCTATTGGTGATCGGATCAGAAACACTGTCCAAGATCACCGACTGGGACGACCGCTCGGTCTCCATCCTGGTGGGCGATGGTGCCGGTGCCGTGGTACTCGAGGCAGTGGATGGACCGGGCCAGTTGCTCAGTTTCACCCTGGGGGCCGACGGATCGCTGCGGCACCTGCTGAAGTGCGACCACGGTGGCTTCCTCTACATGAACGGCAAGGAGATCTTCCGAAAGGCGGTGGCCGTGGTGGTCGACTCGGCTCGCCAGGCCATCGCCGAGGCCGGGCTCACCCCGGACCAGATCGACGTCGTCGTGCCCCACCAGGCCAACCTGCGCATTATCAGCGCCGCTTGTCAGCGCTTAGGCATCCCCGAGGAGAAGGCCGTGGTGGTCATCGACCGCTACGGCAATACCTCCTCGGCCTCCATCCCCCTCGCCCTGGCCGATGCCCTCGACACCGACCGGCTCCAGGCGGGCCACCACGTGCTGCTGACCGGGTTCGGCGGCGGCATGACATGGGCAAGCGCCGTCCTCAAGTGGGGCGGATGACGTCCGATAGGACAGATATGACAAACGAATCCGCTCCTTCTTTGGTCGTCCTGGCGGCCGGCATGGCCCGCCGCTACGGCGGCTGCAAGCCCCTGGCTCCCATCGGCCCGCATGGCGAAGCCGTGCTGGACCTCCTGGTCAGCGATGCCGTCCGGGCCGGATTCGGCCGGATCGTGCTGGTGCTGCACCCCGAAACCGGGCCGGCCATCCGCTATCACGTGGAACAGTGCTGGCCCGAGTCGGTAGACGTGGCTTTCGTGACCCAGCGCCTCCCACTTGGCACGGTGCACGCGGTGTTGGCGGCGGAATCAGCCCTCGAGGGCGGGACCGCGTTCGGGGTGTCCAATGCCGACGACGTCTACGGCGAGGTGGCCATGGGGATGCTGGCCGATCAGCTCCGGTCAGGAGCCGCCGAACACGTACTGGTCGGGTTCGCCCTGCGGTCCACCGTGGCCACTGACGACCCGGTCACCCGCGGGATCTGCACCGTGGGGACCGACGGACTCCTCGTTGGACTCGATGAGCGGCGCCATGTCCACACCGAAGGGACCTCGGGCGGGTTCGTTTCCGACGACGGCCTCGAGCCGAAACAGCTCGATGGCGGCGTGCCAGCATCGGTGAACCTCTGGGGATTCCAACCCGACATCTGGGACGTCTTCCACGCGGCCATGGACGCCTCGGGCCTCGACGAAGAGGCGCTGCTGGCCCAGGTGGCCGCCGGAGCTGAAGTCCCCAAAGCCGAGGTACTGCTGCCCGAGGTGATCTCCACCATGTTGATCGACCGCGTAGGCCTGCCCGTGCGGGTGGTCACCACCGACGCCAAGCTGCTCGGTGTCACCCACGCCGCCGATCTGCCCGTCGTCAGCGCCGAACTGGCTCGCCAGGTGGCGTGGGGTGTGCGGCCGGCGTCCACTTGGGCCCAGGTGGGCTGAGCGCTACTGCAACAGCGCTACAGCCTGCGGGTGACGGCCCGCGAGAGGAACTGCACGTAACCGCCCGAGATGAACTCACCATGCTCGTCGAAGAGACCGCGGTCGTCGAGTTCGGCATGGACCTTCTTCAATCCGGGGAAGGGAATGGTCGGCAGCACGTGGTGCTCGAAGTGGTACTGCATCCGTGCCCCGATGATGTGGTTCTGCAAGAAACCGGCCATGCTCGAGCGAGCCGTCCAGGTCACCACCTTGGGATAGTGCAGCCGGGCGTCGTAGTGCTCAGTGACCGTCTTCAGTCGGACGATCATCGGGAACAAGCAGACGATCGGGATCAACCAAAACACGCCGTAGAACAGCAGACCCCGCAGGACCCCCTGGAACACGATGAACTGGCCGAGCACAATCACCTGGGTGACCGCTTTGCCAACCAGTAGACGCGGCTTAGCCAACAGGCCTGCTGGGGCATCCGACTCCTGGGACGTACCGGCCAATCGGGTGGTGGCCCGCCGGAAGGCGGTGACCCCCAGTAGATCTTCCGCCAGCAACTTGGCCAGTGCACCGCGCTTGGCCGGCACCAGGTAGAAGAACCGGTCTGGGTCCTGCTTGGTGCCCAGGTACCGATGATGAAGCCGGTGGGTAGGTCGGTACTCCTCGACTGAGTTGATGCTCCAGAACGCTGCCGCCCAGTTGGTCAAGTTGTCGTTGGCAGACCGAGACTTGGCCAGCAGGCCGTGGGATCCTTCGTGCACTACTACGCCGAGGGCGTTCATCCGGGTGCCCAGTAGGGCAACGATCACCACCCCGAGCACGATGGCCGCACCGATGGGCAGAGTAGGAAGCAGGTTGGCGCCCACGAGCAGCACGACGATCTCAAGCCAGAGGACGGAGATCATGGTGATCGAGTCGGCGACCGACGGCTCGGCCAGCCCTCGGAGTCGATCGGCACCTAACTCGACGGTGATCTCCTGGCGGAGCACCTTTTCACTCGGTGGCTCCAGATCAGTCCAGCCTGCAGTCATCGCTTTTCCCTGCCTTCCATTCAAATCGTACTGTAGAGTCTGTAGTCCGATCAATGGTTGGCAGTGTAGTTGTTTGCCTTTCTGGCAGGACCAGCGCACGACTGAACCCGAACGATCGATCCGACCCGAGTGATCCAGGAGTGACATGGACCAGGAAGCCCCGACGCCCTGTCCAATCTGCGGTTCCCCACGAACCATGACGTTCCGGACCGACGTCCAGGACCTCGAGTACTTCGTTACCCCGCCGCGACCCTTCACCATGCGGAGATGTGATTCCTGCGCATCCCAGTTCTTGGGGCCTCGGCCCACCGAAGACGAGCTTCCGCCCTTCTATCCCACCGACTATCACGCCTACAACGAAAACCACGGGGCACTGCAGCGGATGTTGGTCAAGCGGCGGGCGAAGTCGCGGGCGAAATTCTACGGCAGCCTGATCACCAATCGACCGGGCCGCCTCTTCGATGTCGGCGCCGGGGACTGCCGCCACTTCGATGAGCTCCGCCGCTACATCGACGTCGAATGCGCTGGGATCGAGATCCAGCCCGATGTGGTCGCCAAGGGACGAGCGCTCGGCTACGACATCATCGAGGGAACGCTCGAGCAGGCCGACCTCACCGGGTACACCGGTCGTTTCGACGTTGTATCGATGAACCACATCCTGGAGCACGTGGTTGAGCCCAAGACCATGCTCGAGCGTTCGTTCGACCTACTGCAGCCCGGTGGTCACATCATCGGACAGCTACCCACGGTGGACTCATGGGAGGCCAAGATCTTCGGCCACAACTGGGGCGGGTACCACTACCCCCGCCATCTGCAGATCCCCTCGAGGGAAGGCCTCGCTCAACTGCTGCGCGACGTCGGCTTCCATGACGTAGTGATCCGCACTGCGCCGCACATCCAGACCACCATCTCCATGCAGAACTCACTGGTCAGAAGGGGTTGGCACCCGAAGATGCAGTACGGAAAGACCCCGGCCTACACCGAGCTCCTGGTGGCGGCTCTCCCGTTCGAGTCGGTGGCGTGGGCAGCAGACAAGGGCGGCATCATCGACTTCCGGGCCACCAAGTAGACATCTAAGGCCAACGGTTCGCACCAAGTCGCCGTTTGCGCCCTGTTACCGATTCAGCGCTCGGCACAGTGTCGGCAACGGCGTGCCCGGTAGATAAGCCACCGCCAACGGGCTTGCAGGCGTGACCTGTCCAGCCGTTGGCGCATGCACCTGAATTGGGCCACCCCCGAGTAGGACCGAATCCCACTGCACGACTCCGTCCATGACCACCTGTTCGACGTGCTTGGCGCCATCGGTGATCACCTGGATCGCATGCGTCGAGCCAACCGGAACAGACACCGGAAGCGATACGCCGGAGCCCACTTTGCGGTCGACCACGAAGTAGACAGACATCATGCCGGGATTCTTCGTGGACTTCGTACCAACCGAGATCGCCTGGGACCCGACAGACACCAGCTCGGCATAGAGCGCAGTGTCCGTCGGATGAAACGTTGCCCGGAACGAATGGACGAACGGCTCGCCGCGTTCGACCAGGATCCAAGTAGTCCGCTGGTACTGCTGAGCCGGCACGGTGGAGTAGTCCTCGCCGGTCGAGACGTACAGGCCCGCACACGACCCGACCACGAACAGCTGACCGGCCGGTGCCCACGGAGGAAGCGTGTCGCCCCGGCGGACCTGACCTTGAAGGGGATGTCCCGACACGTCACTGAACAGCTTCTGCATCTGGACGAAGTGCGCAGCCTGGGCGGCACTCCACTCCTCATTGGGGGAGATGGCGATCCCGACGTTGGCCACCACCGATACGCAACCCAACACCAGAAATATCCCAGCCACGATCCGCCGGACCACGGTGCTCCGGCCGTCCATCCGCCTCCAGATGTCGATCGCTCCGATGATGCCGGCCAGCACAAAGAAGGGCAGGAAGTCAGCCCGATAGCGATCGGTGATGTAGCCCCACCCGAACAGCACCGCCCCGGCGCCAGCCGAGGCCAGCAGCAGGATCCGGGTCAGGTGGACGCGGCCTACTGAGTGCGGTCGGAACGCGGTGATGGTGCCCCAACAGCCCAGCACGAACAGGAGCGGCATAGAGGCCGGGATGCTGGCCGTCCGATAGAGGCGGTCGAAAAGCACCCCGCCCAGCGGACGGGGTGGAGAGGCCGGAAGCGATAGGAACGGGAAGACCGATGACAGGTGGAGCCCATCGGGACGCAGGTAGGTGAGCACGGTGGTGGGGATGAAGATCGAGCCCGACTCGGAGTTGTGGTTAGCAGCTAGGAACTGGCGTCGGTAGGCGTTGATGTTCGTCCAGTTCTGAGCGAAGTTAGACACGCCGAACAGCATCCCGAACTTGGCGTAGTTGACCGCACAGGCCACGATCAGCGGTATCAGCCCTACGGCCAGGACGGGCAATGCCCACCGCCTATTGCGATCTCCGCCGCGTCCCACTCCCAGGTAGAGAGCCGCCAGGACAGCCGCTCCGGCCAGGGCCCATCCGGTGGTGACTCGGGTCAGATTGGCAGCCAGCACTACGAACAACCCGGCCACGACCTGGCCTCCCGTTGGGCGCTCGAGGATGCCGAGCAGGATGAAGATCCCGATGATGGCGAGGCAGATACTCCACGCCAGATCTTCAGAGAACACCGCCGGGAACGACGCCAACTGCATGAATACCGTGCCGCCCAGGCAGCAGGCCACCAGCACGGCAAGCGAAAAGGACTCCGCTCGGCCCATGGCGGCGGAGCCGCGCACCAAACACCGGACCCTCCACACCAGCAGCGGCACGAAGAGCCCGGTCAGGCACCAAGCCAGCAGCATCGACGGAGTGGTGAGCTGAGAGTCGACGTGGGCAACCAGCAGCACCGGAATACGAAGCACCGACGGGAAGATGCCGAAGTAGGTGAACTCCCGGCCCCCGTGGAAGAAGCCTTCGAGACCGATGGAGCCCTTGGGCAGCCAAAGGTGGCCGGACAGCATGGCTCGGGCTTGGAGGTCGTAGAAGTTGCTCTCGTAAGTCGCTTGACGGAGCAGGTTCGGGCTCCCCCACAAGAACCACGCGATCCACAGGTAGGGAATCGTGATCAGACCGACTGCCCACGCTGCGTACTTCGTGAACCTGCGACGCGCCACCATCGCTTCGGAGACTGCCCCGTCGTCAGGTACCGCACCGTCGGTCCACTCGCCAGCGGGTTGGCTGTCAATCATCGTGCCGGAACTCGAGGTCGTCACGCTGAATACCTACTGTCTGAATACCGCCGAGTCCATATCCGAATCCATGTTGCGCACTTGTCATTCCCCCACGCAACCATTGACACCCAGTGTAGCGACACGAGTAGCGTCGAATGGATGAAGGACATGGTTGTGAGACTGTGGGCCAAGGCCCGCACCCCAGAGGGCTTGAAGGTCATCAAGTACACCTCGGTGTCGGTCATCTCCTCGCTGACCTCGATCATGGTCCTGGCCATCGTGTTCGGTGTCCTGAAACTCGGCACCGAGGTCTGGTGCACCTTGTTCGCCAATATCGTGGCCGGAATCCCGGCGTACATCCTCAACCGGCGTTGGGTATGGGGCAAGCGCGGGAAGTCGCATCTATGGCGCGAAATCATCCCGTTCTGGGTGATGTCGCTGAGCGGAATCGGGCTGGCCCTCTTCACTTCATCGCTGGCCCACGACTTCGCCGACAACCATGACCTGCAGCACCTGGCACGGACGCTGCTGGTGGAGGGAGCCAACATCCTGGCCTTCGGGACCCTTTGGTTCCTCAAGTTCCTGGTGCTGAACAAGCTGTTTGCCCAGATCGCCGAAGCCGAGCTGCACGATTCCGTCGAGGCAGTTGGATCCGTCGATGCCGTCGAGGTGACCCGACCGTGACGCTTGGGGACGTACCGAGTTCAGTTTCCGTCGACGTATCGGAGGTCCCAGCAAAGCGCACGATCGCCGATGCATTCAACCCCCGCAAAAACAGCCTGAACCTCATGCGTCTGGTCTTGGCCATCACCGTGGTGGCCAGCCACTCGATAGACCTCGGCCTCTTCGGAAAAGACTGGATTGGGAATCGGACGACCATCGGGGAGGTTGCCGTATTCGGGTTCTTCGGAATCAGCGGGTTCCTGATCGCCCGTAGCGCCGAGTCCAACAGTACGGGTCGGTACTTATGGCAACGATGCATCCGGATTCTCCCCGCTTACTGGGTCTGCCTGATCGTGACCGCATGCGGGATCGCCTTCCTCGGCTGGACTCACCTCGGGCACATCTACCACCTCCCCGTGCCTCCATCCGCGTACTTCCACGCCCCGAACGGCCCGTTTTCGTACATCGTGAACAACTGGTTCTTGAGGATCGGCCAGTTCGCAATAGTCACTACGGTGTGGAACGGGTCAATCTGGACGCTGTTCTACGAGTTCCTCTGCTACCTGATGCTCGGCGTCCTCGCCTTTGCTGGCCTGCTGCGTCGGAAGCTGTTCGTAGTAGCGCTGTTCGCCGGAATATGGCTCGCTGAGGCGGCCTGCACCCTCAACCCCTCATGGCAGGCACTCGCCGGGCCATCCGGTCCGAACTACCTGAGGTACTTCCTGGAACTGTCCGCCGTGTTTCTGGCCGGCACGCTCATCTACCTATACCGCAAGCAGATCCGAGATTCGGGATGGATTGCCCTGGCATGTACTGCCGGATGCATTGTGAGTCTCTGGCTCCCCTTGGGCAGCTCATTCCCCGGCCTGTCGCTGACCAGCACGTCGCTGTTCGCACCATTGCTCGCTTATCCAGTGCTCTGGATCTCCTTCCACCTCCCGTGGACTTGGGTCGGCTCGAAGAACGACTACTCGTACGGGATCTACATCTACGCATACCCGATAGGTATCCTCCTCGGTCCCTACGGAATGGCCAACCACGGATACCTGCTGTTCTTCATTGCATGCATGGTCTGCACCCTTCCACTCGCCTTCGCCAGTTGGTGGTTGATCGAACGCCCAGCCCTGAAGCTCCGACGGTGGACTCCCGGTCGCCCCAATGCGCCGATATCACCCAGCGCCGGCCCCACCGAGGTAAACGTGGAGTCAGCAGGTAAGCAACGTCCGGATGCAGAGGTGCCTCCTCGGCAGTAGATCGGATGAGAATCCCATCTCGCAGAGTGACCTGCGGCCGTCATGACGTACCCGGACCGGCACCACCGAAAAAACTGCAGGTTCCTGGTGCCAAAAGGCCCTACTGCCAGGTACAATGTCAACACGTCAGTGCGAAGTTGGTCCGGCGCCGACCGGGGGAAGGTGGCATGATGATCGTCCGACACATGACACCCGAGTTGGGCACGCGCTCTGCCCGTTCCAAGAGCCGATCCTGAAATGACCACCGACTCCGATCTTGAGCCGACTACTGCGCCGATTCTCGACTTCGCCAAACTCGAGGACAACATCGACCAACTCCGCGCGTCGTATGCCGCAGGCGAGCCATACCCGCACATCGTCTTCGAGGACTTCTTAGAACCAGCGGCTATCCAAGCCGCCCTCGAGGAGTTCCCGCCACTCGACCCCGAGCAGTGGAACAACTACCTCCATGCCAATGAGCGGAAGTTCTCCAACACCGACCCGACCTCGTGGGGACCGACGCTCCAGGACATCCTGGCCGTGCTCAACTCCGACCGATTCGTCGCCTTCGTCGGTGGACTCATCGGGGTCGAGGGACTCATCGCCGACCCCTCCCTCGAAGGCGGTGGACTCCACCAGTCGACCACGGGTGGATTCCTCAACATGCACGCCGACTTCACCGTGCACCCGCACAACCGCAAGCTCCAGCGGCGGGCCAACATATTGCTATACCTAAACCCGGACTGGAACTCGGAGTGGGGCGGCGACCTCGAGTTGTGGGATAGCCAGATGACTGCCTGCGTAAAGACCGTCGCTCCCATCGCCAACCGGGTGCTCATCTTCTCCACCGATCCGGACTCGTTCCACGGACATCCCGAACCCATGACCTGTCCGGAAGGAACTGCTCGACGCTCTATGGCGCTCTACTACTTCAGTGTCGAAGATGACCCGTTGATCCGATCGACGGAGTACCGGGCCCGTCCCGACGACAGTCGGTCTCGCTCGTTGGCCATCTGGGCGGACAAGTTGGCCCTTCGCTCCTACGACTGGGCGAAACGTCATCTGGGTCTGTCAGACGACTTCGCGCAGAAGGTGCTGGCCGTCACCGATCGGGTCCGACGGAAAGGTCCCCCGACCAAGTGATCGATGCGCTTGAGGCCCCCGGAGCGGTCGAATCGGACATCGCAACCCAGGACAGAGGCGACGTCGCGTCATCTGAACTCACGGTCGAGCAGCAGTCGAAACGGCGCTTCACCATTGCGACGATCCTCGGTACGGCGGTCGTGGCCCCGATCTACCTGTGGGTCCTGTGGGACCTATGGACCGGCAAGATCAATGCGCTACGCAGCGTTGCACCGAACAACTTCTACGAACTCCAGGCTCGGGCCATGTTCAGCGGCCACCTCAACGTTCCTACCGGCTCGCTGGGCATCGAAGGGTTCCTGCACGGCGGGAAGACCTTTACCTACTTCGGCATCTGGCCGTCGATCATCAGGATGCCGGTACTTCCCTTCACTCACGCCTACGACGGGGCGCTGACCGCGCCGTCGATGCTGATTGCGTGGTTCTTGACCGCCCTATTCACTGCGCTGCTGATCTGGCGGATCCGCATCCTCGTGCGGGGTTCGGCATCCCTGGGCTGGGCCGAGGCTGCCTCCTATGGCGCGCTGACGGCTGCCATCCTGGGTGGATCGGTTGTGCTCTATATCGCCGCCAACCCGTCGACCTACGACGAAGACTTCGCTTGGAGTATCGCCCTGGTGGTCGCCAGCATGTTCACCCTTCTCGGGATGGCCGCACATCCGTCAGCCAGAGGGGCTTGGGCCAGCGGGCTGCTGATCGTGGCGGCCAACTTGAATCGGAGCCCAACCGGCTATGCGTGCGTCATCACCGCGTTCCTACTGGCCGGCTGGTTCGCTCTGGGGAAAGGCGGAAAAGACCAGCGGCGCTGGGCGTTCTGGCTCGTGCTCGTGGGAGTCATCCCGCTCCTGGCCAACTGCGCAGTCACCTACGCCAAGTTCGGGATGCCGTTCGGTCTGCCCATGGCCGAGCAGGAGTGGGCCCACATCAACGCCCATCGACGGCACTTCTTGGAGGCAAACGGAGGCAAGGCATTCAGCTTCGGCTTCATTCCGAGCACCGCATGGGCCTACCTCAATCCGACTGCGCTGCGCTTCTCCTCAGTGTTCCCCTTCATTGGAGCGCCACTGACTCCGGCACACGCCATCACGCCGGTCGTCCTCGACCAGACATATTCCACCACCAGCGTCACCGACGCTTCACCTCTACTGTTCTTGCTCAGCTGCTGGGGCCTGGTGACGGCCTTCAGGCCGAAGGGGATCGGGGACATCCGCTTCGTCCGGCTCATGCTCATCGGATCGGCCATAGCCACAGGTGGCGTACTGGTCTGGGGCTACATCTCCTACCGATACGTGTCCGATCTCATGCCCTTCTTCATCATTGCCGGAGCCGTCGGCATGGTCGATATCTGGCGCAGGCTGGACGGACGATCGAGCCGAGCAAGGAAGTGGACGTTCGGCGGCATCGCCGCATTGGCCGCCTTTGGCGTGCTGGTCAACTCCGCCATCACCGCATCCCCTTCGACGTGGTTCTCCAAAACCCAACTCGCGGGCTTTGTGAACCAACAGGATTCCCTCACCCCGGGAGCACTGGCTCATACGGTGGTCACGGGTACGAGGCTTCCCTACTACGCCCCTGCCGGCACCCTGTTCATCGCCGGTCAGTGTGACGGGCTGTACCGCTCTACTGGAGACTCCTACGCGAACTCACCCGGGCAACAGATTGCCCACGCCACTTGGGCACCGGTGCAGCAGTCGGGCGCCCTGACCCATGTCATCGACATGCACTTCAACGTCGACCACTGGAAGGGTCCTGCCGTTACGCTTCTCACGTATGGGGATGCCACACTCCTTCTGAGGCCAGCGCCGGGAAACAAGGCTCTCGTCGAGGTGCGGCACGCCAGCCCCACGCCACTGGCGTGGCCGAGCTCCGTCGGCTTCGCCTTCCCTCAGGTGCTGCACGGCATCTACCGCATCACCGTCACCACCGATCCATACCTAAAGTCGATCGTGGTGGGTTGGTACGGATCGACCATGATCAACCGCTACCTAGCGGGTACGGGTCCGGCAGTTGTGGCTGCCACGCCGCCAACCGATGCCGCCGCACTGCCCGCGATCACGGTGACCGAGGGCGCCTTGCCACCGACGCACATGGCACTCTGCAAATCGCTGCTGCGGGCACAGACTCCCTCGTCCTGAAACCAGGTCATTGGCCCGGCATCGAACGGGCAGACGTGGATCTGATCACACCTTGAGCGGCGCGGCCCAACTTTGAACCCTGGGCAACAGATTCTTCAGGCGCAACGAGCGCTTCTCGACAAGCCACCAGCTGGCAACAGCGAACGGGATGGTCGCTGAGGGGTACCCACACGAAAGTCGCGGACAAGTCACTGTGGGTCATAGCGGAAACCCATCGGGGCCCCGTAGAGTGGATTCGTGAGCACCACCCCGAGAGGGACGAACCACCGACCGCATCAAGATGGTTCCGCCGAGGACGGCCGGCGCGTCATCGGCAATCGACTCTCCACCCATGCGAACAGCCTCAACTTCCTGCGATTGGCCATGGCGGCGGGCATTGTCTGGACGCATTCGGCCGCGCTCGGGCTGTTCAGGGGGGCCTCGGGCGTCTGGAACGGTACGTCATTCGCGAGCACCGGACTCTACGGCCTATTCGGTATCAGCGGCTTCCTGATCGCCCACAGCGTCCAGCAGAATCGATCGGCAGCTTACCTATGGCGGCGGACCCTGCGACTCTTCCCCGCTCTGATCCTGTGCTTGTTGGTTACCGCATTCGTTCTGGGCCCCATCGCCTGGCTGCACGGGGTTCATCCGGGCCGCAGTCTGGTCAGCTACTTCAATGCTCCCGACAGCCCTTACTTGTATGTCCTGAAGAATGCTCTCGTGGCCAATCCCTACTGGACCCAGCACACCATTGCGGGGACCCCGCACACAGCGCTCTCGAACTGGAACCTGTCGATCTGGACGCTGTTCTACGAGTTCCTGCTCTATCTGGTGATGCTCGTCTTCTGCGTCGTTGGCATCTTGCGCCGTCGCTTGATTGCCCTCTTGATCGCACTGGCGACCTGGGGAGCCATGATCGTAATCACGCTGGTGCCGACGCTGTCGAACGAGTTCAACGTCTTCCACTGGGGCAATCTCGAATCGATGCTGCGGTTCTCGGCGATCTTCTTGACCGGAGCGATCTGCTATCTCTTCAAAGATCAGATTCCGGACAACGGCTACCTGGCGGGCGGTTGCTTCTTGCTCTTCGCCCTGGGCTGGGCCCTCCCGACGATGGGACGGTTGCCGGCCTTCTCCTTCACACCGATCGACATCTTCTCGCCGTTCGTCGTGTACGCCGTGCTCTGGCTGGGCATTCACCTGCCCTTCAAGGGCGTCGGCAACAAGAACGACTACTCATACGGCATCTATATTTACGGCATGCCGACAACCATCATTCTGGTGCTCTTCGGCGCCCCGAAGTTGGGGGTCGGGATCTACATGACCCTCTGCATGCTCATCGTCATCCCCTTCGCACTCATGAGTTGGTGGCTCGTCGAAAAGCGCTCCATGGCACTCAAGCGGCTGGTTCCGAACCGACCCCGGAAACCTCTCGAGGGGGCTACCTCGCCGCCGGGCGAACTCGTCGGGTCGAAGGATTGATGCTCGCCCCAACGGGGGACTTCATCGGTACTCCGCTACGCACCAAGGCCGATGCGCCTTGTCGGCGGCACCACTCATGTGGCTTGGGCTGGTACCCAGGGCCTCCCAGATGCAGTATTCGCACGAAATTCGGGGCCGACGACTGGGGAAACGTGCTGTGGCTCGAACCGGAGGAATGAAGGCAGGCGAGGGGATCACCCTCGGGGAAAGCCTTAGGCCCCGGTCGAACAGTCTGAACCTCATCCGCCTCCTGCTTGCGGCATCGGTCGTCCTCTCACATGCAATCCCCCTCGGCGGATTCGGAAGCGAGTTGTTCCTCCGATGGACCACCATTGGCAGCCTTGCCGTCTACTGCTTCTTCGGCATCAGCGGATATCTGATCGCCGGCAGTGCCGAGTCCAACAACTTCGGCCGCTTCCTTTGGCATCGTGTCCTGCGGATCTTTCCGGCGTTCTGGATTTGCTTGATCGTGACTGCATTCGTGTTCGGCTGGCTCGGATGGCTTCATGCAGGTCATGGCTGCGGCTTCGCTTGCTATCTTCACGAACCAGGAGGCCCAGTGGACTACGTCGTCCACAACGCATGGTTGCGGTCCTCGCAGCTGACGATCCCTGGGACACTCCGTGGGGCTCCGTTTCCGTTGGCGTGGAACGGATCTATCTGGACCCTGTTCTACGAGTTCCTCTGCTATCTGCTCCTGGGAGCACTGGCCCTGGTCGGGGCTCTCCGAAATCGGTTCTTGGTGGCGGCAATTGCCGTTGCAGTCTTGGTGCTTGAGTGCGTGGTGACTTCGGTCCCCAGCCTCAACATGCAGTTCAACGCCTTCAATAATTGGGAGTTGACCAACCTGTTGCGATTCGTCCCCGTGTTCCTGACCGGCGCGGCCATTTACCTCTACCGCAAGGAGATCCCTGACTCGGGTTGGCTAGCGCTCGGTTCATTGGCCGCTACGTTCGCCGTTTACCTTGTCCCGGTCGGCAATGGCATCCCAGGACTGACACTTACCCGGGCGGACCTATCCGCTTTCCTGCTGGTCTATCCGACGCTCTGGCTCGGCGCCCACCTGCCCGGCCGGTCCATCGGGGTCCCGAATGACTACTCCTATGGGCTGTACATCTACGCTTTTCCGGTAGCCCAGCTCCTCGCTCTGTGGGGAGCGTACCGCTGGGGGTACGCAGCCTATGTGGGTCTCACCTTCCTAGTCGCTGCCACACTGGCCGTCGCCAGCTGGTGGCTAATCGAGAAGCGCTTTCTCCGGCTGAAAGATCTCGGCCGGTCCTCGTCTGGAGATCAGATCCCGTTGGCATCCGTGGTGCCAGAACAACCGACATAGGTGGACTCAACGCCGACCACGGGGTTCCCCACCTGAGCCAAGCAAAGCGTTGCGATCGTCACTCTGCATGGCAGTTGAATGCCGTCCAACCGCAACGATCGCCCCTCAGCCGCTCCCCCGCCCCAACTCCCTAGCCAGCGCATCCCCGCGGGCATGGCCCGTCTCGCGGTCCGGCTCGAGGTAGTTGCCCTCGGCCCATTCGTTCCATGACTTGATGAACACGACCTGCTCGCCCTCGGGCAGTGCCCGGGCGATCTCGAGTGCCCGTCGCACGTGGTTGGCGAACCGCTCGGGTGTGGCACCCGTGGCCAGCACCCCGCCCCGGCCCGATCGTGGGGTGTTATCCCAATTCGGATAGACGCACGGGAAGATCGGTCCCTGCATGCTGGTCGGGATCTCCAAGAATGCGTCGGCGTAGGGATACCGCTTGGGCCCCTGCATGTGGCCCCGGGCCATGAGGCTCTCCCGGATCCGCACCCCCAGATCGGCACCAAAGGGGAACTGATAGTAGACCCCGGCGTCATAGCCGTCTGCTTTGTAGGTCGGGTACGGCGTCTCTCCCAGCCCAGCGATCAGGTAGAGCCCGTCCAACCCGGCCTTCTGGGCCATGGTCTGCCAACGCTCCACGAACCGGGCCGGCTCGGGCAGCTCACCTGGCTTGTAGATATGCATCACCGGTCGACCGTCGATGCGCAGATATCGCTCGTCTCGGAATGCCGTCAGCAGGTACTCGAAGTGCCGGGCCTCGTCTTCGGGGCCGGGATAGGTCTGCTCGATCAGGATCCGGTCCGGGGCACCGTGCCAGATCCCCGACCACGTCTGATTGGCCCACGCCACACAGAACGGCAGGTCGGGCGATCCCGAGGTCAGCACGTCGTCGAACGGGCGCTCGAGGAGCCGCTTCCCAGCAAACCAGTAGTGCCAGTAGCAGAAGGCCGTCACGCCGTAGCGCCGAGCCAGGTCGGCCTGGGCCTCCCGGGTCTCTGGAACCCGTAGATCGTAGAAGCCGAGGTCAGAGGGAAGGTGGGGCTGCACGTGGCCTCGGAACAAGGGACGAGCCTTGGTGACGTTGGTCCACTCGGTAAACCCGGTACCCCACCACTCGTCGTTCTCCGGCACGGGGTGGAATTGGGGGAGGTAGTGAGCGATCACCTCCACGGTCATCGCCTCGGCCGGGCGATATCGTCCACCAGCAGGCGGATAGCCGTCCGGGCCGCAGCTGACTCGTAGCGCCGACGGAACAGCTCTTGGGCTCCATACACCAGGCGATTCCGCAGTTCGGGATCGTCGTGGAGCCGGCCGCATGCCTCGGCGATGGCCTCGGGCGAGTCGGCCACCAGCAAGTGCACCCCGTCCTCGACATCCAGTCCCTCGGCCCCGAGCGTGGTGGAGACCACCGGGATCCGATGGGCAAACGCCTCCAGGATCTTCAACCGGGTGCCGCTGCCAGACCGCACCGGCACCACCACCACATCGGCTTTGGCCAGTTCCTCCTCGATGACGGGTACCCGACCGGTGACAGTGACGGCTGGCTCGTCAGCGAGCGCCGCCACTTGGGGTGAGGTTCGGCCCACCAATCGGACTGTGGTGCCTGGGACCCGCTCCCGGATACGTGGGGCGACTTCCGCAGCCAGCCACCGGGCTGCATCGGCGTTGGGGCCATAGTCGAACGAGGCTTGGAAGAGCACGGTAGGTGGGTCGTCCGCCGTCACCTTGCCTACCGGGTGCTCGGGTTCGACATAGGTATTCGGTACCACGACCGCGTTGGCCACCCCGAGACGGGCGACGTCGTCCGATGAGCAGAGCACCACGGCGTCCACCTGACGGGCGATCGATGCGTCGAGGCGGTCCCAGTCATGCGCATCCACCCTGGCCTTCGCCTCCGCCAATGATCGCTTCGCCACGGCGGTAACACCCCGGGCCGGTCGGGCATGGATCACATCCGCCTGTTGGCGCTCGACCACGCCGTCCAAGACGTCGAGGTCCACGATGGTGGGCCCCAGCCGGGGGCGTCCCAGCCACATCCAGGTGGCGGCGGTCCGGAACCACACCAGGTCGTATCGACCGGAGATGAATGCCTGAAAGTCGCGGCGTGGGCCCGGATCCGCCCGGCGCATGGCTATCGGGAGCGGAACGCCTCGTCGCGCCAGCCATTCGGCCTGCCAACGGCGTGACCGGTCTACCGCCGGATAGGGGGTCGTCCCCAACCGGGCCAAGCGAACACCATCGGGCACCACCCGCTCGGGCCCGCTCACGTCGTAGAAGGAGAAGAGATCGACTTCGCCCAGCCTGGACAGGGCATCGATCTGGGTGCTGAGCCGGATCAGTCCGCCCGAGTCGACCGGCCACGGGAAGATATCGGCGACGGCCAGGATCCTCATTGGTCTCCCACTGCGGTGTCACCGGCCAGCGCCACAGGGAATCCTCGTCTCTACTCGTTGGAACAGGCAGGTGAATCTACCATCGACCGCTTCACAAAAGCGTCCAGATGGCTGGCTCTGCCACGGACATATTTCGACGCGAACCGTTGCGCTACCTGCACCTTCGTGTCGTACTATCTATGCATGGCAACCAAGGGGGACTCCACCGGCACGCCCGGGTCGCACGCGGCAGGTGGTGGGGCCGGAAACACGGGGAAGAACACGGCCAAGGCCCTGGCCTTCTACCTCCCCCAGTTCCACCCCATCCCCGAGAACGACGAGTGGTGGGGCAAGGGGTTTACCGAGTGGACCAACGTCACTCGGGCCCAGCCCCTGTTCCCGGGCCACTACCAGCCCCACGTTCCTGGCGAGTTCGGCTACTACGACCTTCGCCTGCCCGAGATCCGCGAGGCCCAGGCCGAGTTGGCCAAAGAGCACGGGATCTCCGGATTCATCTACTACCACTACTGGTTCAACGGGAAGCGTCTCCTCGAACGTCCGTTCGAAGAGACCCTGGAGTCCGGCTCCCCCGACTTCCCCTTCGCCCTGTGCTGGGCCAACGAGGAGTGGACCCGGAACTGGGACGCCCAGACCGGCACCGTTCTCATGCCCCAGGAGTTCAGTGAAGAGGACGACCTGGCCCACATCCGCTACCTGGCCGAGGTGTTCAAGGACGACCGCTACATCAAGGTCGACGGGCGGCCCATGATGCTGGTGTACCGGCCCCAGCAGCTTCCCGACCCCGAGCGGACCTTCGCCATCTGGCGCGCCGAGGCCAAGCGCCTGGGCATCGGCGACCTCTACCTCTGCTACGTCGAGAGCTGGGGTCCGCCGCCCGGTGGTCCAGAGGCGTTCGGTATGGATGCCAGCGTGGGATTCATGCCGGTCACCGGCGACCAGGTCTTCACTCCGGTGGACGGCACCCGGGGCCAGCGGGTCATCAACTACTGGTCCTCGGTGGAGAAGCAGATGCGCCGTCCCCAGCCGCGGGACTACAAGCGGTTCCCCTCGGTGATGGTCGGATGGGACAACACCGCCCGTCGGCCGTATGGGGCCACCATCTTCGAAGGTGCCACCCCCGATCTGTACGAGCGGTGGTTGGACTGGACCGTCCAGACCGTTTCCCACGTGCCCGAGGAGGAGAACTACGTCTTCGTCCTGGCGTGGAACGAGTGGGCCGAAGGCAACCACCTCGAGCCTGATCAGCGCTACGGCCGTGCCTGGCTCGAGGCCACCAGGGCCGTGCTGGTCGAAGGGCCACCAGGCGGCGGCATCTACGAAGGCGGGCCAGGGTCCGAAGCCGAAGAGTCCGACTACGCAGAAGGCAAGAAGTACGACTACATCTACGACTACCAGCACGAGAGTGCGGTGGCTAACGCTGCTGGCTTAGTGCGTGATCTGGTGTCGGACCGGTCCAGCACTGTGGTCGACCTCGGTGCCGGCTCCGGCATCGTGAGCCATGCCCTCAAAGACGTCGGTGTCGGCTACCACGGCCTAGAGATCCACCCGGTGGCCGTCGACCTGATGCACGAACGCGGGATATCTGCGACCCAGTGCGACCTGTCCGACCTCGATGCGGTGCGATCCGCCCTCGACGGCGTGGACCATGTCGGCGGGATCATGCTGCTCGACGTACTCGAGCACCTCATGCAGCCCCACGAACTATTGACCGCCCTGTCGCAGTGGGCGCTCGCGAACGGCCGGCCCACGCTGGTGCTGTCGGTCCCCAACGTGTCTCACTTCGACATCGCCTTCCGCCTGCTGTGCGGCCGGTGGATCCCGACCACCATGGGCTTGCTCGACAGCACGCACATCCGGTTCTTCACCGAGGAGACCCTGACCAACTTGGTGCAGCGCTCCGGGTGGGAGATCATCGCCCGGGACAACTTTTCCGTCATCCGAGGAGATCAGTACGACCCGGAACTCGCCGATGCCATGCCCCCCGAGATGGTGGGGGCGCTGCGGGTGCTCTCGGAGTCCGAAAACCCCAGCGCCGCCGTCCAGCAGTACGTATGGGCGTTGCGTCCGGTCCCGGTCGACCAACCCCCGAACTCCTACCTCGAGGCCGTCGGCCTGTCGGAGGAGCAGATCTCCCGCGGGGCAGCCAGCGACATGAGCGCGGTGCGGAACTACCTGGCATCGGTCGGGATCCTGGCCAGTGAGGCCGCGAGGCGCGCCGTGGCCAGCACCTACGGCCACCGAGGATCGGCCCAGGACGGCTCGGGCAATCGTCCGTCGTCACTCGCCCGGTTGAAGGGTGCGGCCATCCGCGAGGTCTACAAGACCCCCGGCCGCAAGCGTGCCTTCAAACACATCTACGGCTGGTTCCGCTGACCTCGCCATGACCGCACCCGCCATGACCGCAGCGACCAACATGCCCGAGGGTCCTTGGGTCCTGGTGATCGGCGCCCATCGCAGTGGCACCTCGGCAATCACCGGGGCGCTGGTGGCCATGGGACTCCAAGGCATCGACCCCTCGGACCGCATGGAGTGGGCCGAAAGTAACCCCGAGCACTGGGAGAGCCTGGCCGCTGCACTCTACGACGACGAACTGCTGGCCGAGGTCGGCGGCACGTGGGACGCACCCCCTGAGCTTGGGCAAATGCCAGTGGGCTCCGACAGTGGACGGTCACCGACCGACATCATGGGTGCCGCCTATCCGCTACCCGGGCCCTTGGTGTGGAAGGACCCGCGCGCCTGCCTGCTCCTTCCTTACTGGCGCCAGGTACTCCCCGGCCCGCTGACGGCGGTATTCGTGTGGCGGGACCCGCTGGCCGTGGCCCGCTCGCTCCATGCCCGCGATGGCATGTCCATCGAGTACGGACTGGCTCTGTGGGAGCGCTACAACCGGAGTGCGGCAGCCGGCCTACAAGGGATCGATACCTACGTCCTCGACTATGACAGTCTCGTCGAGGATCCCGCCGGTGCATTCAGCTCAGTTGCCGACTGGTTGGGGGACCTCGACCGGTTTGGCCCATTGGGAACCAGTTGGGACGTCGAGGCCGCCGCCTCCACTGTCGACCGGGGCCTCCATCACCAATCGAGTCACATCGACCCAGAGGCGTCGCACCCGGCCGACGCTGGTGTCATGGCTCAGTGGCTGCATTCGCTTCAGGGCGGTCACCGACCGTTCGCCACCGAGCCACCCGCACCAATCTCCTCATGGCCAGAGGCGATGGTCGAACTACGGCGCGAGCAGGTCGAACTGCGCGGCGACCTGCGTCGCTCGCTCGATGAGGCCTCGGCTCTGGCCAACCGGGCGGAGGCGATGGAGCAGGCCCTCCGCTCTGGCTACCAGGAGGAGATCGACCGCCTGGTCGAGCAGCTCCATGAGGCCCGACAGCGAGCGGATTCGCTGGCATGGGAGGTAGAGAAGGTCACCTCATCAGCCAGTTGGAAGCTGACTCGCCCACTCCGGACGGCAACCTCACGGCTGTCCGGACCACCGAAGGTCTGACTGCCAGTCGACAGGGGGGCCGATCCCTCGGGATCGTCCGGCCCACCGCGCCAATCAGCCGTTAGCGGCGCTATCCGATCCAGCGGCAGCCTTGTCGGCCAGCCGGTTCTTGTAGATCAGCCAACCGGCACCGGCGAAGCAAACGATGGCCAAGAAGATGGCCAGATAGCCCCGCTTGTACATGTGACCCCGCTTGTGCGCGGCGTTCCCCGGGACCCAGGCCGGCAGATGGCCGATGCCAACGGTCAGATACTCGAAGCCGAGCACTGCCATGAACACACCGACAACGATCAGGACGATGATCCAGAACCACTTCATAGGTGAAACCCTAGCCAATGATGATGCAGCAGGGTGGGATTTTCTCGGAGTAAAGGTGGCAAGGCATCTGGACGATGAATGACCAGTACAAGTTGCATCTCACGGGGCGCCGCCCGGCATCAGTACCGCCGGTGCCCTTTCGCCCGAGCAGTTCTACCTCTAGGATCGGACTATCCGGTCCAGCCCAACGGGGTGGGACGCTCCTATTCACGGGGGAACAGCCAGATGGCAAAGACCAAGAAGCGGATCGGCGTGCTGGTGGTGGCCTACAACGCCGCCAGCACCCTGGCCAAGACGCTCGACCGGATCCCCGACGAAGTACGGGGGGACATCGAAGAGGTGGTGGTCAGCGACGACCACAGCCAGGACTCGACCTACCTGGTCGGCCTCGGTTACCAGCAGACCTCGGACCTCCCGATCAACCTCATTCGCCAGCCGAAGAACCTGGGGTATGGCGGAAATCAGAAGGCCGGCTACAACCTAGCCATCGAGCACGGTCTCGACATTGTGGTCATGCTCCACGGCGACGGCCAGTACGCACCCGAGTCGATGCCTGACCTCATCGCCCCTCTGATCAACGGCGAGGCAGACGCCGTGTTCGGCTCACGAATCATGATCAAGGGTGCAGCCCGCAAGGGCGGAATGCCCCTCTACAAGTACGTGGGCAACCGGATCCTCTCTAAGTTCGAGAACGCCGCATTGGGAACCAACCTCACCGAGTTCCACTCGGGTTACCGGGCCTACTCAGTCGATGCCCTCAAGCGCATCCCCTTTGAGCAGAACTCCGACGGATTCAACTTCGACACCCAGATCATCATTCAGCTGCACGATGCCGGCATGCGGATTGCCGAAGTGCCGATCCCCACCTACTACGGCGATGAGATCTGTTACGTAGACGGTATGGGCTACGCCGCCGATGTCACGAAGGACGTCATCGCCTACCGGCTGCAGAAGGCCGGGTTCGGCGACGGCAGCCGGATCACCCTCAATGAGGAGTACCAGCTCAAGCCATCCGAGGACAGCTCCCACGGCCGCATCTCCACCATGATGGCGGCCCGTCCGCCGGCCAAGATCCTCGATCTGGGCTGTTCGAGCGGCCTGCTGGCCGAGCGCCTCCAAGAGATGGGCCACCACGTCACCGGGGTGGACATGTTCGAGTTCCCCCAAGCCATCGATCGGATGAGTGCGTTCCACAAGGCCGACCTCACCCAGGGCGTCCCACCCGAAGTCGGCACCGGGTTCGACCTGATCCTGATGGCCGACGTACTGGAGCATCTAGGCAAGCCGGGCAAGCTGCTGAAGCAGTGCCGGGACCTACTCACGCCCGAAGGTTCGATCATGCTGTGCGTACCGAACATCGGCCACTGGTACCCACGCAGCCGGGCCACGCTCGGCATGTTCGACTACGACCAGCGGGGCATCCTGGACGCCACCCACCTCCGGTTCTTCACCCGTCGCAGCATACGCAAGCTGGTCGAGCGCAACGGGTTCACCGTGCGCCGGATGGAGCCGGTGGGCCTGCCTCTCGACGCCCTCGGGCTGGAAGGTACCAAGGCGCATCTGGTCCGCCTGCTCGATCACTTCCTGGTGACGCTGTGGCCGACCATGTTCGGCTATCAGTTCATCGTCGAGGCGACGCCCAACCACTACTGATCGGGCTAGTTCGCCACTGCTCCGGTCCCGGCGTAGGCGGCCTACTGGGGTAGGACTACCCGCCTCAGGCTCTTCGGCAGCATCGACCCGACTCGCCCGACTGCCCGTTGAGAGACCGATGGCAATGGGCCTCGGAAGAACGCCTGTTCCGACTCGTGTTCGGCCAGCGAGCCCTCCGACAGCCTCCGGTAGGCGCGCCACTTCCTGGTGCCGTCGACATGCTCCCAGCGGGGGTCTAATTCAAGGTAGCCGTCCAGGAAGGACCGGACGGCGGGCAGAGGAACGTCGTCGAAGACAGCGATCCCGCCCGAGCGCAGTCGACCGGCTCCGTAGAACCAGTCGATGATGGGCAGAGGGAACGCGTGGGCTCCGTCCAGCATCACGAGATCGAGCGGGCCATCGCCGTAGTGCTCGGGCAAGGCCTGCTCCGACCCACGAAGGTCGAACGAGAGGTGCTCCGTGTTGATGCCACGCGTTTTGCAGTATTCCTGCAGAACGGTGGCCTCTTCGGGAATGGGGACCACTGCAGTGTGCACGCATCCCCAAGCGGCAAACAGAATCGTGGACAGGCCGGCACCGGTCTCGAGTGTCCGCGCACCGGGCGTGACCGCTCCGGCCAAGAACTCGTAGCACCGCCGACTCGTCCGCCATGCCGACCCGTTGGGCGCGTCTGGATGGACATGTGGCGGGTCGGCGATCACACGCTCCAGTACTTCGAGCCGGGCGGCGAAGTCGGGCATCGTGTTCATACGCCGAACGGTACTCCGTCCGCTCCGGTGTTCTCAGCCGACCGCGCGCTCCAGTGCCTCGAGCACCAACGCCACGGCATCCTCGACCGAGGTAGCCGGGTCTATGGCCAGGTCTGGATGCTCGGGAACCTCGTAGGGATCGTCGATCCCGGTAAACGAGTCGATCGTGCCCGCCGCCACCTTGGCGTACAGGCCCTTCGGGTCCCGGACCGCGCACTCGGCTGCCGGGGTGGCCATAAAGATCTCCACGAACGGCAGGCCGGCCTCAGCGTGGAGGCGCCTGGCCAGCTCACGTGACTCGGCGTAGGGGCTGATGATGGCCACCACAGACACCACCGAGGCATCGGCAAACAGCCGAGCTATTTCGGCCACTCGCCGGCAGTTCTCCAGCCGGTCCTGACGGCTGAAGGCGAGGTCGCTGTTGATCCCACTGCGCAGGTTGTCCCCATCGAGCCGATAGGCAGTCCGGCCCGCGGCCACCAAGGCCTGCTCGACGGCGGTGGCCACGGTGGACTTGCCCGATCCGGACAGCCCGGTGAACCACAGCGTCGCTCCCCCGCCGCCGGATACCTCTGCCCGCGCCTCTGGCGAGACGTCTCCTTCGTGCCAGGTGATGTTGGTGGCCGACGACATGGGTAGTCGGATCAGTTAGGGCGGAGCAGCATGCCGGCCCCAGCTGTGATGTTGGAACCTTCATCAGCCAGGATGAACGAGCCGGTCTGGCGGTTCCGACGGTAGGGGTCGTAGAACAGCGGCTGGGTCACACGAAGCGCCACACGACCCACCTCGTTGAGGGTGAGCGTGGTCGCTCCCTCATCGCGGTGGAGCGTGTTCACGTCGAGGCGATAGTGCAGCTCGCGCACTACAGCCTTCACCCACCGAGTGGTGTGCTTGAGCATCATGAAGTCGCCGACCTTGAGTGGCTTGTCGGTCATCCAGCACACCATGGCCTCGAGGTCTTGGCCCACCACCGGTTTGTTGTGCGGACGGCAGATCATGTCGCCGCGGGAGATGTCGATGTTGTCGGCCAGTCGCATGGTGACCGACATGGGAGCGAAGGCCTCCTCGACCGGACCCTCGAAGGTATCGATACCGGCGATGGTGGTGGTCAGCCCCGACGGCAAGATCAGCACTTCGTCACCAGGCCGGAACACGCCGCCATCGATGCGTCCGGCATAGCCCCGGTAGTCGTGGTACTCGGCCGCGTGCGGCCGCACCACCCACTGCACCGGCATACGGGGGTCGATCAGGTTGCGGTCGGAGGCGATGTACACCGTCTCCAAGTGATGGAGCAGCGAGGTCCCCTGGTACCAGCCCATGTTGGTCGACCGAGTCACCACGTTGTCGCCCTTGAGGGCCGAGATCGGGATGAAGGTCAGGTCGGCCACGTCGAGCCGGCTGGCGAATGCAGTGAACTCGGCGCAGATCCGATCGAACACGGCCTGGTCGTAGTCGACCAGGTCCATCTTGTTGATGCAGACCAAGAGGTGAGGGACTCGCAGGAGAGACGCCAGGAAGGCATGGCGACGTGTCTGCTCGACGATCCCCATCCGTGCGTCGACCAAGACCATGGTCAGGTCGGCCGTCGAGTTTCCGGTCACCATGTTGCGGGTGTACTGCACGTGCCCGGGGGTGTCGGCGATGATGAACTTGCGGGCCGGCGTGGCGAAGTAGCGATAGGCCACATCGATGGTGATGCCCTGCTCGCGCTCGGCCCGCAGGCCGTCGGTCAGGAGGGCCAGGTCGGTGTAGTCGTTGCCCCGCTGTGCCGACACACGCTCGACGGCCTCCAGCTGATCTTCAAATATGGCCTTGGAGTCGTACAGCAGGCGCCCGATGAGGGTGCTCTTGCCATCATCGACAGACCCGGCTGTCGCAAATCGGAGAAGTTCCATCAGAAGTACCCTTCGCGCTTTCGATCTTCCATTGCGGCTTCGCTCACCCGGTCATCCGCCCGGGTCGCCCCGCGCTCGGTCAGTCGGGATGCAGCCACCTCGATGATGATTTCCTCCACCGTGGATGCGCTGGACTCGACAGCTCCGGTGCAGGTCATGTCGCCCACCGTCCGGTAGCGCACCGTTTCCTTGAATACCTCTTCGTCTGCCCTTGGATGCACGAAGGGGCCGGTAGAGATGAGCATGCCGTCACGCACGAATACCTCGCGCTGGTGGGAGTAGTAGATGGTGGGCAGGTCGAGGTTCTCCTCGCCGATGTACTGCCACACGTCGAGTTCGGTCCAGTCCGAGATGGGGAAGACCCGGATGTGCTCACCGCCCTGGTGTCGCCCGTTGTAGAGCGACCACAACTCGGGTCGCTGGTTCTTCGGGTCCCACTGTCCGAACTCGTCACGGAAGGAGTACACGCGCTCTTTGGCCCGGGCCTTCTCCTCGTCCCGACGGGCTCCACCGAAGACGGCATCGAACTTCTGGTCGGTGATGGCGTCGAGCAGGGTGCGGGTCTGGAGCCGGTTGCGCGACGGGTCGCTGCCGCTCTCTTCGGTCGAGCGGCCGGCGTCGATCGACTCCTGTACGGAGGCGACCACCAAGGTGGCTCCCAGATCAGCCACCATCCGATCGCGGAACTCCAGCACCTCGGGGAAGTTGTGCCCGGTATCGATGTGCATGACCGGGAAGGGGATCCGCCCGGGGGCGAACGCCTTCTGCGCCAGTCGCAACATGATGACCGAGTCCTTGCCGCCCGAGAACAGCAGCACCGGCCGCTCGAACTCGGCGGCCACCTCGCGGATGATGTGAATCGACTGTGCTTCGATGGCCCGCAGATGGGACAACTGGTACTGCCCCTGAACTGCACCCGACTGGCTCGTTTCCATAGTTGCCCAACTTACCCGTTGGGAAAGTTAACGGAAAGGGGTCAATGGCCATAGAGTGACAATTTGCAGCATTGCAACTTTCGCCACCGCCGAATCGGGTCGGGCGTGCCGAGGAGACGACAGATGGGGGACAACGGGGCACGGGGTCGACACGGATCGGATGCCTCCGATGATCGCGGCATCACGGTCCGCACGGGCATAGATGGGGATGCTCCAGCGGCTGCTCGACTCCATGGCGAACGGATCAGCGGCGGCTTCCTGTCATTTCTGGGAACTTCCTTCCTCACCCGTCTCTACCGCCGGATGACCCGGACCTCGGGGTCGTTCCTGCTGGTCACCGACTCCGGGGGCGAGGTGATCGCCTTCATCGCTGGCTCCGCTGACGTGGGCGGGCTCTACAAGTCGTTCCTGATCCACGACGGATTGATGGCTGGGCTGGCGGCCGCCCCTCGACTCGTCCGAGGCTGGCGGCAGGTGTTCGAAACTCTCGGACACGGTTCTGAAGGCGGGACCGGCACCGGTCAAGGAACCGAGCTGCTGGCGGTGGCCGTTGACCCACAACACGAAGGGCACGGCATCGGGCGGGCCCTGGTCGATGCGTTCCTGGAACGGGTCATCACCTCCGGCGGGCACCAGGCCTACGTGGTCGTGGGGGCAGCCAACACCGGGGCCATCAGACTGTACGCCGGTGCCGGATTCGTGGCCGGCCCCGAGTTCGAACTGCATGCCGGGACGACCTCGGTGCTCATGCAGTGGGACGAGGAATCCCCTGCATCGACGGCCCCCGCTCCCCGAACGCCAGCCACATGAACCTGCTCGCCTTGGCGCTCATCGCCTTCCTGGTCACATTGGCCCTCACTCCGCTCGCCATATCGGTCGCCACCCGCACCGGCATCATGGACCGGCCGGGCGAGTTGAAGGAGCAGACCAGGGCGGTCCCCTATTTGGGAGGGGTGGCCGTCCTGGCCGGCGTGCTGGTCGGCGTACTGTCGGATCGGCCGTCGTTGGCCATCCCACTGGTGGCGGCGACTGCGCTTGGGGTCGCCGACGACCGGTTCGACCTTCCCCCCCTGGTGCGGATCGTCGGCGAGCTGGCCGTAGGTGCCGTCGTCGTTGCCACCTGCCCGGTCCACCTCCCCCTTGGCCTTGCGGCAGTTGCCATCGTGGCGGTCACCCTCTTGTTGATCAATGGGGTCAACCTCATGGATGGCCTCGACATGCTTGCCGGGGGATCCGTGGCGGTAGCCGCCGTCGGCTTCGCCGTCCTCCTGGTTGGCACTGGACGACACGTCGCCGTGGCCCTAGCCGCTGCGCTCCTCGGCTTTTTGGTGTTCAACAGGCCACCGGCCCGGATCTACCTGGGCGACGGTGGTTCCTATCTGCTCGGCACGACGCTGGTGGTTCTACTCGCCCAGTCCTGGGGAACTGACGTCCCCACCGTCGTCGGCGTGGCCGCATTCGCCTTAGTGGCGCTGCCGGCTGCCGAGGTGGCGTTCGCCATCGTTCGTCGGCTGCGTGGACGTCAGTCAGTACTGGCTGGCGACAGGGGCCACCCCTACGACCGGCTGGTGGCACGGGGTTGGCCACGCCCATCGGCCAGCGCCGCCTATATCGCAGCCCAGGGAATCATGACTGTCGGTGCCGTCCTGGCCTTCCGTCAGTCGTCCCTGGCGCTGGCCATCACCGTCGATATCGTCGTCGCCGTGGCGCTGATCATCGCTGCCAGCCTCGCTGGCGGTCTCTCCCCCGACCAGGAGGTCGCCCCATGAACTCCCCCACCCCCGAGGTATCCCGATGACCCGCATCTTCCTTTCGCCCCCCGAAGTCGGACCCGAAGAGCGTCGGATGCTGCTCGATGCCTTCGACTCCAACTGGATCGCCCCACTGGGCCCCGACGTCGATGCCTTCGAGGCAGAGTTCGCGGCACGGATCGGGGTCGGGCACGCGGTGGCCCTATCGAGCGGCACCGCCGCCCTCCATCTCGGTCTCCTGCTGGTCGGGGTCGGCCCGGGTGACGAGGTACTGGTTCCGTCGTTCACCTTCGTGGCCACAGCCAACGCCGTGGTCTATGTAGGAGCCACGCCGGTCTTCATCGACTGCTCCCTCGATACGTGGACAATGGACCCCGACCTGGTCGCCGACGAACTGGAACGCCGTGCCGCCGCGGGACGGCTGCCGGCCGCCGTGGTCACTGTCGATCTGTACGGCCAGTCGTGTGACTACGACCGCCTGCTGGCTGCCTGCGACCGCCACGGCGTGCCCCTGGTCGAGGATGCCGCCGAGGCGCTGGGCGGCACCTACCGGGGCCGGCCAGCCGGAAGCTTTGGACACATGGGCGTGTTCTCCTTCAACGGCAACAAGATCATCACCACGAGCGGCGGCGGCATGCTGGTCACCGAGTCGGCCGACGAGGCGGCACGGGCTCGCTACTTGGCCACTCAGGCCCGCGAACCGTTCCCCCACTACGAGCACACGACCATCGGCTACAACTACCGGCTGTCCAACCTCCTGGCTGCCTTGGGCCGGGCGCAGTTGGCTGGGCTCGACAGCCGGGTCACCCGGCGACGGGCCATCGACGGCCGCTACCGCGAGGCGTTCGGCGACGTCCCCGGTATCGAGTTCATGCCCATCGCCGACTACGGAGAGCCCAACTACTGGCTGACCTGCATCACCATCGATCCCGAACTGTTCGGCACCGACCGCGAGGCAATCCGAGTGGCCCTCGAGTCCCACGACATCGAGTCCCGTCCGACCTGGAAGCCGCTGCACCTCCAGCCGGTGTTCGCCTCCAACTCGATGGTGGGCGGGGCGGTGTGCGCGGGGATCTTCGACCACGGGCTGTGCCTGCCGACCGGTTCGGCACTCTCAGTCGAGGACCAGGACCGGGTGGTCGGGATCATCAAGGACCTGCAAGCCGGCTGACGCCCGACGGATCCCGTTCGAGAGGTCCATCACCTCCACTCTGTAGCACCTGAGGTGCTACACGTTCACCATGACCCGCATCGGAGTGCGCGAACTGCGCCAGAACGCCAGCGTCTACCTCGCCCAGGTGAAAACCGGCGAGGTGGTCGAGATCACCGAACGGGGCACGTTGATCGCCGTCATGCGTGCCCCCTCCCCGCAAGCCGCGACCAGGGAGGTGCTCATCGCCGCCGGACGGCTCCTGCCCGCTCGTCACGCATTCGACATTCCCGACCAACGCATCTCTGTCTCAGGCGACACATCGGCAAGCCAGATCCTCGCCATCGACGCTGCCATCATCGCCGACGCGGCAACTCTGGAACCGGTCGGCCTGCGGAGCCTGGACAGCTTGCACCTGGCTGGAGCTCGTTCGATCCTGTCGAGCCTGACTGCGTTCGTCTCCTACGACGGGCAACTGTGCGACGCCGCAGCGGCGGTCGGCCTGCCGGTGGTCACCCCGGTCTGACTGTTCAGACCTGACCGGACCGGTCAGACATGACCGTTCAGACCTCGGTGCGTTCCTGCATATCCTCGGTGGGGAACTGCGTACCAAGCCGGCCTCGGGCACCGTCATGGAGTCCTCGCGCCATGGCGCGCAAGCGCAGGAGGCGACCCTCCGGCTCTCGGATGACGGCCCGCCCGAACAACTTGGAGATGTTGCGGGGGTAGTAGCCGATGCGCTTCTTCACGTACAGGTGCACATAGAGCATGTTGCGCGCCTCGTAGTAGTACTTCCATACCGGCACCCCCACACCGTGACGGACAGCATCGTGGCGAACCCGCGCATCGGCTACCACCCGCATCGGATAGCCGGCCTCGGGGATGCGCCACTGCAGGTATTCGGTGTCCTCGGCCCACCAGAACAGTTCGGCCATAGGAAGGCCTACCTCTTCGACGATCTCTCGGGCCACCAGGAATCCACACCACGAAGGCCAGGCACCGAAGGTTCCGTCCGGCTGATAGCTCACCGGGAATACGAACGCCTTCGGTGGGTCCTTGGCTGCCACCACCCACAGGTGCTCGAGGCAGTCAGGGTCTGGGCGCATGTCGTCATCGATGACCCACGCGTGTCCGAACTCAGACTGCGCGAAGTGCTCGAGGGCCAGCGCATAGCCACCGGCGGGCCCGCCGTTGTGATCTGAGCGGACCAGGGTGACCGGCGGCAACCCAGGGGGGAAGTCGGCCGGGTCGACCGGTGGCGTACTGGCGTTGTCCACCACGAGGATGCCCTTGGGCAGCAGAGTCTGGGCCGCGATCGACCGCAAGCACCGCTCCAGGGTGGCAGGGGCGTTGTAGGTGAGCACGACCGCCATGGCCGACAGTTCGGGGTCGATGAAGGCGTTCATCTTCGTCGCCAGCCTAGGGACGGTGGGCCAGGATGAACCAGCCCGTTTCGTCGCGGGCGGCATCGACGACCAGACCGGTCTTGTCGAACCATGGCTGGAGTTCGCTCCACACGTAGCGGTGCTCGACGGGGGCGCTCAGGCGGTCGAAGGTGTCCAGGGTCATGCTGCGGAACGGTTTGCCCCGATAGGAGTCCATCGGCAGGCCGGCCAGCGAGCCCACGCCGTGCTTCTCCCCCCATGCTCCCGGTACCACGAGCCCCCAGTAGAGCCCGGCAGCGATCGGGGTGGACAGGCGCTTCAGCGTCGGGTGAGAGATACGGGTGGTGAGCTTGCGGAGTCCGGCCGAGCACGACTGCCCGATCGACCGGAGGCTCCTCGTTTCTGGGCGGCTGTACAGGTAGAGCAGTACCTGCCCCTTGGGGGCCAAGTAGGTGAGGAGCTGCTCGAACCCGGCGAAGGGATCATCGAGATGATGGAGCACACCGAGACTCGAGATGAAGTCGAAACTGCCAGGAGCGAACGGCGCAGATCGCAGATCGGAACGGACGACGGCCACCCCAGGAAAGTCGGCCAGGTTGCGGGCGGCCGCCTCAGCCGCCGAGGAGCCATCGAGTGCCACCTCGGCCTTGAGGTATCCGGCCAAGAAGCGGGTGTAGCGACCCTTGCCGCATCCCGCGTCCAAGCCCACCTTGCCCCGCAGGCTTTCGAAGTCGACGTCCCGGAAGTAGATGGTGGAGAACGACTCGTCCTCACCTCGCACTTCGTCGAAGGCGTTCCACTCGTAGCCGAAGCTGGCGAAGGTCCGCTCGGTGGACCCCTTCGGGTTCCCGGCCTTGGAGAAGTCGAGCACCCCGGCGGTGCGGTCGAACCGGTGACCCGATCCACACTCCACTCCGCCGTCATCATCGAGCACGGCCACGGACTTGCCACATGTAGGACAGCGGAGGCGATCGAGTATCAGTGTGGGGATGCCGCCAGCCTCGCCATGTTCCACTTCTTCGGCTTGGTTGGTCACACATCCACCCTACTGCCACAGGTGGTGCGCGCCGAGGGTAGTTCAGTTGTAATTATCGCGACTTTGCGATTCTACATTGCTAGATGAATGGCGACCACAGGCTCAGATCGAGGTCGGGAACCATGTTGGCCAGGGCGGTGACGTCAGCCGCGTACATCGAGTGCAGCCGCGCAGCGGTAGCCGGAGCCAACCGGTCCGCACTTCCGTCCGCGCTCTGCTCAGGGTCAGCGACGACCCGCGGGTGGTACCCCGCGTCCAGCCCTAAGAAGTCGAAGGAGTCGGCCAGCGAGCCAGCCGTGTCGCCCACGCACCGCTCGTACTGCAGGATCCGGACCTGGTCGGGCGGATAGTGCTCGAAGAGGTGTGCCACCTGAGACCCGTAGAAGCCGCGGTCCACCGCGTCAGCCAGGTTCGAGCCGACGTGAGGAGGACGATCGTCAACCGTCGCTGCGATCCGGGCCCGCAGGCTTTCGATCGGATCGCGCACCAGCACCAGCACCTGGGCCCTCGGAGCCGCTTCGGCCAACAGCGGCACCACCCACGGATACGACAGCCCATCGGGTGACCAGTGGCCGATGATGCGCCCGGGCCTGCGGGGGAACAGTGCATGGAAGGCCTTGCCCTGCTCCGCTCCGAACCGCTCGGTGGCCGAGGAGGCAAAGAAGTGCGCCGCGTCGTCGAGGGTCCTGTTCGGCGCCACTCCTGGGTGGTCGGCCAACTGGGACATCCACCACCGGCCGCCCACATCGGTACCACCCAGCACCAGGAAGTCCGGAGGACCGGGACGCTCGCCCGGGTTGGGGCGCGGCGGCTCCACCACGTAGCCGACGTCACCCGGTACGCGAAGGTTCAACCAGTCACGGGCATCAGCCCGCAGTTCGACGGGCAGGAGTTGAAGGACCCGCTCCGGCACGCGAGCGATCACTCGCTTGGTCACCGGGGTCACGGCGAGCCTTCAGATTTCGGGGCACTAGACGGGGCACTAGACGTTGTGGCTCCGTCGGTGAAGTTGGACCACAGCGACAGGTCCAGACCCGGGACCAACTGGGCCAGTGCGGCCACATCGTCTGCGTAGCACTCGATCAACCGATGGCGGGCACCAGAATCCAAGTCGATCTTTCCCCCGCTGCTGACGTTGACCTCGCGGCGCAGCTCCGTAGGCCGATACTGCTCGAGCTCCAAGAATTCATAGGTCGCCTCGAGTTGACCAGCGGGATCGATCCGACACCGCTCGTACTGCTGGACCAGCACCTGGCTCGCCGGGAAGAACTCGTAGAGTCGGGCGAGCCACCGTGCATAGAAGCCCTGACGCACGGCATCGGCCACCGTGACCGACGTGTGCGGGGCGCCCATGCGATGGCGGAAGGTCAGACCGGAGCGGAATCGGTCGACCGGGTCGCGCAGCAGTACCAGGATCTTCGCCTCGGGTGCGGCCTCGGCGAGGAGCGGTGCCACCCACGGAAAGGCGAAGTAGTCCGGCGTCCACTCGCCGGTGACCGTGCCGGCGGTGCGGGGGAACCACCCGTGGTAGTTGCGGACCTCGGCGGGGCCGAACGGCTCCACACAGAACTGCGACAGGTAGTGGCGCTCCTTGGGGATGTCGGAGCGTTCGAATACCTGTGGGTGCTCGACGATCAGCTCGTACCACCAGCTGGTCCCCGCCTTTTGGACGCCGACCCCCACGAAGTCCGGCGGTCCTGTCACCTCGCCCCGCCCGAGGATGGGGGGCGTGAAGTCGAAGCCGCCCTCCCATGGGGCGTAGTCGCCCCGGGCGTGCAACAACACGGTCCGCACCGTGGGGGGGAGGTTTCTGAAGGCCCTCCTGGCCACGTCCGGTGGGCGCATCGGTTCAGGTTGCCACACCAACGTGCGTGGCCACAATGATCGTCATCCCCCAACGAAGACCGCACCACATCTGCACCCGGTGTCGAACACCCCCTTTGCTACCGTTGGCCCGATGAGCACCCGACTGTTGAGCGTCGTGATGCCTACCCACGACCGCTCGGACAAGTTGCGGCGGGCGGCCCGTTCGGTCCTCGACCAACAAGGTGCCGAGATCGAACTGGTCATCGTCGACGACGCGTCGAGCGACGACACCCCCGAGGTCACCTCGCAGCTGGCCGAAGACCCCCGGGTCCGCGTAGTGCGTAACGAGGTATCGCTCGGACCGAGCGGAACCCGCAACGCCGGCATCGCCATCGCTCAAGGGGAGTTCCTCGGATTCGTCGACGACGACGATGCCCTTCTGCCTGGGGCCGCGGCAACCATGGTCGAGGCCCTCGAGGCCGACCCGGACATCGGAGCCGCCGCCCCCTGGTACCGGGTGGTCCACGAACGCCAAGGCCGGACCGCCGAGTTCCGGGGACCCACCGACTACGGAGCCGAGCAGCTCTTGTGGTTCAACTTCGTCGGCATCCCCTTCGGCGTCATCCGCCGGAGCCTGTTCGCCAAGGACATCGCCTTCGACCCCCTGCTCCCGGTCAGCGAGGACTGGGACGTATGGCTCCGCTGTGCCCAGGAGCGTCCGTTCGCGGTGGTGGAGCAGTCTCTCTACAGTTACCACCAGCACGGCGGAACCCGCGTCACTCAGGTGAGCGACGACCGGCGCTCCGGGTTCCAGCACTTCTTGGCGAAGCATGCATCGGCCATGACTTCGTCGTGCCGCACCTATCACGAAGCCGTGATCGCCGGACAGACCGATGGCCGATCGGCAATCGGCCGGGTCCTGGCATCGGCCGGGCGCCACTCCCCGGCCGACGCCGCCCTGGCTGCGGCCGTCATAGCTGCGGGCTATGCAGCCAGCACCATCGGGACCTCGCGGGGTGATCCGGGACTACCCTCTCGCTTCGTGTACCGAGTTCTGACGACACCAACCCGCCATCCGATGGGCACCCGATGACTGGCGAGCGCCCGATCGTCATCGCTGGCCTGCCGCGGTCCGGCACCACATGGACCATGCGCGTCCTCGGCACCAGCCCGGGGGTGATCAAGATCCCTGAGCCCGATAACGAAGACAAGTATCCAGCCGCTATCCATGCCAAACACTCGTTGGGGCGCTATCCGTGTCTGGTCCCGGGTCAACAGGCCAAGCCTTACCGAGGGCTGTGGGCGTGGATCCTGACGGGAGCGACCGAGGACTGGCGGTCCGGCCAGGCTCGCCGGCTCTTGGGCCCAGGTGCGACCACTCGAATCTTCGAGGGACGCATGGACCTCACCACGTGGGCAGCGGCCACACTGGCCCGCAACCCCCGTCCTGGAAGTCCCGCTCCTGGACGAGTGATCGCCAAGTCGATCCACGCCCAGCTCTCCCTCGAGTGGATCGCCAACGAGTTCGACATCACGCCCTTGGTGCTCCTGCGCCACCCCGCAAATGTGCTGGCCAGCTGGATGGAAGTGCAGCTGAAGGACGGCCGCAACTCTACGTTGGAGTCACGCCCCGAGGTCCGGGCCCGCTACAGCGAACGATGGGGCGCCCCCCAGCCCGGTGACGATCCCATCGAAAAGATGAGCTGGCGGATCGGCCTGCTGGTGGCTGCACTCGAAGAGGCCATGACACGGCACCCCGAGTGGCAGGTGCGGACACATGAGCAGCTGTGCACCGACTCGGTGGCCACCTTCCGGACGCTCTTTGCCGATCTGAGTCTCGAGTGGAGCGATGCCACCGAGCAGTTCTTGGTGGACAACGACACCCCGGGCGAAGGGTTCGTCACCAAGCGGGTGGCATCCGAGCTGTCCGACTCGTGGCAGCACCGGCTCGACGACGAGCAGTTGGCCACCTTGCGACGCGTCCTCGGATGGTTCCCCATCACCACCTGGGGAGACGCCGACTTCGAGCGGACGCTGCCTCGCTCCTGAACGGCTGATTGCCTGGCGGCTGGTTGCCTGGCGGCTGGTTGTTGGCTCAGCCCGAGAGGCCCGGCATCCAGCGGTCCAACCACGCCTGCAGGGCGATGATGTCCCAAAGTTCGTGTGCGAGGTCACGGCGACCCGACTGATGCAGGGCCCAGGCCCGGCGGATGGGTTCGGGATCCAACAGCCCTTGAGATGCCAGGCGCGGTTCGGCCAGCAACTCTTCTGCCCATGGACGCAGTGGGCCGCGCAGCCAGGACCCGACGGGCAGACCGAAGCCCATCTTCGGGCGATCCACCAGTGCTTGGGGGACGTGCCGGTAGAGCACCTGGCGGAGGATCCACTTGGTCACCCCATCGCGGATCTTCAGATCCATCGGTAGCCGCCAGGCCAGATCGAACACATCGCGGTCCAAGAAGGGCACCCGGGTCTCGAGGGATGTGGCCATGGCCGCACGATCCACCTTGGTGAGGATGTCGTCGGGTAGATAGCCGACCAGATCGAGCCACAGCATCTGCTCGGTCACGGTGGGCAGGCTCGGCCACTCTTCCGGCCGACTGGCCATCGATGCCGTCTTCCCCACACCCAGCACCATCGACTCGGGATGAGCCCAGTGAGAGACCAGTCCCAAGTAGGCATCTTGAGGGGTGGCAGAAGCCAGCACCTTCCCCACCTTGGCCACCTTGGAAGACGGAACCCGCACCTGGTAGGCGGCGGGAAGCAGCCGGGTCACTTTGGCCGCAGAGTCCACGAGTCCAGGGGGCACCCGGAGCATGGCTGCCCCCAACGACCGTCTCACCGGGTCGGGTAGCCGCGAGGCCTGGCCCCAGATGCGCTCCAAATAGGCATGCCGGTTATACCCGGCGAAGAGTTCGTCGCCCCCATCGCCCGAAAGCGAGACCGTCACCTGGGATCGAGCCAGCCGGCTCACCAGGAGCACCGGGATCTGCGACGAGTCGGCGAACGGCTCATCCCAGATGCCGGGCAGTTCCGGGATCACATCGGCAGCATCCGACTCGGTCACCCGCAGCGCGGTGTGATCGGTCCCGAGGTGGGCTGCCACCGCTTGGGCTTCCCCGGACTCGTCGTAGGCCCGATCATCGAAACCGATGGTGAAGGTCCGCACCGGCCGGCTCGATGCCTGCTGCATCAGCGCCACCACGATGCTCGAGTCGATGCCACCAGACAGGAACGCGCCTACCGGCACGTCGGCCACCATGCGGTTCGCTATCGACGCGGCCAGCACCGACTCCAGCTGGTCGGTCAGCTCCTCGTCCGAACCCGTCGCCGGGTCAGCCATGGCTTCCTCGACAGCGTCCCGGGCCGACCAGTACGCCTGTGGCGCGGGCATGGTGCCAGGCCGGTCGTCGAGCCCAAAGACGACTCGGGTGCCTGGCGGCAGCTTGGCGATCCCCTGGTAGATCGAGTGCGGTCCGGGGATGCAGTTGTGACGGAGATAGAGGGCGATCGCCTCGCGGTCGATCGTGGGGGCGAACCCAGGAAGCCCGGCGATGGCCTTCAGTTCCGAGGCGAAGGCCAGGCGGCCATCCACCCATCCGTAGTACAGCGGCTTTTCGCCAAAGCGGTCCCGGACCAGGTGTAGCTGGCACTCCCGGCGGTCCCACAGTGCGATGGCGAACATCCCCTCGGCCGCTTCCAATGCCCGGGCGACGCCCCATGCCTGCACGGCACCTAGGAGTACCTCGGTATCAGAATGCCCGCGGAATCCCATGCCCTCGGCCTCGAGCCGGCGCCGCAGATCAGCCGTGTTGTAGACCTCGCCGTTGTAGGCCATCGTCCACCGCTCATCGGCAGAGACCATGGGCTGGTGGCCGAGCGGGCTGAGATCGACGATGGAAAGGCGTCGGTGGGAGAAGGCGGCCCGGCCTTGCGGATCGACCCACAGCCCGTGGTCGTCGGGACCCCGATGGATCAGCGTGGCCGCCATAGCGGCCGCGTCCGCACCCAGACGGTCCACGCCACAAGAGCGGGCCGAGTCGACCAGTCCGGCAATTCCACACATTGGTCAGGACCCCTTGTCGGACTGCGGGGAGCCGGAATCAGCCACCTTGGGTATGACCTGGCCAGCGCCGTCCACACGCCCGTACTCACCGGCGTCGCGCTGATAGGTGGGGTTCTGGCCCAAGCGACCGCGCACGCCGTCCCACAGCCCGTGCACGATGGCCGACCGTTCGGCTCCGCTGCGAGCGGCCTGCAAGTGTCGGATCGAGTACGCCAAGTGCCAGGCGCTCCACGACCGGCGGCCATGCCGGCGACACAGTTCCAACGAGTTCCGGGCGTGATAGTAGGCACGCCACGCTTCGGCGGCATCGTTGGGCCGATCAGCCCGGATCGCCTCGTCCCGGCCTTCGTTGGTCTGCTGGCTTGCTACCGCGCGCGCAGCCTCCCCGTCCACCAGCACCTCGAAGCCGGCTTCGCGTACCTGACAGAAGAAGTCGAAGTCCTCGACCCCGAAGAAGAGGTCGGGATCGGGCAGCACTCCGGCATCGACCACCCGACGGGACACCAAGGTGGCGCCCCAGCAGGCAACATCCACCGGGACGAAGCCGGCGGCCGTTGGCACCACGTTTACCGTGTGTGCCCCGCGCCCGACGAAACTCCTCCCGTAGGCCACCACCGCACCCAAGGCCGGATGGGCTGGAGCCAGCACGTCGACTCGAGCCACGAGGTCAGCCACGCGGGGCGTGGGTAGGTCGAACAAGCCGATGTCGTCCTCGCATAGGTAGACCCACTCGCACTCAGGGTCGCCGGTCGCCACCTCGAGCCCAGCCCGAAACCCACCGGCTGGGCCGGTGTTGACCGGCAGGCGCACCATACGCACCACGGCCTCCAGATCAGGATCATCGAGTCCGCCATCTCCGTTGACCACCACCACGATCTGCTCGGGACCGAAGCCCTCGCCGTTGAGCAGCGACCGCACTACGTCGCTGGCCAACCGGGGCCGGCGATAGGTCAGGACTACGGCGGTCACCGACCGGACCAGACTGGCGACAACGGTCCCGACCATCGGCTCTGGGGCATCGTGGCTGCTCATCTGGCGTTCACAGGGTTAGGCTAACAGTGCCCCTCGCGGGCAGGTGTCGTCGGTGCGGAGGTTCCGCGCTACCGCTACGTTCTGCAACATCGTCTGCGGATCGTGGCGGATCGGACACTAGGGAGGAGCAGCCGGTGTTGATTGCGTCGAGGTCGGTTGCTACGGCAACAATTGGCGACCGCTAGTCCGATGACAGGTTCGAGCCATCCCGAGGGACCGAGTGCACGATGATCAGTATCATCATCCCGGTGCGTAACGGCATGCCCGTCTTGGAGGAACAACTGCGCGCACTCCAAGCACAGCGGTGTGACGAACCGTGGGAGGTGATCATCGCCGACAACGGCTCGACCGATGGCACCCTCGCCTTTGCCAGGGACTGGGCATCCTGGCACCCCAAGTTCGTGGTCGTCGATGCGTCGGGCTTGGCTGGGACCTCGGCGGCCCGCAATGCCGGTGTCGATGTCGCAGGCGGCGAGTACCTGGCATTCTGCGATGCCGACGATGTGGTTCTGGCTGGCTGGCTGGCTGCATGCGTAGAGGGGCTGAAGACCACCGACCTCATCGTCGGCCGCTTCGACTTCTGGAGCCTCAACACCATCCCGCCGTCACTTCCGGTGCGGGCCGCCACCCATCAGCTCGGCTTCCTCCCCGCCGGCCTCGGCGCCAACCTGGGCGTCCGGCGAGGTCCGTTCGAAGAGGTCGGCGGATTCGACGAGTATTTCGTTCCCGGCGAGGACATCGATCTGTGCTGGAGGATGCAGCTCCGGGGGTTCACCTTCGCCGAGGTGCCCGAGGCCGTAGTGGCCAAACGGGCCCGTATGGACTTCCGGGAAGTGTTCTGGCAGGCCTACGCCTACGGGCGATGCGGGCCCTTGCTCCACAAGCGCTATCGCAAGGCCGGGGCTCATCGAGATTTAAACAGTGCGCTCAAGGCATGGCTGTGGCTGATCATTTCGTTGCCCCGCCTGGCGCAGCCGACTCGGCGCATCGAGTGGGCCCGCGGGGCAGGAACCCGGCTCGGCCGACTCGAGGCATCGCTGAGGCTCAGGGTCTTCTTCCCTTAGGTTCGCCAAGCAGTCGACGCTAGGGCGCACTGCGGGTCGGTCAGCTGACCGTCCACGCGGCACCGACGTAGACCGGCGACAGCGCCATCACGCCTTCGGGCGGCTCCATCCGGTCCGGGCCGAACGCCTCGAAGGAGATGACGGGCTGCCACGGTAGGTACGGGTCCTTCTTCCCCTTGGGGAATCCGGTGATAGCCGTCCAGAGCGAGTAGTGCCCCTTGGGAAGCGGCAGGTAGCCCAACTTGCACACGATCTCAAAGTCTCCCTCGGGCATCGTCCCTTGATGGTCGATGACGAACATCGGGAATGCCGTGCCCTGGGAGATACCGATGAAGAAGCTGGCCATACACCGCTCCGGGGCGTTGAGGACCAGGCGCACTTCGACCTCGCACTCCGAACGGAGTTGGCCGCCGTCGGCCGCATGCAGTTCGGCTTTGACCACCCGGACCACACCGTCCTTGGTGCTGAGGAGCGTCGAACTCTGCTCTACTGCCGTCCGGTACATGGTGACCACGTCCTTGGTGGGGCCCGAGGCCCGCACGACCGAGTCGGACAGCCACACTGCTCGGTCGCAGGAGGCTTCCACCGATGCCAGATCGTGAGAGACGTAGAGCAAGGTGGTGCCGTCGCGGACGATTTCGCCGATGCGACGGAGGCATTTCTGCTGAAAGTTGGCGTCGCCCACGGCCAGCACCTCGTCCACGAGGAGCACGTCGGGTTCGAGGAAAGCGGCGATGGAGAATCCGAGTCGCATCTGCATGCCCATTGAGTAGAACTTGATCTGCCGATCGATAGCATCTTCGAGTTCGGCGAACTCCACGATGGTGTCGAACTTGCGACGGATGTCCTCGCGACTCATGCCGAGCACTGCTCCGTAGAGGTAGATGTTCTCCCGGCCGTTGAGGTCTGGATGAAGGCCGCTGGTCACACTCAGCAGGGCGCCTATCCGACCGGCCACCGTGCACCGTCCTGCGGACTGGAAGGTGACTTGGCTCAGGATCTTGAGGAGGGTGGTCTTGCCTGACCCGTTGACACCGATCAGGGCCAAGCTCTCGCCCGGGGCGACCTCGAAGTTCACATCCTTCAGGACCCAACGCCAGCCCGGCTTGCCGCGTTCCGTCACTCGCTTGCTCAACCGCGTGATCTGGTCGTAGAAGAGCGGCGCGGTCTTGTCGGACCGGAACTTCTTCCAGACCTGTTCGACCTGGACGCTCCCGTTAGGCAATGTCGGCAAAGTTCACCTCGTAGCGCTTGAAGATCTTGTAGCCCAGTGTGATGTAGCAGAGGGACCCGATAAACGCCGTGGTCAACGGCCACCAGCTGGGGTTCAGGCCGAGCAGCATGGTCTGTCGCACGCTGTTGATGACTGGCCCTAATGGGTTGAAGAAGCCGTAGACGGCTTGCAGGTTCACCGTGACGTCGCCGAAGAGGTGGTAGGCGGTGGGAATGTAGGAGAACGGCCAGATCACCGGGGTCATGAAGATGCCCAGCGAGACAATGATGGGCAGGACCTGCTGGAGGTCGCGCATCTGGATGATCAGACTGGACACGGCCAGCGTGATCCCGGCGGCGAAGAGCACTTCGATCAGCATGAAGAGCGGGACCCAGAGCGTGGCCAACCGAGGGGCCCGTCCAAAGATCACAAAGAGGAGCGCCAACGGGATCCACGACAGCATGGTGTTGACGGCCGTCACCAACATGGTCTCGAGCGGAAAGCACTCTCGGGGGAACTGGGTCTTGGCCAGCAGTGCCTTGTTGGCCAGGAGCGAGCTTCCACCGTTGCCCAGCGCCTGGGCGAAGAAGGTCCAGCACAAAATGCCCACGAACGCGTAGAGGGGATAGGGGATCCCACTGGTGGGGAAGGCCTGCTTCAGCCGCGAGAACACCACGACGAAGATCACCAGGGTGGCTACCGGGCTGAGCACGGCCCATGCCGCACCCAGGACTGCCTGCTTGTACTGCACCCGGAAGTCGCGCTCGGCCAGCGTGTACATGATCTCCCGATGCGCCCACAGAGTCTTGAGCGACGCCATGAGCGACACCTTGTGCACGTACAAGATGTCCGCCGGGGGTTCAGCTGGGATCGACGCCAGGTCGGTAACGATCAGTGGGACGTTGTTGTCCGGCTGATCGACGGCCAGATCAGTCATTGGTGGTAGTCCCCCCTTGAGCCGGCAACTGATGCCCGGCAATGGCTGTTTACCAGTACGCAATGCTACCGCAGCCATGGTCGGATTCGATACTTCTGCGCCTGATTTTCCCGTGAGGTGATGGAATCGCAGATCGACCCCAATGGGAACCCTTCCAGGTACGATGCCAGAGTGGACCACAGGGAGGCATCGGGTCCCGACCGGATTTCCCCCGTCAATCTCCATGGGCGGCGCCTGGTACACGTGGCCACCTCGGATTCCGAACTGGCCCGCCACCTGAGCGGCCATCTGGAGGCCTTCACCGGCGAGGGGTTGGAGGTCATAGGGATCTGTCCGCCCGGACCCAGCGCCGGCCGCCTGGCCACCCTTGGACTCCGCCACATTTCGCTCCCCTCCTCGAGCCGTTCGGGATCCCCGGTTGGAGACCTGGTCGCCGCAGCCAAGCTGACGCGCCTACTTCGACGCCTGCGTCCGGACATCGTCCACACCCACCAACCTGGGTCCGGGCGATTCGACCGGCTGGCCGCCCGGGCTGCTGGGGTGCCTGGCATCGTGAACACCGTGCACGACCTCGGCGTCGGAGGTGGTGGTGCTGGTGGTGCTCAGAACTCCGCTCCCCGGCAGTCACCCCGGCAGTCACCCCGGCAGTCACCCCGGCAGTCACCCCGGCAGTCAC
>Ga0194035_1000075_pt1 | contig 59570 bp, 54 predicted proteins | sample JunL2320m_MetaG_FD_148680 | JGI IMG/M metagenome (GOLD analysis project Ga0194035, IMG submission 148680) | Anoxic zone freshwater microbial communities from boreal shield lake in IISD Experimental Lakes Area, Ontario, Canada - Jun2016-L239-20m | ecosystem: Environmental > Aquatic > Freshwater >...
TGGTCTTGGACATTGGCCACCCGCAAAAGCGTCTCCTCTCAGGCGTGCCGCATATTCGCTGGTCGGTAGAGCGGCTTCCAGCAAGCCGCGAATGCGAGTTGCCTCGATTTCATTGCCACGTGCCTCGTCGACTAAGGCCAAGTAGTGCAATGCCTCATCAAATGGACCTTCAGCATGTCTAAGTACCGATACAAAATGCTCGTGGGCGGTGTCTAAATAGTCTTGCTGGAACGCGCAGATCCCGAGATTGCACTGACTGTTCGCACTTTGGTAGCCGGCATTCAGTTCTACGCTACGTCTCAGAAGTGTCTCTGCCTCGTCGTAACGCCCTTGCGGCATGAGGACCAGGAAGCACAAAGAGTTGATGGCGTTTGTTGCGACAAAGGGCATCTGCGAATCAACGAGCAGCATCCAGGTTTGCTCAGCCTGCGCCAGTTCTCCATGATTGGCATCCCATCGAGCTAACTCATGTAGCGTGTGAGCATTGCGCTCTGGACTTGCCTCCTGGGCATCAGCCCGGGCAGATGCCAAGATGCGACCGAGGTCTCGGTATCCGGCCTCCAAGATTTTTTGAACGTTCCGAAACTCCTTGAACGCACTCCGGCTCGGCATCTGGCCTTGTGACCAAATCAACTCCGAGCGCGTTTCGTCGAGACGTTCCTTAGCGTCGAGGAGGTACGACATAAGAAGGAGAAGGATCACCGAAGACGCTTGGCAGATGAGCCGAATCTCAGTTGCCATTCGAGTGTCGGCTAGCCGACACTCCTCGATCACGTGGGAGTACTGCTGCCAAGCCTCGAATTGACGTTGAACGTCAATTGGGTCACCAGCCGCGGCGGCGCGCCATTCCTCCTCAACTTGGAAAGCGGCGTCGTGAGCCTCACCCCAAATCTTGAAGAGCCGGGCATTTAGGCAACTGTCGTGCTCTTCACGGCCACCGACTGGAGTATCGACAGTCTCGTTGCATGTTGGACACACGTTCATGGCTCGGTTGCCTCCTGATACAGATGACATGACTCTGCATGATCCGCGGGGATAAGGCAACTAGTTCGATGCGACATCTCGGTCACCTCGGTGTGGGCCGGTCGAAGCACGCTTCGGCGTCTGCCCCGCCCGTCACCCCTTCGCGCCCGACGCGGACACTCCAGCCGCGACGGAGTTCAACAGCGCTGAGGCGCTTCTTCTTGGGATCGAGACCAAAAAGCTACGAGCATGAATGCCGGATAGGCAAGCGACGCCGCGGGTCTCAAGACCCTTTGTCGCCTCGCACCCGATACGCTCACGATCGAATACCGCGAGTCTGGTTTCGCTGGAATAACGAGCCAATGGATGAGGTGCTCGGATGAGAACCTTAGGAGATCCACCAGCGAACCGGATTGTCCTATCTGCGACTGACCTCATTACCGCCGCACAGTGCGAGTTCGCTCTGGCACGAGGCTTGGAGATCAAGCTCGGCAGGGTGCATGCACTGAAAGCGCCCTCGGATGACTTGATGCTGCGCGCGGCCCTGCTGGGCGATCGCCACGAGCAGCAGGTGCTGAAACGTTACATCTCTGACTTCGGTACAGAGTCAACAAACGGTGTGGTCACGATGAATCGTCCGGGGTCTTCAGAGTCGGATCTGGTGAACTCGACACGAGAAACTCTCGCTGTTCTGAGTGGCGGCGTTCCGGTTTTGGCTCAAGGGACCGTTTATGACGGCGGAATGTTGGGGCATCCGGACTTTCTCGTGCGGGAGAACGAGGCCTACGTCGTGGAAGATGCGAAGTTGGCGCGTTCAGCCAAGACGTCGGCGCTTTTGCAGATCGCTGCTTATGCCGACATGTTGAAAGGACAAGGCGTTTCCATTGCTGCGAATGCTCGACTCGTGTTGGGGTCCGGTGCGAAAAGTTCACATCGCCTCGCCGACCTCATACCCGTCTATCGCGCTCGGCGTGCGAAGACCGAGGTCCTCGTCTCTCAGACTCTGGCTCAAGACGTCCCCATCAAATGGGGCGATGAGCGGTTCACCGCCTGTGGGAGTTGCTGGATTTGCGAGCCCGAGGTTGAGGCGAAACGAGACGTGCTTCTCGTCGCCGGGTTGCGGCGTGGCCAACGTCTGGCACTTCGTGAAGCTGGCATCCAAACGGTCGAGGAGTTGGCAAACAGTGTTGGTCGGGTCGAAGGGATCGGTCCTGGCACACTGGAGAAGTTGCGTCAGCAAGCACAGTTGCAATCCGAGCAGGATGAACGCACCGCGTCGCACGAGTTGCAAGCCAATGGATGGCCCATCGTCACCCATCGGGTGATCTCGGACAGTCGACTTCGAGCCCTTCCACAAGCCGACCGTGGTGACATCTTCTTTGACTTTGAAGGCGACCCGCTCTGGACCGCAGGCGGGACCGATTGGGGGCTTGAGTACCTGTTCGGGGTCGCTGAGGCCGACGGAACGTTTCTCCCGTGGTGGGCGCACGACCGGGCCGAAGAAAAGCAAGCGCTGATCAACTTCATGCAGTACGTGGCCGACCGCCGAACGGCTCACCCGGGCATGCACATTTACCACTACGCACCGTATGAGACAACGGCGTTGAAGAGGTTAGTTGATAGGCATGGAGTTCTTTCCGATGAACTCGACGAGTTGCTTCGTTCGATTGTGTTTGTTGACCTACTGGCAGTGGTGCGGGACAGCGTGCGAATCTCACAGCGCTCGTATTCGCTGAAGAAGCTCGAACCCCTTTACATGTCAGCGCGTCGGGACGAAAAACTCGACAATGCTGCTGACTCGGTTGCTATGTATGCCGCGGCTACTGATCTGCGAGCGGACGGTGACGAAGATGGGGCTCAGCGAGAATTCGACTTGATCGCCGAGTACAACAAATACGACGTTGAATCGACGCTCGGCTTGCGTAACTGGCTTCTCGGACTTGTTGACCGCGACCCCAACAACGACATCGCTCAGCCACAAACCACACAAGAGTCCTCCCAGCCATCATCGGCTTCAACGGCGCGCACCGATGCCAACAATCTGGCGCAGACCATGTTCACTAGCGCTGACGCAGGAGAAGCTAACGGAGCCGACGCCCACGACGTGACGGCCTTACGAATGCTTGGAGCAGCATTGGGTTATCACTGGCGCGAAGACAAGCCCGTCTATTGGGAGTACTTCGCACGGTTGGCCAGCCCATTGGATGACGTTCGTGACGACCGCGCAGTGTTCGTCTGTGACGAGTGGGACACAAGTAGGGAGGCAGAGTCACTCTGGCGGGATCCTGCTGGGCGAGAGCGGACACGTCGACGCACATTGCACGTCATCGGCTTTCTACCCGAAGGCAGTGACATGTCGATTGGGTGGACAGGTGAGGCGATCTACGACGTACCCTTCCCATCACATGTCGTGGATCCCGCCAACGGTCAAAGAGCCTCCGGCGGAACCGTGACGGTGCTTGACATCCAAGCGTTATCCGACGGACGTGATCTGCTCACGATCGAGGAGCGGATTCCCACCCATGCCGAATCCCACGACTGCCTACCAACAATGTTGCTCAACAAGTCGATCGTGAACAGCGATACCCTCCTCGGTGCGTTGTTTGAGATAGCGCGAGACGTCGAACACGCAGGATCCATCAACCTCCGCCAACCCGGTCTTGATGTGTTGCGTCGATCTCTACCGCGCACTCTGTCGCCTCTGCCTGATCCAGCTGATGACGTCATCGTCGCAATCACAAGCGCCGTGCGAGACCTCGATCATTCGTATGTAGCTGTGCAGGGGCCTCCCGGTACAGGGAAGACCTACGCGGGAGCCCGCGTCATCGCGACGCTCGTCAGGGCTGGATGGAAAGTCGGCGTCGTCGCACAATCACACCCGGTCGTCGAGAACATGCTCGCGGAGACAATCAAGGCTGGCCTCGATCCGACGCTCATCGCAAAGGAAGCAAAGGCCGGATCGCAAACCGCAAACATGCCATGGGCCACGTCCAAAACCGCGATCACTCAACTTCTCAACGACTCACAAGGTGCCCTCATAGGAGGGACCGCCTGGACCTTCACCAACGACACGAAGATCCCCCGCGGAAGTCTCGATCTTCTCGTGATCGACGAAGCCGGTCAGTTCAGCCTGGCCAACACGCTCGCTGTCTCAAGCGCAGCACAACGGCTCCTGCTCCTCGGCGACCCACAACAGTTACCGCAAGTGTCGAAGGGAACACACCCATTCCCGGTCGAACAGTCAGCACTCGGGTGGTTAATGAAAGACCACGCCACGCTCCCACCAGAACTGGGCTACTTCTTGGCGGACACCTATCGGATGCATCCGACGCTGACGAAAGCGGTGTCCCAACTCTCGTACGAAGACAGACTGCAATGCGTTCCGGCGACAGCGAAGCGCGCACTCAGCGACGTGACACCTGGTCTTCATAGCATCACGGTCAAACATGACGGAAACTCCACGGTTTCTCGTGAAGAGATCCTCGAGGTTGAACACCTAGCCCGCCGAGTAGTCGGCGCTGAGTGGACAGAAAAAGAAGGCGAACCACCAACACCGCTTCGGGCCGAACAAATCCTTGTCGTTGCGCCTTACAACGCTCAGGTCAACGCCATTCGCGCACACCTCGATCGGGTTGGACTCTCGGGAATCCGCGTTGGAACGGTTGATAAGTTTCAAGGACAACAGGCTCCGGTCGTCATCGTCTCCATGACCGCATCCTCCCTCGACGAAGTTCCACGAGGCTTGAGCTTCCTGCTTAACCGCAACCGGATCAACGTCGCGATCAGCCGAGCACAATGGGTCACCTACCTCATCAGTTCCCCACATCTCACAGACTTCATGCCCACCACGCCAGACAACTTTGCCGAACTCGGAGCATTTCTCGGGCTCATCGCAGATAGAGGGACGAATCAGTGACGCATCAAGAGAGTCTGATAAATCGCGAATACCAAGTGAAATCAAATCGACCCTGGGGAGCTAGACATGCATGAGATCAAGTGCCCACATTGCGACACCGTATTCACCATTGACGAAGCTGGATACGCAGAGATCCTGAGCCAGGTACGCAATGACGCCTTTGAAAGGGAGTTGCGCGAACGTCTCGCAATCGCCGAAGAGGAGAAACTGATGGCCGTCAAGCTGGCTGAGTTGACCATTGAGAAAAAGTTGAATCAAGAGGCCGTGGAAAAGAACGCGGAAATTGCGTCGCTGAAAGCGACTATCGAAAACGCTCCAGATAAACAAGAACTTGCCGTCAAGGAAGCCGTCGGCGTTGTCGAAAAGCAGATCGATGAACTCAAAGGAAATCTAGAAGCCAAGATCAAGGATCGAGACGAGACAATCGAACGTCTCAAACATATGAAGACCAAATTGTCCACAAAGATGGTCGGCGAGACGCTAGAGCAGCATTGCGAAATCGAGTTCAACAAACTCCGCTCCGGCGCCTTTCCAAACGCGTACTTTGAGAAGGACAACGATGCCAGTAGCGGGAGCAAGGGCGACTACATCTTTAAGGAAGCGGACGAGTCAGGGACCGAATTCATTTCCATCATGTTTGAGATGAAGAACGAAGCCGATGAGACAGCGACGAAGAAGAAGAATGAGGACTTCTTCAAGGAACTCGACAAGGACAGGCAGGAGAAGAACTGCGAATACGCGGTTCTAGTTTCCATGCTCGAGCCTGACAGCGAGCTTTACAACACTGGCATTGTGGACGTCTCACATCGTTATCCCAAGATGTACGTGGTCCGTCCGCAGTTCTTCATTCAAATCATCACTCTGCTGCGCAATGCCGCCCAGAACACCCTCCGCTACAAGAAGGAGTTGGCTCTTCTGAAAGAACAGAACGTCGACATCACGAACTTTGAGTCCGAACTCGAAGACTTCAAGTCGGGCTTCAAGCGCAACTACGACTTGGCATCTCGAAAATTTCAGGCAGCAATCGAACAGATCGACAAGACGATCAAGAGCCTTGAAAGGACCAAAGACGAGTTGATCGGCTCAGAAAATAACTTGCGTCTCGCGAACAATAAGGCGCAGGACGTCACGATAAAGCGGCTGACCAAGGACAACCCGACCATGGCGCGTAAGTTCGCTGAACTCCCACTGCTAGAGATCGAAACGGCTGGTCTCGCAGTGGAAGACGACGAAGAGACTGAGTGGGCAGAGGAGTAGCGAGACTAATGCGGATGCACCGAACTACTCCGTTGCTTGATGGAAAACATTCATCTCACCCGCCAGTCGAGTCGCACAACGTGATCTTGTCGAGGCTGGTTACGTCTGGGACCATCGTTCAGATCCGAGTGATGGTGACCTGCGTCTTGTGGTCACCGTTTCGTTGACTGTGAGAGAGGTGAGGTGTCATGGTGACGTCGCCGTTTGCTGGTCGGGTATGTGGACCAGTGAGTGAACCTCATTAGCGCCCAACGGACCTCGGGCTAATCGTCTGCATACTCTTCGTCTACTTAGTCATCGTAGCCTTCGTCCTCCTCTTGCTCTTCGTCATCCCAGTCGTCGTCTTCGGCTTCATCTTGCTTGGAAGGCTTTGCTTCAGCGATGAGTGCCGCAGCCGCACGAACTTCGTCGGTTGCGTTGGGGATTGCTTAGGACTGCTTCGGTCAACACGTCGGAGCCATCAAGTGCGGGCTCTGCCTGGGAGCGGCGATATGCCTCGGCTCGGATCTTCGCCCAGGGACCGAGACGATTACGCACGAACTGCGCTGAAGGTGCTGACGGTTCGTGAATCATTCGCCACACGTCGTACCGTAGAACGTGACGGTCTCCACCGTCGGGTCCGACACGTACCGGACGACGTAGTCCCACAGGCGTTCGTCTCTGTACTTACTTCGCTTCGGCTTCCCGACACGCGAGTAGAGCCCTGACGCGGCAAGCGCCTCGCTCCAGGAACCGAACACCTTCGCGAGCGTGGCGTGGGATAGCCCCCCTAGATCGCCCTTGACGTGGTCGGACTGCTCGGCCGTCAGTGTCCTCTCTTCATGCAGGCCGTCTTGGGTCTCACTGGCGGCTTCCAGAATGGCTGTGACGTTGTCGTTCGACCATTCCGAGCCGCTGGCCGACTTCGGCTTGGCGTTGGACAGCATCGAGCGAAGTCGCGTGGGCAGTGCTGCACGTACGCGCTCTTTGGGCCATCCCAGCGCCTCGGCGAGGTCGCGAATGTTGTTAATACTCGGATCCTTGGTGAGGATGCCGGTGGCGGTAATAGAGTCGATCCGTCGTCGCACACGCCGCGCGCAACCCCGCAACATGTCCCATCCGAGCCATAATCGCGCTAGCGTCCCGGGCCATGACCTTCTCGATTGTTGCCCGATCCGAAGACGGCACTTCGCTGGGCATCGCTGTCGCCTCGAAGTTCCTCGCTGTTGGCGCCGCAGTACCTGCGGCCGACATGTCAGCCGGGGCCATCGCGACCCAGGCGATGGCCAATCTTGCCTATCGACCCGACGGGCTAGCCCTGCTCGCACGCGGGATTGACGCGGCGGCCACGGTCGACACCCTCACCAGCCGCGACCACGATCGCGACCATCGTCAGGTCGGCGTCGTCGATATGCATGGTGGCGCAGCCACTTACACGGGCTCGGCCTGCTTCGCCTGGGCTGGTGGCACCACCGGAACTACGTCGGCAGGTTCGACCTACGCCGTGCAAGGCAACATCCTCACCGGGCCCGAGGTCGTCGACGCTGTGGTCGAATCCTGGCGCTCATCGTCGATTCGTCGCCCATTTCGGCATCGTCTACTCGACGCTCTGCATGCCGGCGACCGAGCCGGCGGTGACTCTCGCGGCAGGCAAAGCGCAGCCCTGTACGTCCTGACTCCCGGCGGTGGGTACGGCGGTGGCAATGACGTCCTGGTCGACCTCCGGGTCGATGACCACCCTGATCCGATTCCCGAACTCATTCGGCTTCTCGATATCCGCGACCTGCTCTTCGAAAGGCCGGTGCCAGAGATCTGCCTGCCCCTCGACGGCGCGATAGCGGCCGAGGTCCGCGAACGACTCCGCCGCCTGAGGCACGAAGGGCCCGACCTCGACTCAGCCCTCATGTCCTGGGCAGCCATCGAGAACCTCGAAGAGCGAATGCTGCCGGGCCTGATCGACCCGTTAGTACTCGATCATCTCCGAGCCCTCAGCGGGGGCACGCTGTGAGCGTGCTGGCCGTCGACGCCGGAACCACTGGCGTCACCGCGCTAATCGTGTCGGGGCAAGCCCAGATTCTGGCTCGCGGCTATTGCGAGTTCGCCCAACACTTCCCGAGCGAAGGCTGGGTCGAACATGAGCCCGAGCAGATCTGGGCTGCCACTTTGGCTGCGGTTGACCTAGCGCTCGCGGCTCTCGGCGATCACGCCGATCGCCCTACCGCAGTTGGCATCACCAACCAACGCGAGACCATCGTGCTCTGGGATCGCCTCACTCTGGCCGCCCCTAGACGAGCGATCGTGTGGCAAGACCGTCGCACCGCGGGCATCTGCGATCAACTGCGCGGAGACGGACACGAGCCACGAGTCTCGGCTCTCACCGGCTTACGCCTCGACCCCTACTTCTCGGCCACCAAGCTCACCTGGATAGCGCTCAATGAGCCCGACATCTGGGCCGGCGTCATCGAAGGCACCACCGCGATCGGCACTATCGACTCATACCTAATCGCCCGAATGACCTCTGGCACAGTGCATATCACGGATGCGTCAAATGCCTCGCGAACCTTGCTTTTCGATATCCACACAGTCTCGTGGAGTCAGGAGCTGTGCGATCTGTTCCGAGTTCCCATGGCGGCACTCCCCCGAGTCGTGTCGTCTTATGGCGTTGTCGCGACGACGAGCCCCGACCTCTTCGCGGGCCTCGAACTCCCAATCGCTGGCATCGCCGGCGATCAGCAGGCCGCACTATTCGGCCAGGCCTGCTTTGCGCCGGGTTCGAGCAAGTGCACGTACGGCACCGGCTCGTTCGTTCTGGTCAATACCGGCAGCGAGCCAGCGCAATCCTCGGCCGGGCTGCTCACCACCGTGGCGTGGCAACACCCCGACGGCTCGGTCGACTACGCACTCGAAGGTGCCATCTTTGTCACGGGCGCAGCGGTGCAATGGCTACGTGACGGCCTGGGCATCATCAGCAGCGCAGGAGAAACTGACTCACTAGCCCGCTCGGTTCCCGACTCTGGCGGTGTCGTGTTCGTTCCCGCACTCACCGGCCTAGGCGCGCCCGACTGGGATCCGCACGCCCGGGGAGCCATCTTTGGCCTCAGCCGTGGAACCACTCGCGCCCACATCGTGCGCGCAACCCTCGAGGCCATCGCCTACGAGGTTGCCGACGTCGTTGCCCTCATGGCCCGCGAAGGCGGGATCACACTGCCTGTCCTAGCCGTCGATGGTGGTGCGGCAGCCAACGACTTCTTGTGTCAGGCCCAAGCCGACGTGCTGCAGGTGCCAGTGTTGAGGGCGTCGGTCCTAGAGACCACCGGGCTGGGCGCAGCCTTCCTCGCCGGGCTCGCCACCGGCGTGTGGCCATCATTTGCTGCGATCAGCGAGTTAGTCGCCCAAGGCGCACACTTCGAGCCGGGTGGGCGAGATGACAGCGGTTACCGACGTTGGCGGACCGCGGTCGAGCGGTCAAAGGGCTGGGCAAACCTCTAGCGAGGCGAACCTCTGCCCAGGCGAATCTGCCCGGGCAAACCTCTAGCGAGGCGAACGTTTAAGCAGCGGGTAACGACGTGAGGTCAGGCGACGCGGGATCGGTCACCGACGGCTTATCCTCGCGAACGGTCACCAGTGCCTTGGCCCGAGCCGCATACATGTCGACGTACTCCTGACCCGACAGCAGCATGATCTCGTACATGATTTCGTCGGTCATCGAGCGAAGTACGAAGCGATCACCGGACATGCCTTCGTATCGCGAGAAGTCCAGCGGTGCCCCGATCGAGATTCGAGCACGCATGAACCGCGGCCAGATACGCCCGGGTGGCTGGATCTGCGCGGTGTTGAGCATGGCAACCGGGATGACGGGGACGCCGGCCTCAAGTGCCATACGGGCAACACCGGTCTTGCCCCGATACAGCCGCGCATCAGGTGAGCGCGTGCCTTCGGGGTAGATCCCGAGCAGGTCGCCGTCAGCCAGGATCCGCATCGCGGTTGTGACGGCCGCCTCGGCTGCCGCGCCGCCGGACCGGTCAACGGGCACCTGGCCCACACCTGACATGAAGAGTTTGGTGAACCAGCCCTTGACGCCTGGAGTGGTGAAGTAGTCGCTCTTAGCCAGGAAGGTGATGCGTCGCTTACAGACCAGCGGCAAGAAGATCGAGTCGGAGAAGGACAGATGGTTACTGGCCAGAATCGCCCCGCCTTCAGCAGGCAGGTTCTCAAGCCCGTCAACCTGCGGGCGGAAACACAACCGAAGCACCGGCCCGATCAGCACGTACTTGCAGATCCAATAAAACACTGGCCTGATACCTCCCCTCACGCGGTGTGTCGCCGATCCGGACTCGCGCATCGGTACTGATCTCATTGTGCACACGTTCACACGTGCACCACGAAGACTAAGGGTCAGCAACGCTCACCAGCAACGTACTCCGAGCGGTAGCGTCAGATCCAGCACATCAGCCGATCACAAGCGCGCAGCCTCATCGCACCCGATCTTCGGAGGAACCATGGCCAACATCCCCGGAACCTTCATGCACGGCGCTCAGCCGTTCTCACATGAGGGTGGCCCGGTCGGAGTGCTCGTGATTCATGGTTTCACTGGCTCACCGAAGTCGGTCCGGCCCTGGGCCGATCACCTCGCCCAGGCCGGGTTCTCCGTCGAGCTGCCGCGTCTGCCAGGCCATGGCACCAAGTGGGAGGACATGAGCCTGACCCGCTGGGAAGACTGGTACGCCGAAGTCGACCGCACGTTCACCGACCTTCAGTCGCGTTGCGAGACCGTCTTCGCGATGGGCCTGTCGATGGGTGGCTCCCTAGCTTTGCGGCTCGCAGAGCTGCGGCCCGCTGAGGTCGCGGGGCTCGTGTTGGTCAACCCCGCAGTACACAGCGAACGCTGGGATCGTCACCTACTGCCCTTCATCAGGCACCTCGTCAAGGCCTTTCCGGGTATCGCCAACGACATCAACAAGCCTGGGCAAGACGAAGGCGGATACACGAAACTCCCCCTGCATTCGGCGCACTCGTTGCAGGCCGGCTGGGCCGAGATCAAGGCCGACATCGCCAAAGTCAGCGCGCCGCTCCTGCTCCTGCACTCACGCGTGGATCACGTGGTCGAGCCCAGCAACGCCGAATGGATCCTGGCCAATGTGTCCAGTGCAGACCGCACCGAAGTCTGGCTCGAGGACAGTTTCCACGTGGCAACCCTCGACCATGACGCGCCCCTGATCTTCGACGCGAGTGTGAACTTCCTGCACCGAGTCGCGCCACAGTCGAGCCAGGGCTGACACTGGTGTCATGAGCACGCCCAACGGACGCGACAACGGGTTGCCGCCTGCCACCCGGTATGTGGCTCTCGTTGACGTCGACCCACCCGTGGCAGACCAGGTGCTCGACCTACTTCGAGATGCCGGTGTCGCAGCGATCGCCCAGCCGCTCGAGGGAGAGGTCGGGCTGGCCCGCGACACCACGCCCCCCTCACGCCCCACTGATCGAATCGTGGTCGACTCCCTGCAACTCGTTGCTGCACAAGACATAATCGGCCGTTCGCTACCGCAGTTGCGCATGGACTTCCATGTCGACGCAGCACTGCGAGCCGATGCCGAGGACGCCGCCGCGATGCAACGAGCCGCCGAACTCGCCCCCCAGGATGTCGATTCACTATTCGCCGATATCGTCTCTCAATTCGGCACGACCACCAGCGATCCAGTCGCTCGATGGTCAGTGCGCGAGGACGTCGAACCTGGCTCCGATCCCATCGATCCGGTTGAAGATCGGCCCAGACTCTCGGCCCGGCTTGTGCGCCGATCCAACAATCCGGTGCCACCAGCCCCTTATGACGAGTCCGAGCACTTCATTCCGCAGCCTCCCCCGCCACTGCCTGAGACCGACCCGATCACCAGAGTCGCTTGGGCCGGCCTGCTCGGCGGTCCGGGCCTGATCGTGCTTGCCGCCCTGCTCGGCCTAGGCATGGAGCCCTGGATGGTGATCTTGGCTCTCGCGGCCTTCCTGGGCGGGTTCGCCACCCTGGTAGCGCGGATGCGGGATAGCAAACTCGAAGGCTGGGACGACGGCTCAGTGCTGTAGCTCGCCAACACCACGGGCGCGCAAGTGCCTACTCGACTTCGCGAGCCAGTTCGGCAACCCCGATAAGGCCGGCATCGTTAGACAGTTGGGCAGCGATAATGCGAGCCAACGGCCGATTCTCGCGTGCGAGCAGGTTCGCCGCGAATGCCTCGCGAACCGGATCCAGCAATACGTTGCCCGCCTCAGACACGCCCCCACCGATGACAAACGCCTCGGGATCGAACAACGCTGCGAGATCGGCCAGACCCGTTCCCAGCGCCCTACCGATTCGTTCAAAAGCCAATAACGCCAATGGGTTACCTGCCTGAGCCGCGGTAGTTACGTCCTGCCCGGAGATCCCGCTGGGTGAACCATCGCCTAGAGCCAGCAGGCCAGACGCATCAGCCGGACGCTCCACCACAAGTTCTCGAGCCTCGCGGACCAAAGCTGAGCCGCTTGCGTACTGTTCCCAACAGCCATACCTGCCACAGCCACACAGGAGTCCGTTGGGCACCTGGATCACGTGCCCGAACTCGGCAGCCATTCCATACGCACCGCGCATGAGTGAACCGCTTTGGATAACCCCGCCGCCCACTCCGGTACCGACAGTGACCGCGATCATGGAATCGGCGCCGCGCCCTGCGCCCCAGCGATACTCACCCCACGCCGCTGCGTTGGCATCGTTTTCGACAACAGTGGGCAACCCGAGCGCGGCTCTGACCTTGTCGGCCAATGGTTCCTCGTTCCAACCATCGCCAAGGTTGGGGGCAAAGCGGACAATCGACCGAGTCTGATCGACAAGTCCGGCCGCTCCTAGCCCGACACCTACCGCCCTTCCGAGACCACGGTCCTCGGCTAGCCCAGCCAACTCCTGGCCGACCGCAATGATCGCCGCGACAGCTGCCGACGACGGGCCTGATGGGGTGTCGCGACGGGCCCGCGCAACGATCGCGCCAGTTTCGTCGACAAGGCCGCCCGCGATCTTGGTGCCGCCGATGTCGATCCCGATGGTGACAGACAAGACTTCGAACCTTTCAGGTCTCGAACGCGAATTAGGCAGGTCGACAACTACTCAGATTCCTCGGGCGTCAACGGCTCACTGGTCGAGGAGCCATCGGCAGTGTCGGTCTCGCGACTTGCTGATGATGGCCATTGCGCCGATGCAGTCTCGACGTAGGAAGCCAACGTGCTGGTAAATGAAGCAAGCGCGGAATCAATCCAGAGACCGGCTGAACTTGGGTCAACATCGCGAACTGCAACGATCACCTGACACAGCGGGCAGGAGCAGGTTTGCCCGTCAGCATCGACAGGAGCCAGATGAGGCGCCTGGTCACGCAACCAGGTTTGCGCGGCAGTGAAGAGTCGAACGATCTCCTCGCCAGCGGCCGGACTATCGGTCATGCGCTTTCGACTCGCTCCTTGAGCCCGCGTAATGCCGTGTCAACTATGACCTTTTCGGCTTTCCGCTTGATGAGTCCGATCATCGGAATGCTGACGTCTACTGCGAGTTGGTAGACCACTGTCGTGGTGCCGTCGCTGTTGGAGGTCAAGGTGTACGAACCATCCAGCGCGCGCAACATCTCACCGGAAGTGAGGGTCCAACTCACTGTCATGCCATCGTCAGCCCAGTCGTACTCGAGTTCGTAGGTGTCCTTGATCGCTCCGGCGTCGACCACGAATCGCGCGTCAGCTGGCCGACCGTCCTCGTACTGAGTGAGGATCGCGACAGAACTCACGCCGTCACTCCACTGGGGATAAGACGCGATGTCGGCGATCACCGCCATCACCGCAACAGGGGCGGCTGCAATGACGATGCTGGATTCGGTGCGATCGGACATGCCTTGACCCTACTGGTTGGACCTCGAACCTGCCTCGCCTCGCTGAGCCTCGCCTCGCTGAGCCTCGCCTCGCCGAGCCGTGCGAGTACGCGGATGTCTACCAAGTCAAGGCGAACGGAGTTTCGCCCGCCCTGAAGTGTCCGACGTTCACACACTCGGTACGACCAATGCGCGCTCTGGCCGCCAAAGGTTGGTGCACATGACCAAACAGGGAATAGCGCGGCTGAGTTCTGCGAATCAGCTCAAGCAGCGCAGCACTGCCATGTTCGAATCGACGGGCGACCACGTCGTAGGTGAGTTCTGGAAGTGCTGGTGGGATATGCGAGCAGAGCACATCGACCTCACCCAGTGCCGCGACCTTGGCATCGAAGGTGTCCTCGTCGAGTTCGTAAGGGGTATGCATCGGCGAGATGAGTCCGCCTCCGACGAAGCCAAAGCGCAGACCGCCAATCTCGACGACCTCACCGTCGAGCACCGTGTGCCCTGGCTGAAGGAACTCGGGCCACATGTGCGGGAGGTCGACATTGCCGTAAGTCAGGAACGCGGGAGTAGGCATCGAGGCAAAAAGTTCGCTGTACTGCGCACGCACACGTGAGCGGATCAAACTCCCTCGATCGGTGCCCTCAGCCGCGATCGCCTCGTCCCACAAGGTCGCTGAATAGGTCCGCGCTTCGTCGAACTGGCCGGCCGTTCGCAGATCGATGTACCGCTGGGTGTTGGCGGCGCCGAATAGGGAGCCAAAGATTCCTAAGGCTGGCTTTGCGTAGTCGAGAAAGAGAATGAGATCACCAAGACAGATGAAGACATCAGCACCCTCGCCGGCTCGGGCCAGCGCATCTGCGCTGCCGTGCACGTCACTGACTACATGGATTCGCACACCGAGAGCCTAGAGACTCTCAGCCTCACCTCGCGCCTCGGCGTGGGGTAGGAACCGCATCAGCGATTGATGACCGCGCCCAGTAGCGCGTAGACGATCAGTAGGACGACGATCACGCCAGCCGTTCCAGCACTCGCCATCCCCCACTTGCCGCCCGGGAAGTCGTCCGGGTGAAGCAGGGCAGGGCGCTGCTCACTCGCACTTAGTTGTGCGAGTAATTCGTCGGCTAAGGCCTCGAAGTCCGCACCGTCTGCGTGGTCACGCCCGGAGTCCGTTGCGCGTGCTGCGGCCCCGTTGGTTACGAAGTCAGCGATCACCTGATCTTGATCTTCACTCCAGGCTCCGGCGCTGTGCCGTCCGTTTGCTCGGCTACTGGCTCGGCCATCGACCACCGAGGCACCACGACTATGCCGTCCCGGTTGAACGAGTGGCAGCGGCTCAGGGCTGAGGTCGAGCAACACCGCGGAGAACTCCGCCTCGAGCGCAGGCTCCGGGGCCGAACTTGGAAGGGCAGCCGCTGCGGGCTCGAAATCGGCCCGCGTTCTTAAATCGGCGTGACAGAGCGAACACCAGCCAGCACCTGCGGGTACTGCTGCTGCACATATTGGACACCTTGAGTCAATCCGCACCTCATGGTCATCGGCACCGACCCCGACGTGCTTAAACGGACAAGCCAATAGACATGCGCGCACGTGTCCACATATGTCACCGTGTTGCACCATGGGGACAGAAGGCGACAAGCCAATGGGGCGCTTCCGGTGGTCGACGAGCGAGACCATCGTGATCACTGTCAGATTCGGCGTCCTCGCGCTCTGCGGAGTGCTCTCACTGCTGGCCGTACCGAGCCAACCCATCTGGGCACCAGTCCTTCTTGTGCTGATCGCGCTAGGCACGAGCGTTCCAGCCAAGACCACTCGAATCCGCTGGATCCGGTCGATCGTGGAAGCGGCTCTGGTGGCAGCGATCATCGGTGTGGGTATACCCGCAACCGACCCACTGCTTCCCTACGTCGTGGTCGCCCCCTTTGCAGCCGGTCTTCTCGCCGGAGCACTGCCCAGCACGACCACAGTTCTGACCTCGCTGTTTGTACTAAGCGCGACCCAGGTCATCAACGATCAGTTGCCAGCCCGAGCCGAAATCGGGCTCATCGCCGAATGGATCGGGCTGGCGCTGGTCGCCGGTCTCCTCAGCGCATGGGGCCGATCAGTAACCACACGCGACCAACAGACGAAGTCCACCTACGCAACCGCACACCATCTGCTCACCGAACTTCGCGATGTCGCTCGAGTGCTACCCACTGGTCTTGATGAAATCTCCCTAGCCCAGGAGGTGCTGCGCGCACTACTGGACGAACTGCCCGGCGATCGCGCTGCGCTCTATACGAACGGCACAGGCGGAGTGCTCACTCAACTCGCGCATGAGGGCGAGGGCCGAATCGACTGGATACCCGACCTCGAGGCCGGATGTTGGGGCGAAGCATGGACATCCGGCCTTCCCGTTCAGCAGTTTGGGATGTTTGACAATCCAGAGCACGGGCACGCCGTCGTGTTCCCACTTCGACTCGGCGATCGGCCACTGGGGCTCATCGGTGTTGAGCGCCAAGCCGCGGGTTGGTCAGGCGCATCCCTTGAGACCGCCCAAGGCTTGGCCAACGAGGCAGCGCTCCGAATCGATACCGGCCAGCTTTTCACCGAAGTCCGCACCATGGCCACGGTTGAAGAACGCCGACGACTCGCGCGTGAGATCCACGACGGTGTGGCACAAGAGGTTGCCGCACTGGGGTACGCAGTCGATGAACTCGCCGCGAACGCCAGCGATGACGACAGCCGGACGGCCCTGATGGGCCTGCGCGCTGAACTTTCGCGCATCGTCAACGAACTACGACTATCCATCTTCGACCTGCGCAGTGATGTGCAACCAACGAGAGGCCTGGGCTCAGCGCTGTCGGGATATCTGCGCTCGGTGGGCACCGACTCCGGTTTGACCGTGCACCTCGTCCTGGATGAAGCCGCCTTTCGACTACCCATCGACGTGGAGACCGAACTACTGCGAATCGCGCAGGAAGCCATCACCAACGCCCGCAAACATGCGCGGGCGCGCAACCTGTGGGTGACCTGTCGAATCGATCCACCCAAAGCGTTCCTGCGCATCGCAGACGATGGTGCGGGCCTGGGCTCGCCACGGGCCGACTCGTACGGCATCGACATCATGCGCGAAAGATCAGATCGGCTCGGCGCGAACATGTCGCTCAGGGCTCGAGTAGGTGGTGGCACCGTCGTCGAGGTCAGCTTGAGCGATTCGGTGGTAATTGGCGGATAACCTGACAACTGGGTTAACCGTTCGTCGACCTCCACTCATCAAGACGTCGATTTTGGCCGCTTTCGTACCACCTGAAGCAGCCAAAAGTCAGTGTTCACATGCCAAGACGCGAAATCCCATGGCATGATCCCGTAACTACCTAGGGGGCCAAATGACGATAAGCGTGCTACTCGTGGACGACCACGAGCTGATCCGACAGGGACTTCGCAGGGCGTTCGAAAGAGACGGCGACTGCGAAGTCGTCGGCGAGGCTGGCACTCTCGCAGATGCCCACCGGCTGCTCGGGTTGGCGACCCCGCACGTGGTCATCCTCGACGTTCGCTTGCCCGACGGTAACGGCCTCGACGCCTGCCGCAAGATTCGGGCCAATAACCCCGAGATCGGGATCGTCATCTTGACCATGTACGCAGGAGATGACCAACTCTTCGGAGCTCTCGATTCCGGTGCATCAGCATTCGTCCCCAAAAACGCCCCCGCCGAAGACGTCGTGGCAGCGGCCCGCCAAGCCGCAAGTACACCGCGTTCCTTCACAGCGACTGACCTGGCTGAAGCCATGCAACGGCGTCTGTCGCCCACCGGGCCGCAGTTGTCACCGCGCGAGCGCGAGGTCCTCGGGCTGCTAGCTGATGGCCTTGGAGTCGCCCAGATCAGCCGTCAGCTCTACATCAGCGAATCGACCACCAAGACCCACATCAGCAAGCTGTACGAGAAGCTCGGAGCTGGTAATCGAGCGCAGGCACTGATGACCGCGCTCAAGCTTGGCCTGCTCAAACGCGACGAGCCGGGGCTCTAACAGCCCGAAGCCACATGGCCCCACAAGCGGGTGCACCATCAACCGAATGACTTTTCAAGTTCGACCGTGTGGCTGATTACTTGGACCCGACACGGTGCAAGGCTAACTACTGCAAGGCCAGCGGAGAACTAGAGACCAGGCACCTAGATCGATACCGGGGGGACATCGATCTAGGTGCCTTCTGCATTTGCGAGCGGGCCACGCAATCAGTCCGCCGAAGCCAGCGCAGGCGGGGCTGGCAGCCCCCGCTCTAGTGCCCAGGCACGAGCTCGAGATATACGTTCCGGCGACGTTGGATGTGTCCCGAACCACCACTGGAGCAGTACCGGAGGTTGCAGGGCCGACAAGTTGGTTAACGCGAGCGAGCGATGCATCTGCGCGATCGTGGCTGGATCTGCGGTCAGTTCCAACGCATGCTCGTCGGCACGCCTCTCAATCCGCCGTGACGCAGCACTTTGCACCGGCGCTCCCAGCACACCTGCGACTCCGCCCAAGGCCAGAATCAGGCCCGCCACAGCAGGATCATCGGCTCCGCTCACCTGCCCCAGCCCCAGAAGCCATGGCCAACTCAGTAAAACCGCTGCGGCCACCACCCCTGCGGCCGAACTCAACGCAGCCAAGATGGTCCCGAGACCGACGTCATGCGCCACCACATGCCCGAGTTCATGCGCGACCACGGCCCGCACTTCAGCAGGTCGATCACGATCGAGCAATGTGTCATGGACAACTATCCGCCGAGTCGGACCCAACCCCGACACATATGCGTTGAGCGCACTTGTCCGCCTCGACGCATCGGCAACAAGGACATCGCGAACAGGTACGCGATCCCTGTCGGCCAATGCCAACAGGTCACTGCGCAAAGGGCCATGCGCTAAGGAAGTGAATCGAGAGAACAGTGGCTCGATAACCACGGGCAGGACGAACGAGGCGAGTACAACCGCTGCAGCAAATGCCGGGGCAACTATCAGCCACCAGTAGTCCGGTGACCACCGTGCCACCGCGATCCAGCCGAGCATCGCCCCCGTGGTGATGAGCCAGCCGATGGCCGAACCAAGGAATAGATCGCGCCACCAACGGCTCCACGGTCCGGTGGCAAGTCCGGTTTGCAAGCAGGCTCGGCGTATGACAAGCGCGCTCGGCAAAGTAATCACAAGCCCAACTGCGGCAAGCAGCGTGCAGACCGCGGCCACCTGTACCCACCAAGGTACGTGCAGCACCTCGACGAATCGTCGGACAACACCCGAGCACACAAGGACCACCGGCACCAGGACTGCAAGGGCGGTCGAGACAAGTCCTGCGCGGCGAACGCGTCGACGGAACGACTCTGCTCGTTCACGTTGAAGGGCCGTGAAGTCGAGGTCAATGTCGGCACTGGACACTCGAGTCGGGGAGATGGCTCTTGTCGCTATGACGCCTGCGATCACAACGATTGCAACCAGCACGACCAGCAGCGCCCACCTCATGGTCGAGACAGCGATCATCACTCGCAGCCTCGCTATTTCACTACGGCGGTCTGCGCGAGGTCAGCGATCCGGGACGTCCACAACCGTTGGAACGCGACCAAGTTCAAGCCCATGGCTGACTTCATGGCAGCGCTGACATTCTCATCAGCCGAGCCCGTTCCCAAAGCTGTGTCGCGATAGATCTTGACCAACGAGGCGGCGCCACCAGTACCAGCCAGCAGGTCACACGCAATGAGCGCCGTCTCGTAGGCCTCTGTCAGGTGCGGCCCAGCAAAGTCCTCAGCGGTCGGCAGTTGTGTGGGTAGGGGGACTGCACCGGACTTGATGGCATCCAGCGCATCTCGGGCAGCTACATCGAGGGAAACCCCAGTGCCCAAGTAACCGATGTATTCAGCCAGGCCCTCTTCGAGCCACAGCGGCGTGGACTCAGTGGCAGCCGATCCGGTGGCCACGTGCACCAGCTCGTGCCGAAGCACGATCTGTCGACCGAGCTCGGACAGCTGATCCAGGATCGGTGTATTGAGCCACACCCTGGTGGCGCCCGAACCAGCCGAGTAACCCTCGACAGTGGTGACCGCAGCGATGCTCCCTAGCGAGTCGAGACTGCGGTCAAGGCCCTTGGCCAGTTGATCTGCCGTACTCGGTACGACGATCACCACGTCCTGCGCCCAATCCTGACCCCACGACGCGGTGATGCTGGGCACAACGGCATCAGCTAGGTCGGCGTAGCGACTCAATCGCGAGGCAGGCAGGTCGATTCCGATGACCGTGCTGTGTGCGCCATGGACAACGGCAAGATCGCCGAGTTCCCACATCGGCACCCGGCTTCCGCTAGTGACCTCTCGCGAGATGCGCCAGCCGGCTGCTGTGTAGTTCAAGGTCAGTCGCTCGTGCAGTGTCGCCGGATAGTTATCAGGCGCCAACCGGTACGACAGAGTGACTGCAAGGTCGACAACAGTGGGATCACTCGAAGCGACAATGCTCGACACGTCGTAACTGAAAGACCTCGGGCTCAGGGCCTGCAAACGCAAGAAGTCCGGTACCTGCGCCGCCTCAACTTGCTCGGCAGCCCAGGTCTTGGCCAAGCCTTCGACCACCGAGTTCGCGCGGATGCGCAGTAACTGCTCGATCGCCCCGCGACGCACGATCGGATCACCGACCTCCAGCGGCAGATCCTGGGCGGTGACACGGGGGGCCTGCGCTGCCTGACCCAGCGGTTCCCGATGGACCACACCCAAAGTCGGGTCAGCGTTCACCACGAGCACGCCGCCCAGCGCGGACGTCACGGATAGGCACACAACTGCGATCAGAGCCAGGCTCCACCAGGACGGGCCGCTGCCGATGCGCGCGTGGGAGCGTCGACTCGGCTGCTCCTGGTGTTCCACGGCATCACGGTACGGGCCCGCGGACCGGCTGTCAGCGCGGCGAGCGGCCGAACGGGGTCGATGCGGCGAGTGGATCAGCCGACGCGCGTGGCACCTGAGTAACGCTCGCCGTACCACGGACTCCACGCACCAATGATCTGTACGCCGGCGCCGGGGTTGGACGCGCTGACCATCAAACCCCCGCCGATGTAGATCGCCACGTGATGAGCGCCGTAGCCAAAGTAGAAGAGCAGGTCACCTGGACGCAGCTCGCTACGGCTAATGTGCCTGGTGGCACCGAACTGCGAACGGGAGTAGTGCGGCAGTGAGACACCCGCAGCGCGCCACGCGGCCATGGTCAAGCCTGAGCAGTCAAAGGAACCGGGCCCGGTGGCCCCGGCAACATAGCGGTGCCCGACCTTGGAGAGTGCGTAGGCCACCGCAGCGCGAGCTCGACTTGACCCAGAGCCACCGCCGCCGTACGACCCGCCCGAATTCGAGCCGCCCCCGCCACCGCTTGAGTGCGATGAGTTATCACCGTTCTTCGAACGATTGAGGTCGCGGCTGGCTTGTAGGGCGACACGAGCCGCTCGTTGCGACTCTGCACGGCGTGCCGCGGTCAAAGCGTTGAGTCGCTTGCGCTCATCAGCCTTCAGTGAGTTCAAGATGTGCTGGGCCGCAGCTAGTTTCTGCCCGACAGCGTGCTTGGCCTTGGCGGCGTCGGCGCTGGCCGCTGCAGCAGCGACCTGCTCCTGTGCGAGTTCAAGTTTGAGCTGGGCCAAGCGCACCCGGGCTGTTTGGGTACGACGCAGTGCGGTGCCTTGCGAGCGCGCCACCTGGTCAAGGGCAGCGGACTGCTCGAGGAAATTCTGGGGGTCATCAGCTAGGAGAGCCTGCAAACTGGGCTCGATCCCACCGGATGAGTAGGCAGCACGGGCGATGTCGTCGACAGCCCGTGAGATCTTGCCGTAAGCGGCCTCGGCCGCTGCGATACGCACTCGAAGGCTGCTGATCTTGGCCTGGATCGCCGCCTGGCGAGTGCGCGCCTCGTTCCAAATCTCAGCCGCATCACTCGCATCTTGCTGCAGCGCATCGATTTCGGCCTGAACCTGCTCGATGGTCTTAGTGGGAGCCGCATTGGCTGAAGTGGTCGCCACAACACCTGCACCGACCACAATGGTCAGCGCAGCGAGCGGTGCGATGAACCGGACCAACATGGCCCTGCTCATGCGCCAAGGCGCGTCTGTACGCGTCGCCACTAGGGCGCTCCCTCTCCACACCGCCTACCGGGTGAGCTGTCGGGCTCGGGCGGGAAAGTCGCCCTACCGCGATTCGCGAGAGACGTTCCTCTCGGTCATCGCCGATTCGCCCCAGGGAAAGTGGGTCCCCGGCTCCGAATGCGGACACCCTTGCGGATGTCTTAGTCGAACTCGGCGGAGTACTCGCTGTTGTCTGGTGACAGCGCGTGACGAGTACCGATCCGAACCATACCAGCGCACACGGAGACCGAAACTCCACGAAACCTCAAGAATGCGCCTGGCACCGGCTGGGCCCGGCTCAACCCGCGACCCGAGCGGCAGTACCCAGCGGCGCGGCCGCCGCCGAGAGGCTGGTCACCAGACGCAGTGGGGGTACCAGCCCAGAGCCCGCGAGAACTGCGAGCGCAGTCAACTCGGCGCCCTCGAATCCACCCTGAATCCAACCTGGTGGGCCTAATACAAAGGTAACGACGCAGTCGCTACACGCCGGACCACGAACAATGCAGGTATCGCAGTCAATGATCATGGGGCACCTCGTTGGGATTCGCGGATAGGGGAAGAACCGATCAACCCGACGCTAATCACCGGGTCTGACAGCGGCTGAAATTCTGCGTCAGACAGTGCCGGCCCGGGTGTTGGCCCGGGTGTTGGCGCTGGCACTGGCACTGGCACTGGCACTGGCACTGGCACTGGCACTGGCACTGGCAGGTTGCGGCGCGCCTGACCACCACTGTCAGACCCCGCGCCTAGCGTCACCTCTGTGAGTCTGCAGCCGACCTTCGATGATCTGGGCACGCCGCTATCGGCTGTCACATTCGTCGTCGTCGACCTCGAAACCACCGGCGGTTCACCCAGTGATGCCGGCATCACCGAGATCGGCGCAGTGCAGGTTCGCGCGGGCGAGGTGATCGGCGAGTTCCACACGTTGGTCAACCCCGGTGTCGCAATCCCACCGTTTATCGCCGTACTCACCGGCATCACCGATTCGATGTTGCGCGATGCGCCACCGATCGGCGTCGCGGTGCCGGCGTTCCTCGACTTCGCCGCTGGCTGCGTGCTGGTGGCGCACAACGCGCCTTACGACATCTCCTTCCTCAAGGGTGCATGCGCGCGACTCGACCGTGCGTGGCCCGCGCCAGCTGTGGTCGACACAGCCCGGCTCGCCCGCGCCGCGCTCGTCAAAGGTGAGGTGCGCAACTGCAAACTCGGCACGTTGGCACAGCATTTCCGTTCTGCCACAACGCCTACTCACCGGGCACTTGACGACGCCCGGGCCACCGTCGACGTACTCCATGGCCTGATCGACCGAGTTGGCTCCCTCGGTGTGCACTCCCTTGAGGAACTGATCACCTACTCGTCGAGGGTCTCCCCCGAACAACGACGTAAGCGTCATCTCGCCGATTCACTGCCCGATTCCCCGGGCGTCTACATCTTCCGCGACCACAACTCCGAGGCCCTCTACGTCGGCAAGTCGCAACGCATCCGAACCCGAGTCCGCACCTACTTCACCGCATCTGAGACCCGCACTCGCATGGCGGAGATGGTCGGCATCGCTACCTCGGTCGATGCCATCGTGTGCGCCACCCCGCTTGAAGCGGAGGTCCGCGAGCTTCGCCTCATCGCCGAACTCGCGCCCCATTACAACCGGCGCAGCAGGAATCCCGAACGTGCAGTCTGGGTCAAGCTCACAGCCGAGCCCTTCCCGCGGCTCTCGGTGGTTCGCGAGGTACGCGATGACGTCGCGGCCGGCGCGGCTTACCTCGGCCCGTACGGTTCCCGGCGTACCGCGCTGGAGGCCGTCGAAGCGCTCCAAGCCGCGATCCCGATCCGCACATGTACCGAACGCCTCTCCTCGCGGAGTATGCGATCGGCTTGTGTTCTGGCCGACATGGGTCGCTGCGCGGCTCCCTGCATCGGTGGCGTCGACGTCGACGGATACGCGCCCATCGTCGAGCAAGCCCGCCGAGCCTTGGTCGACGACGTACGCGGGGTTGAGTCGGCACTGGTCGAGCGGTTGCGCGGGTTGGCGGCCGATCTTCGCTACGAGGAGGCCGCGGTGTGGCGCGATCGGCTCGAGACGTTCGCACGCGGCGCTGCTCGCGCGCAGGAGATCGCAGCTCTAGCCCGGGTCCCAGAACTCATTGCGGCTCGTCCCACGGCCGATCACGGCTGGGAGATCCATGTCATCCGCTATGGCCGGCTCGCCGGAGCAGCCCAGACCGGGCCAGGGATTGATCCCAAGCCAACTGTTGCCGCTTGCCTGCAGACTGCGGAGCACGTCGCAGCTCCCGCCACTGCTCCGGCTGCCCTAGCCGAGGAATCCACCCGGATTTTGCGCTGGCTCGACACCGACGGGGCTCGTCTGGTGCCGGGTACTAGCGATGTGGCCTGGTCTCTGCCGGCGCACGGTGCCGGGGGCTTGCTGGCTCGCCTCGCCCAGTCGCGGAGAGCAGAAATCGTCACCCTGCCGCACTCCAGCCGCGTATTACGGCCCGCTGGCTAGCGCTCGGCGCGCAAGCGCTGTGAGGTCGTGATCCAGCGTTGCAGCACTGAGTCGGCCGCCCCTGAGTCGATCGACGCCTGCGCGCGGGGCAGTGCTGCGGCGAGGCGGTCGGTGATCGATCCGTTGGTCGATTCACCTCGCGCGGCGTCATAAGCCACCAAAGCTGCGGCTGCTCCGAGCAGTACGGCATCACGCACCGGATCAAGTTCCCAAGACCGCTGGCCCGCGATCACCGACCGCATCACGTCGGCATTGAACGAAGCATCGTGTCCACGCAGTGCGTCGGGCGACGTGCGGGCGATCCCCAGATCTGCGGCGTCGACCACTGACTCAACGACACCACGACCCGCCACCGTGGCATCCCATACCCGGGTCGGCGCCTGAGTAGAGAACTCGTCCAGGCCCTCTTCGCCGCGAACCACGAGCGCGCGAGTGCCTCGGTTATACAACGCCTGCGCCATCACCGGCGCCAGACGCAGATCTGCGCAACCGACAACCTGAGCGGCAGGTCGGGCCGGATTGGCAAGGGGCCCAAGGACATTGAACACCGTGGCAACGCCAAGCTCGCGCCGAACAACCGCCGCGTGCCGCATACCCGGGTGAAACACCGGGGCGAAACAGAACGCAATCCCAGCCTCGGTCACACATGGGCCGATCTGCGCGGGCGACAAATCAACCGCCACTCCGATCGCCTCGAGCACATCGGCTGACCCCGACGCTGAACTCGCTGCACGGTTTCCGTGCTTCACAACCGGGGCGCCAGCGCCGGCAACCACCACGGCCGCCATCGTCGAAATGTTCACCGTATTTAGCCGGTCGCCGCCAGTGCCGCACGTGTCGACCGTGACACCAACCGAGGCCGGCACCTCAACCACGGCGGCATGCTTGAGCATCGCCGACACGAGTCCGGCGATCTCCTGCGCGGTCTCGCCCTTGCCGCGCAGAGCGACGAGGAATGCAGCCAAGTGAATCGGGGAGGCGTCACCTGCCATGACCTGATCCATCGCCCAGGCCGCACCGCTGGTTGGTAGGTCATCGCGACGAAGCAGAGTGCTGATCAGGTCGGGCCAGTCGTGGACGTCGCCAACAACGGGTTGGGCGACTAGATCATCGACGGCAGTTGGATCGCTCGCAGTCATCGACCGAGATTCCTAACTGCCAGCGACCGCGACGCGAGGGCGCAGAAGTGCGGCCGCCGCCTGAGCGAGTAGCACCGGGTCCAGCGGATGGGGCACCACGGCTTCGGCCTGCGACCAAGTGGCCAGCCAGGCATCTTGCGGACGACCGGTGAGCAACAGGACGGGCGGGGCACCGAAGATCTCGGTCTTCATCCGCTTGGCGATCCCCATGCCGCCCGAGGGAACGGCCTCTCCGTCGAGGACGGCCAGATCGATGCCGCCTGCGTCGAGATGACGAATAACCATCGGCTCGGTAGCGCATTCGACGTACTCAAGGAGAGGCAGATCTGCCGCTGGTCGACGTCCTAGGGCGGATCGGACTGCCTGCCGGACGGTCGCGTCATCGCTGTAGACCAGGACAGTCAAGGTGGGTTCGGGGGCCGCTGAGGTCATGCGGCAATGCTATCGGGCGCCACCGTCGCGCCCGTCAGCGCTCTGGCGCCTAGCACAATCGGCGATTGGGCGGCCTGCACCTAGACAAACGTGCGGTACGACACACCGCCGAGTCGGGGGGTGGGCACTCAGGCGGACTGATTACCTGCCAGAATCCCTACCGTGGCGAATGCAACCTTGATCGAAAGCGCACCTGCTCACGCACCGGCAAACCGACCCAACATGGTCTCGGTTGGCACCATCGTGTGGCTGGCGAGTGAACTCATGTTCTTCGCCGCCCTTTTCGCGATGTATTTCACGCTGCGGGCGGTGAACCAGGACGTCTGGGCGACGTACACCGAGAAGCTCAACGTCCCCTTCGCCACGGTCAACACGATCATCCTGGTGCTGTCCTCGGTCACCTGTCAGTTGGGCGTGTTCGCCGCCGAACGCGGCGACGTACGCAAGCTGCGCATGTGGTTCATCATCACGTTCATCATGGGCGCGGTCTTCATCGCCGGTCAGATCACCGAATACTCCGAGCTAGTGCGCGAGGGCGTCACACTTTCGTCCTCGCCCTATGGCTCGGTCTTTTACCTCACCACCGGGTTCCACGGTATGCACGTCACCGGCGGTCTGATCGCGTTCCTGTTCATCCTGGGCCGCACCTACGTGTCGCGCCGATTCACGCACCGTCAGGCAACCTCGGCAATAGTCGTGTCGTACTACTGGCACTTCGTCGACGTTGTCTGGATCGGCCTGTTCACCACGATCTACCTCATCAAGTGATCTGCGCTCCGCACTTACGTTCACCCGCACACCGACACCCGAAGGCGCACTCGTGACGAGCACCTCAGTTCGACGCCACAAGGCCACCGGTCTTGTCGTCTTGCTCGCGGGCCTGGTAACCACCGGCATTGGTTACGCCGCAGTGACCAGCACCGCGGAAGCATCCGTGCCGCAAGCGTCCCAAGGTCAACTCGACCAGGGCCACCAGATCTTTCTGGAGGGTTGCGCAACCTGCCATGGCCTTGCAGCACAAGGATCTTCAGACGGTCCGAGCCTGATCGGCGTAGGTGCGGCAGCAGTCGACTTCCAGGTATCTACCGGGCGCATGCCACTGGCGGCGCCCGACAACCAAGCGCCTCAGAAGGCAGTGGTCTATACCGCCGACCAGATCTCTGCGCTCGCGGCTTATGTCGCCTCGCTGGGCCCTGGCCCCTCGATTCCCAGTGCGTCTGACGTCTCGACCACTGATGCCGAACTCGCTGAAGGTGGGGTGCTCTTCCGCACCAACTGCGCGCAGTGCCACAACTTCGCCGGACGCGGTGGCGCTCTCTCCGATGGCAAGTACGCGCCGAGCATGATGAACGCGACCCCGACCCAGATGTACGAAGCAATGCTCACCGGCCCGCAAAACATGCCGGTCTTTAACGACAAGACCATGCCGCCGGCGCAGAAACAGGCGATCATCAAGTACATCAAGAATCTGCAGCAGGCCCAGGCGCCCGGCGGTCTCGCACTCGGGTCCTACGGACCAGTCACTGAGGGCGTCTTCATCTGGACCGCGGGCATCGGGGCACTTCTGGCTGCAGCTGTGTGGATCGGGGCGAAGGTTCGATGAGCAACAGTCATGGCACTGACCTAAACGTGCACGCAGCCACGGGTGACGAGCCTGTCTTCCCATTGCCGCCGCACCACCACCGGCTCACCGACACAGATCCTCGCGCCGCCAAGCGTGCCGAGCGTCAGATCGCCACCATGTTCATCCTTTCCGCCCTTGGCATGGTGGGCTTTGTTGTCGCATACGTCATGGTGCCCACCACGTCCTACCTGGACCTTGGGCCCGTCGGCGTTCTGCAGACCTCGAACTTGCTGCTCGGCCTCACGTTCGGGACCGCAACACTGCTTATCGGAGTTGCCGCGATCCACTGGGCCAAGAAGCTCATGGCCGACGAGGAAATCATTGATCACCGCCACCCCGTCGGTTCGACCGACGAGGACCGCGAGGAGGCACTCGCAGCGTTTAACGCCGGAGTCGCCGAATCCGGTTTTGCTGAGCGTCCGTTGCTGCGTCGCACCTTGATCGCGGCTCTTGCGTTGTTCCCGATCCCATTGATCGTGCTGCTCAAGGACATGGGCCCGCTGCCGGGAGATTCCTTGCGTCACACGATCTGGCGCAAGGGCAGCCGTATCGTAATCGATGTCTCAGGTCAGCCGCTTCGACCAGAAGACATGAGCGTCGGTTCGCTTGTCTCAGCCTCACCCGCCGATCTCAACGACATCCAAGAAGCCGAAGGCAACCAGAACGCTCGCGCCAAGGCATCGATCATCCTGGTACGCATGAAGCCGGGCGAGATCGTGTCCGAGCAGGGCGAAGGCTGGTCATACCAAGGGATTTTGGCCTTCTCCAAGATCTGCACACATGTCGGTTGCCCCATCGCGCTCTACCAACAGCGCACTCACCACCTACTCTGCCCATGCCACCAGTCGACCTTCGATCTCGCAGACTCGGGCGCAGTTGTGTTCGGGCCAGCCGCGCGACGGATGCCGCAACTGCCGATCACAGTCGACAACGAGGGCTACCTAGTAGCTCAAAGCGACTTCCATGAACCTGTCGGCCCAAGCTTCTGGGAGCGTCCATGAGCGTCATCGTCAAAGAGGTTGGCCGCGCACTAGGTCGTGCCGACGAACGCCTACCGGTTGCATCGGGGCTGAAGAAGAACCTGCGTAAGGTCTTCCCCGATCACTGGTCCTTCATGCTCGGTGAGATCGCCTTGTACTCGTTCCTCATCTTGCTGCTCACCGGCGTATATCTGACCATTTTCTTCAAGCCGTCGATGACCGATGTCGTCTACCACGGCTCATACCAGCCACTCGTCGGTGTACCGATGACTGAGGCTTACTCGAGCGCGCTGGGCATCAGCTTTGATGTCCGCGGGGGCTTGTTGATCCGCCAGATCCATCACTGGGCAGCCCTGTTCTTCATGGCCGCGATGATGGTCCACATGTTCCGGATCTTCTTCACCGGAGCTTTCCGCAAGCCGCGTGAGTTCAACTGGATCATCGGTGGCTCGATGATCTTGATCGGGCTCCTCGAAGGCTTCGCCGGCTACTCGCTACCTGACGATCTGCTGTCGGGAGTCGGTGTGCGCATCGTCGCTGGCATCGTAGAGTCGATCCCGATTGTCGGCACCTACCTGCTCTTCTTCATCTTCGGGGGCCAGTACCCAGGCACCGATTTCATCCCGCGCCTGTACACGTTCCACGTGCTGCTCGTGCCAGGGATCCTGCTGGCCAGTGTTGGCCTTCACCTCGTGCTGGTCTTCTACCACAAGCACACCCAGTACCCGGGTCCTGGACGCACCAACGAGAACGTCGTGGGCTTCCCGCTGTTCCCCGTGTACACCGCGAAGGCCGGCGGATTCTTCTTCGTTGTCTTCGGTGTCACGGTGCTCATCTCCGCGCTGGTCACGATCAACCCGATCTGGGCGTACGGCCCCTACGTGCCCGATCAAGTAACCGCGGGTTCACAGCCTGACTGGTACATCGGCTTCGTGGACGGAGCCTTGCGTGCCTTCCCGAGTTGGGAGTCTCAGTTCTGGGGTCACACCTGGAGTTGGAACATCTTCCTGCCCTGCGTGGTGCTACCGGGCTTGATGGTCACCGCCCTGCTCGCCTACCCGTTCATCGAATCTTGGGTCACCGGCGAAACCGGCGAGCATCACCTACTCGACCGTCCACGCAACGCCGCTACCCGAACATCACTCGGGGCTATGGCGATCGCCTTCTACGGCGTGCTTGTCATCAACGGTGCCAACGACATCATTGCAGCGGCCTTCAACCTCTCGATCAACCAGCTCACCTGGTTCACCCGCATCGGCATCTTCATCATCCCGCCGCTGGTGTTCCTGTCGACCCACCGCTTCTGCATGGGTCTACAACGCCGCGATCGTGAGCTGCTGTTGCATGGCCGTGAGAGCGGCCAGATCCTGCGCCTACCCCACGGTGAGTTCATCGAGATCCACACCCCGATCTCCGACGATCAGAAGGCCGTGATCTTGTCCAAGCGCGATATCGCGCCGCTTGCGATCCCGGCAGCTACCGACCAGAACGGTGTCGCGACGCCAGGGCTAGCCGGGAAGAAGATCAGGGCCAAGCTCTCGGGATTCTTCTTCCAGGACAACGTGGCTCGCCCAAGTGCCGCCGAGATCGAAGCGGCCCACCATCACGCACATGAGGTTCACGATCACGAGATCACTGAACTACACGAAGCCGGCAAGCAAGCTCCAAGCCAACTGACCGACTGAGGTCAGTTCGGCTGACGCTGAAACCTCCTGCCCGCCAGCGCTTTCCGGCGATGCTATTCAGTGGGGTTGCGCGCTGTTACCAGGCAGATAAGACCTTTGCGCAGCATGGATCCTCAACGTTCATGCTGGCGAACGCGAGCACGACTCGGCCTTTTGCTTTACTGGCTCAGTACTTCAGTGAGTGGTCAAGGTTGCGCTGAGCATCGGATCCGCCAGTTGCGATCCGGGTAGAGCCGGCGAGCGCGGAGCCTGCCTTCCAACGACTCCATGAGATGTTCCATAGACCGATGCCGTTGCTCGACTCCATCGGCCGGGCACTACCTGTGTACTCGACTACGTCGCCGATGCGTGAGTTCTCATACATCCACTGCGCGTCCGCCAGGCTCATGCCGGTGCAGCCGTGCGACACATTCTCTTTGCCCTGGTGTGCAACCGACCAAGGCGCCGCGTGTAGGAACTCCCCTGAGTCAGTCAGTCGCATCGCGAACTGCACCTCGAGCCGGTAATACTCAGGGTCAAGGGGGTCGGTGCCGCCAGTGGCAGCGTCCATAACCCGGGTCAATTCCTTGTTCTCGATCACCTTGATGCCCGAACGGGTTTCAAAGCCCGGCTTACCAGTGGTAATCGGGATCACTTTGATGGTGTCGCCATTGCGGGTAACCGTCATCTGGTCGGTCTGCATGTCAACGTAGGAGATCATCGAGTCTGCGGTCGTGAAGCTGAAGCTGTGATCCTGATCGCCCCACAGACCCTGGGAGAGGTGCACTCCCTTCGTGCTGGCAGTGACCTTGACCGTGGAATTACCGGGCCAAAAATCCTTGGGACGGAAAGTAACTCGGGAATCAGAATTCCAGTGCCAGGAACCCGGCGGAGCCACGCCCGCGACCGTGACCGTGAGGGTCTTCTCAAAGGCTGCCTTGGCGGTGTCGGTGCTCAGCTGATGATCCAAAGTCAACGTCACCGGTAATCCCACACCCACCGTGGCACCGTCACGAGGGCTCATCAGCATCCCCAGGAAGCCCGATGGGGCCACGGTAGTAAGCGAGGAACTGATGTCGCTAGCAAGCCCTGAGCGATCAACCGCGGTGGCTGTGAGGCTGTACTTGGATGCGAACGAAAGCGCCCCAGGCTCAGCAGTCCAAGTCTGGCCATCGCCAGACAAGGTGCCTGGCACTGGGCCATCGGGGCCGCTCAGCAGCACTTGGGTGAGCCGGCCAGCCTGAGCCTCGACGACGATGGGCACATTGGGCTCGATTGCCTTGCCTGCACCGGCCGGGCTCAACTTGATGACCGCTGCCGACTCCGCGGTCACCGAGCCGCCGCGCAGCTCCAATTGACCCAACGAGCAACCGCTCACACTGCCCACACAGAGCACCAATGCAGGCACAAGCAAGCGCCGCGACCGCACGGACATGACCAACCCCCACAACCTGCCTGATGCGAATTGCCTACTGGTATCCAGTGTCAGTTGCCAATGCCAGGGAGTCCAGCCCACCACGCCCTAGCGAGCCCAGAAAGGGCGAGATCAGGCCGCGGCTGGTTACGCGTCGGCGAACGGGCCGCGGTAGTACTCGAACACGAAGCCGACGAGGGAGAGCAGCAGGAGCCCAACGGCCATAATGACCAACCAGGCCGCAAAGATCAGCCCGAGGCACAGCACTGCGGTGCAGGCACCCACTGCCAGGGGCCACCACGAGTGCGGGCTGAAGAAGCCGTAGTCAGGGTCAGCGTCCTCGACCGCGGCCATCGGATTGTCCTCAGGCCGCTCACCTACCCGCCGCCCTGTGAACAGCGTGTAGAAGCCAATCAGGAAGGCCAAGCCAGCGGTCAACGACAGCGCAGTAGTGCCCACGATCTCGTGAGTGACGAACCAGTAGGCCGCCGCCACGATCGCATAGAAAAAGGTGCCAGCGGCGAAAAGGAGCCCTTCAACCTTCATGAACTCTGTCCCGACTTCCCTGCACCGACGACCGCATCAAATGATGCCGAGCGTTTCTGGGTGGCAATATCGACAAGATCTGGGTGATTGAGATCAAACGCTGGGCGCTCGGAGCGAATCGGTGGCAGCGAGGTGAAGTTGTGTCTCGGCGGCGGGCAACTGGTGGCCCACTCGAGCGAGCAGCCCCAACCCCAAGGATCGTCGCTGGTGACCTGCGGGGCGTACCTCGTGGTCTTGTACACGTTGTAGAAGAACGGGCACATAGAAGTGGCGAGGATCGCCGCTCCGATGCTGCTGACAACGTTGAGCGTGGTGAAGCCGTCTGAGGCTAGATAGTCGGCGTAACGACGAGGCATACCCTCCGCCCCCAGCCAGTGCTGCACGAGGAACGTGGTGTGGAAGCCAATGAACAGCAGCCAGAAGTGGATCTTGCCCAGTCGCTCGTCAAGCATCTTCCCGGTGAGCTTCGGCCACCAGAAGTAGAAACCGGCGAACATGGCGAAGACCACGGTTCCGAACACGACATAGTGGAAGTGTGCAACCACGAAGTAGGAGTCAGAAACCTGGAAGTCAACCGGAGGCGCTGAGAGCAGAATGCCGGTGAGGCCACCGAACAAGAAGGTGACAAGGAACCCGATAGTCCAGAGCATCGGCGTTTCGAAACTCACCTGGCCGCGCCACATCGTGCCGATCCAGTTGAAGAACTTCACACCGGTTGGCACCGCGATAAGCATCGTGGTGAAGGCGAAAAAGGGCAGGTTCACTGCGCCGGTGACGTACATGTGGTGTGCCCACACGGCGACTGAGAGAGCAGCGATCGCGATGGTCGCGAACACCAAGCCCTTGTAACCAAAGAGCGGCTTGCGGCTGAAGACCGGCAGGATCTCGGTGGCAATACCGAAGAAGGGCAAGGCCAGGATGTAGACCTCCGGATGCCCGAAGAACCAGAACAGGTGTTGCCACAAGATCGCGCCACCGTTCGCAGCATCGAAGACTTGAGTGCCGAACTTGCGGTCGCACTCCAGCACGATCAGCGCAGCGGCCAGAACTGGGAAGGCCATCAGCACCAGAACACTGGTGAGAAGCACGTTCCAGGTGAAGATCGGCATCCTGAACATAGTCATACCGGGCGCGCGCATACAGAAAATCGTGGTGACGAAGTTGACCGCACCCAGGATCGAACCAAGACCACCGAGGGTGAAGCCCAGGATCCACAGGTCGGAGCCGACGTTGGGTGAGTTGATCGCATTCGACAACGGCGAGTATGCAAACCAGCCGAACGACGCTGATCCACCCGGGGTGAGGAAGCCGACGCACACGATCACGCCACCGAAGAAGAAAAGCCAATAGGCCAGCATGTTCAGACGTGGGAAGGCAACGTCGGGCGCGCCGATCTGCAGGGGCATAACGGCATTGGCAAAGCCTGCGAACAGCGGAGTTGCGAAGAGCAGCAACATGATCGAGCCATGCATAGTGAACAGCTGGTTGTACTGCTCGTTGGAGACAAATTGCAGGCCGGGCTGAGCCAACTCGGCTCGGATGATCAGTGCCATCACGCCAGCAAAGAGGAAGAACGAGAACGAGGTGATGAGGTAGAGGTTGCCGATCACCTTGTGGTCAGTGGACGTGATCCACTTAACGAAGGTTTCACCGAACTTGCGGCGACGAACATCAGCAGCGGTCAGACCATGCGGGTCGGGAGTCGACTCGGTGGGACGGTCAGTGAGCAGAGTCATTCGGCAACTCCCGTTGTGACGATTCGGCCAGTCTCAAGCTTGCCCGACTGCCCGTTGGCTTGCAGTTGAGCGATGTGGGCCTGGTAGTCGGCGAGGCTCACAACGTGGACGCTGAACAACATCCGCGCGTGGTAGGTCCCGCACAGCTCCGCGCACTTGCCTTCGAAGACGCCGATCTTGTTCGGCGTGAGTTCGAACTGGTTCTCACGGCCCGGCACGACGTCCATCTTGAAGAGGAACTGAGGCACCCAGAACGAGTGAATGACGTCAGGCGAGGTGAGCTTGAAGCGGGTGCGCTCGTTGACCGGCATCCAGAGTTCGGCGGGTCGAGCCGGGGTACCGGTTTCGAACGCATTGTCTTCGAGGTAGTTAAAGCCCCAGTTCCACTTGAACCCGACCACTCCAACAGTGTTCTTATTGGTGTCGGTGAGCTTGGTGAGTTCGGCCTGATCGCGGGCCGTGAAGGCGAAGAGCGCGAAAACCATGATGGCCGGCAGGATTGTGTAGAGGACCTCAAGCGGCATGTTGTAGCGAGTCTGAAGCGGAGCGCCCTCTTTGGTGCCTCGTCGGTAGGCAACAACGGCCCACAGGATGAGGCCCCACGTGAGCACTCCGACCACGAAGGCCGCGATCCACGAGTTCTGCCAGAACGCCAGCATGATCGGGCCTTGCTCGGTAACAGGAACCGGAAAGCCGAGCCGGCCGAGTTCGGTATCCGACGAACAGCCGGCAGTAGCCAGGGTCAAAACCGCGGCACCACCGAGCCACGCCAGACGGCGGACCCCAGACGGTCGCGGAGAGCGGGTCGAGCGCACAGATCGCCTTCCCAAGCAGCGTCGGTGACGCGCTGACGAACTCAGGGGCTGGTGAGCAGCCCCCCCGACTCGACCGCGCGAACTGGATTGGACGTACCCGGCGAGACTACCGCAGCGACCCCGCTTCGACTCGTGAGGGTGGGGCGCTAACGTCACCTTGTGGCGACCGAACTTCCGGCCCAAGACGGCCTACCCCAGACAGGTGACCAACCGCCTGCCGGATATCTCGACGCCGCATCGTCGGCACCGCTACATCCGGCAGCGCGCGCAGCCCTTCTCGCTGCAATGGATCTGGGGTTTGCCGACCCAGCCCGCAGGTATCACGCGGCACGTGTGTCGAGTCAGCTGTTGGCCGCGGCACGCGAATCAATCGCCTCCATTATTGGGGTTCGACCCGAGAACGTGTCTTTCACCACATCGGGTACCTCAGCTGTCCATCTGGGCGTGGCGGGGCTCGCCCTGGGCCGCAGTCGCGCGGGAAGTCGGGTGCTGGCAAGTGCGGTCGAGCACTCGAGCGTGCTCCACGCGGCCCAAGCGCTGCCCGGCTCCCCGCTGGAGACCCTGCCGGTCGATCGTCTCGGACGGATTGAGTTGCCAGCCCTGGAGTTGGCACTGGCCGCCGGCGACATCGCCTTTGCCGCCATCCAGAGCGCCAACCATGAGGTCGGCACCAGGCAACCCATCGAAGCTGCGGCGCAAATGCTGGAGCCAACGGGCGTGCCCTTGTTTGTCGATGCCGCCCAAAGTGTGGGGCACGACACCATCCCCGGAGGCTGGTCGGTGCTGACCGCTAGTGCACACAAGTGGGGCGGGCCAGCCGGCGTGGGAATCCTCGCAGTGCGCAACGGCGTTCGCTGGCGCTCTCCGTCCCCAGAAGACCCTCGCGAGTATGGCCGCGTGCCCGGATTCGTACCAGTGCCCCTCGTGGTCGCCGCCGCAGCCGCACTCGAAGCGGTCGAACGTGAACGCGCAGCCGAGTCAGCACGGCTCTTCGCACTGGTCGATCTCATCCGAGAACGAGTGCCCCAACTCGTACCCGATGCGGTAGTGCTTGGCGACCCCAGCGACCGCCTTGCGCACATCGTCACGTTCTCGTGTCTTTACGTCGATGGCGAATCGTTGCTCGACGAGCTCGATCGGGCTGGCTTCGCCGTATCATCGGGGTCGTCGTGCGTCGCCGATTCGTTGGTGCCATCACATGTCCTCGCGGCCATGGGTGCACTCACCGAAGGCAACGTTCGCGTCTCACTTCCGAACGGCGTCAAGGCCGATGACGTCGATCGCTTCCTGACAGTGCTCCCCGACATCGTCGCCCGCGTACGCGCCGCGCTGGGCGCGACTGACTTGTGAGCGCCTCATGACTCCCGACTTCGACCAACTGCTGGACCAACGCGGCTCGATCTGTCCGATGCCGGTGATTGCATTGGCAAAGGCATTCGTCGATGCGCCTGAGTCCAGAGTGCTGCTACTCACCGACGATCCCGCGGCTCAATTCGATGTCCCGGCCTGGTGCGGCATGCGAGGCCGAGTCGTCGAATGGTCAGGCGACGCGCCCGATGGGAATGGGGCTGCCTTCCTGATCGCCTCGGCTGCAACCGATCTCGACGTTCAGTAACTCGACATTCGCGGAGCCCGTCGTTGCTGACCGGGTCGGAGTTGCGACCGGCTCAATTGCCAGTGGCACTGAACCCGGGCGCCAACAAGAGCGCGGTACGCAACGCCTTCAGGTATCGAGGACGCGAGATCTCCACCACGCCAAGCGTCTTGAGATGTTCAGTTGCCCACTGCACGTCAATGAGCCGGCCGGCGAGCGCACCCGGCTCCCTGCCCGCCGCACCACTCAAGCGCTCGACCAGCGCGACCAGCGCGACTTTGGAAGCGTCCGTGGCGTGACTGAACATGGACTCACCTGCGAACAGCCCACCGATCTCGATCCCATAGAGGCCACCGACGAGATCGCCTGAAACAGTTCGCGTTTCGACCGAGTGCGCCCAGCCCAGACGATGCAACTCGCCGTAGGCATCGCGGATTGCATCATTGATCCAGCCATGTGGGCGGCTCGGGTCACCACACGCGAGCACGACATCGTCGAAAGCAGTGTCGATAGTGGTAGTGAAATGACGTAACGATCGACCCAGTGATCGCGAGATGTGCAACCCGTCGAGACGTAGCACCCCGCGGGGATTTGGCGACCACCAGCCAACTGGTCCGTCGCGGTCGACCGGCATGGGAAACAACCCGGATCGATAGGCAGCGAGCAGAGTTCCCGGAGCTAGATCGGCGCCGATACCCAAGAGTTCATCGTCAGGGTCAGCGCTTGCCGCATTCGGCAGTTCCCAAGGCGTGGCCTCGGGCTCAACCGGCGACATCATCACGGAGCGATCGTTACGGCCGCGGACAACGAATGTGTGCCGCGATATCGGCAGCGGCGTCGTCACCGTAAGCGGCTGCGAATCTCTGCAAGAAGTGTCGCTGTGCCACGTCGTACTCCTGCGTGCCGACAGTCTCGATCACATAGGTAGCAAGCATCGAGCCAAGTTGTGCGCAGCGATCCAACGGCATACCCCAGGAAAGCCCCGCAACGAACCCCGCACGAAATGCGTCGCCGACTCCGGTTGGATCAGCCTTAAGTTCCTCAGGCGGGCAACCGACCTCGATCGGCTCTGCGCCTTGGGATTCGATCCGTGCACCCTTCTTCCCCAACGTGGTGACCCGCACACCGACCCGCCCCAAGATGTCCTCCGCCGACCAGCCCGTCTTTTGCTGGATCAAGCCAGCCTCGTAGTCATTACTGAACAGGTACGCGGCGCCATCGATGAGTTGCTTAATCGCATCTCCGTCGAGCAAGGCGAGTTGTTGGCTCGGATCGGCGATGAAGGGGATACCGCGGTAGCGGCACTCGTCGGTGTGCCTTGCCATCGCTCCGGGATCATTGGCCCCAATGAGCACGAGGTCGAGCCCGCCGAGCCGTTCGATCACTGGCCCAAGTTCGATGTCGCGTGCTTCACTCATCGCACCTGGATAGAACGACGCAATCTGGCACTGCTCGGAATCCGTGGTGCAGACAAACCTTGCGGTGTGCCGGACGTCAGACACGTGCACCGAAAGCGTGTCGACGCCGTGCCGGTCTAGCCATGAGCGGTAATCGGAGAAGTCGACTCCAACCGCCGCCACGAGCACTGGATTGAGACCGAGTACGCCCATCCCGAATGCGACGTTGGCCGCAACACCACCGCGCCGGACATCGAGGTCGTCGACTAGGAACGACAACGAGATGCGGTCGAGGCGATCGGCCACGATCGAGTCGGAGAACCTGCCTGGGAACGTCATCAGGTGGTCGGTGGCAATCGATCCAGTGACACAAACGCGCACGTTCTCTCCTCAAAAGTCATCTTGCAGTCGTATGGGCCACCCGACAGGACCGGACAGCCGCTGACCTTACCCAGTCCAGCACCCATCCCAGCGCGCGAGAGAGCATGATCTAGAGGGAACCGTAGTTCGAATGCCCGCGTCAGAGCCACAACGGGGCTCGATAGGGAGACCGACGCAACCATGGAGGTCGTCATGCGCAACATGACAAGGCAGCGCTCGACAGACAGCGTGGCACAGGCCACCGCCCGGCACCGGCTCACTGTCCTAGTCATTGGCGGTATGGCTGCAAGCCTGCTGCTCGTGGGCTGCGGCAGCCAGAGGGCTGGCTCATCCGGTGACCTCCCGGTGCTACACATAGGCGATGAGCGTGCTCCCGCCAAGGAGATGAGCGACTCAGTTGCCTCGGCCGCTGGAGGGATGGCCATCAACCAGCAGGGTGAGTGGATAGTCGAAGGCACTCTGCCCGACGGTCCTAGCACTGGCCCAGTCCTTCGCTACGACACCACCAAGCAGATCGAATCCGCACAGGTAGCCACACTCGCCAAATCCCTTGGCCTGAAGGGTGATCCGGTACGCCACGATCACGGTTGGGCAGTAGAGGAGACCACCGGAACGCTACATGTACGCGACGGCGGCGAGTGGACCTTCACCCGGGGCAAACTGAGCTGCTCAGGCTGGACGATCGACATCGACACTGTCGATTCGATGGGCAGCGGAGTGGCGTGCTCAGGTAGCGGGGTAGCCACTGCTGTTGCGACCGACGGTTCTGGCACCACAAGTTCTGGCACCACAAGTTCTGGCACCACCAGCGCTGGCTCAGAAACGGTGGCCACCCCGCCGACCGTGATCGCCACTGCCATCCCTGTGCCCACAGCAAACGTCCCAACCATCGACAGCCCACCACCCGCCCCCGACGCCACGTCGAGCCCCGGCGATCCGGGCTCAGTCACACCGCAACCGATCGACGTTCCGCCAACGCCGATCCAACTCCCGCCGGCCATCCCGGCGGCAGACGCCCTAGCCGCGGCCGCGCCAGTGATCACGGCGGCAGGTGTCGAGGGGACCCCGAGAATCGCCCCATGGGGCGGCTCGCCCACCTCCGTACTGGTCGACCCAGTCATCTCGGGTCTGCCCACGGCAGGAGTCCGCACCGTCATTGACGTTGACGTCGAGGGCGTCCTCGACGCCTACGGGCGACTCGGCCTACCCGCGGAAATCGCACAGTACCCAGTGATTTCGGCCCAGGCCGCGCTCAAGCAGCTCACGGTCATGCTGCCCATGATGGACATGGCGTGCCCAGTTCAAGTGGCACCATCTGGCTCCACCGAGACTCCCGTACCCGCATGCCCGACTCCCCCACCGTCGGTGATCGTCAGCGCCGAGTTCGGACTTCGCTTTGCCTTCGATGGCAGCGACCCAGTGCTGGTGCCGGCTTGGCTGTTCATGCAGAAGGATGGCTATGGTGAGGCCATCGCAGCCGACGCTCTCGAGCCTCAGTACATCGCGCAGCCTTCACCGATTCCGATCGATGGCATCGGCGGCATCGGCGGATCCGCTGGCAGCGGTGTCGCGAGCGCGAACCCAGGACCAGCGGTTGGTGCACCCGTGCCAATGCCACCCGCTGGCACGGTGGCCGGTGCACCCATCCCGGTCTATATTGAGTCTTACACCCCCTCTGCCGACGGGCGGATGATCACCTTGCATGCCTATGCTGGTGTGTGCGCCGAGTACTCCGCTGACTTCAAAGAGGACAGCGACCATGTCTATGCGTTCATCACTGGAACCGTGACAATCGGCAAGGACCAAGCGTGCATCGAGCTGGCCAAGAAGTATGACTTCACGATCGAGCTTGCGCAGCCACTCGGCAAGCGCACAGTGGTCGACGCAGCGACGAACTCGCTACACGAAGTCCCAGTTTCGTAACTGGCTCAGGCGGTTTCGCCCGACAACAGGAGCAGACCACAACAACGAGGAGGCCGCACCCCATGTGGGTGCGGCCTCCTCGTTGTTACAAGTAGATGCTTAGCTGAACGAGTCACCGCAAGCGCACGAACCGCCAGCGTTGGGGTTATCGATGGTGAAACCCTGCTTCTCGATCGTGTCGACGAAATCGATCGTTGCGCCGCCGAGGTACGGCGAACTCATGCGGTCGGTAACGACTCGCACGGTGCCGAACTCCTTGACTACGTCGCCATCGAGCGAGCGATCGTCGAAGAACAACTGGTAGCGCAGGCCCGAACAGCCACCAGGCTGCACAGCGACGCGGAGCGCTAGGTCGTCGCGGCCTTCCTGCTCAAGCAGGGTCGAGACCTTGATTGAGGCCGTCTCAGTGAGCTGGATTCCGTCAATGACGGGGATCGAGTTCTCGAGTGTGACGTCGGCGGTCATACGGGGTCCTCCTGTATATGGGTGGATCGTTAGTTGAACAACTACCTGAGCAAACGTCGTATCGGGCCGGGTAATTCCCGCCGATCCAACGTGTCTAGGCCTATGGTGCCATGCCGCAGCAAGAAGAACACGATCGCCGGCCCAAAATTACTCCCGGCCCGGCTCCGATGTGCGGCCGGATCATTCGCAACCGCCCCACGTACGAGCCACTCGCTCTGCCAGCGAGGCAAGAGTGCCCGCCGGATCAACCAACGCCTGATCAGCTGACACGCCCTGCTCGACGAGATGGTCGACCACGGCGAAAGCCGCACTGACACCCATCGACGAGTACTCGCGAGACCCCACCTCGACTCGACCTGCGAGCACTACACAAGGTCTGGCCTGCTCCAGTGCAGCTGCCGCCACGCCCGCCACAACCTTGCCGTGCAAGCTCTGCCAGTCGAACGAGCCCTCGCCTGTGACCACGACATCACTGTGACTGATCTGCTCAGCGAGACGCACAGTGTCAAGAACCGTGGCAATCCCCGGCACCCGATTGGCGCCGAGGTACAACAAGGCATAGCCAAGTCCGCCCGCAGCACCTGACCCGAGTGCAACAGCAGGATCCTTGCCGTCTGCCCGGCGACCCGCTGCCGCAGCGAATGACTCGAGTGCACCCTCGAGTTCCATCACCGCTGCGTCGTCAGCACCCTTTTGACGCGCATAGCCGTTTGTCGCCCCGCGCAAGCCCAGCAACGGATTGTCGACGTCAGATGCGGCGACTATTTCGATGCCACGAGTTCGGGCTAGCGCGGGCTGAAGGTCGAGACCGGCAACGCCTGCCAGAGCCGTCCCACCTTGCGAGAGGGCCGGCGTGATGTCGAGGCCGTTGGAGTCTGAGGCGGTGGCGCCAAGTGCCGCTAGGAGTCCGGCACCTGCGTCGTTCGTCCCCGAACCACCAAGGCCGACCACGATTCGTTGGGCGCCAGCGTCGATCGCTGCCAAGAACAGTTCACCGACACCGCGTGTGGTGGTCGAGCGCGGATCGCGATCGAGTTCGGGGATCAGATGCAGGCCACAAGCCTGGGCAGACTCGATGTACGCCGTACGGAGGTCGCCCGCTGAAACCAGCAGGAGACTGGCCTGCACTGCGTTACCGAGGGGGCCGGTCACGGTGAGAGTTATCAACTCACCATCGAGCGAGGCGTGCACTACCTCGACGAATCCAGGTCCACCATCCGCCAGCGGCACGAGAGCGAAAGTGTCTCCAGGCGAGGTTCGAGCCCAGCCGGTTGCGATCGCCTCGGCAGCCGCCATGGCGGTGAGCGTGCCGGTGAACGTGTCAGGGGCGATGAGGACTCGCATGGTCAGTGACGTTAGCGCCCAGTGACCGTCTCACCTACGCCACCCAGTGGTTGGACACGTGCGCATGAGACCCGGCGCGACGTTTAGGACCCCGCGGCGCGGACGTAGCCACACCAAGCGTGGAAGGATGACGCCATGACGACCAACCACTTCGTCGAGCCGGCGCCGACCCCCCTTGCCTTGCTACTGCTCGGCCGCGGGGCCGATCCCGATTCTGAGCGCGGCGTCGAGTGTCCCGGCGACCTTCCCGCGGCGTCTGACCCAGGCTTGGTCGAACGTGCACGGGCAGCGAAAGCCAAACTTGGCGAGCGAGTTTTCATCCTCGGGCACCACTATCAGCGTGATGAAGTCATCGCCTTCGCCGACGTCACAGGTGACAGTTTCAAGTTGGCCCGCGATGCCGCTGCACGCCCCGACGCCGAGTTCATCGTCTTCTGCGGTGTGCACTTCATGGCCGAGAGCGCCGACATCCTGACCGACTCCAGCCAAGCCGTGATCCTGCCCGACCTCGCCGCCGGTTGTTCGATGGCCGACATGGCCGCGATCGCTCAGGTCGAGGACGCCTGGGACGTCCTGGCAGATGCCGGTATCACCGACGTCACGATCCCCATCACGTACATGAATTCCACCGCGGCCATCAAGGCTTTCACCGGTCGCAACAACGGCGCAGTGTGCACGTCGTCGAATGCGCAACGCGCCCTCGAGTGGGCGTTCGAGCAAGGGCAGAAGGTGTTCTTCCTGCCCGACCAACACCTCGGTCGCAATACCGCGGTGCTCGAACTTGGTCTCGCACTTGACGATTGCGTGGTCTTCGATCCGCACAAGCCAGGCGGCGGGCTCACCACCGAGCAGTTGCGCGCGGCCCGGGTGATTCTGTGGAAGGGCCACTGCTCAGTGCACGGCCGATTCACCGCCAAGACCGTGGCACAGGTGCGCGAGCGTGTCCCCGGCGTCAACGTACTTGTGCATCCGGAGTGCACACACGAAGTGGTGTTGGCGGCCGACCTAGTCGGTTCCACCGAGTTCATCATCAAGACGATCGAGGCCGCGCCTACCGGCAGTGCCTGGGCAATCGGCACCGAGCTGAACCTAGTGAAGCGCCTTGCGCTGGCTCACCCCGACAAGTCGATCACGTTCCTGGACCAGACCGTGTGTTTCTGCTCGACGATGAACCGCATCGATCTACCGCACCTCGTGTGGTCGCTCGAGAGCCTCGTCGAGGGCCGCATCGTCAACCGCATAGTCGTCGACCCCGACGTCGCGCATTGGGCGAAGGTCGCGCTCGACCGAATGCTCGCGCTACCCGGCGTTGCCGTCGCGCCCAAGGACTGAGCCCCGGCCGCACCTGACTCGCGTGCCGGAGTTTGGCCTCGTGCGTCGGCAGTAGCGCGCCCCGTCGTCCTCGTCGTCCGCGGACGACGTCCCGAACCCCGCAGACGGCACTGACCCCTACGCCTCTGGCGAGCCGCATCGCCAGTGAATCGGGACGATTACGAGCCATCTCGCCAGTCAATGGGGACGATCAACTGCGTCTAGCGCAGCCTGGGGCACATTGATGACAAAGGGTTAGTCGGTTTTGGGGGCGTCGATGGCGGGCGCTGGGGCGGCGGAGCCTAGTTCGGCGGGCTTGCCTAGTTCGGTGCGGAGTTTGGCCAGAGTGTCCTCGACCTCGCTGGTGCTGGCCATGCGCTCGAGTTCCAGTGTGATCGAGTCCTTGGCTGTGCCGCTCACGTCTTCGAGCGCACCCGAGGCGAGTAGCTCATCGATCGCTTGACCGCGAGCCTGCATCTGCGCGGTCTTGTCCTCGGCGCGTTGCACCGCCATACCCACATCGCCAAGTTCCTTGCTGATGCCCGAGAAAGCCTCATTGATCTTGGTCTGCGCCTCGGCTGCCGAGTACGTTGCCTTGATCGTTTCCTTCTTCGTCCGGAAACTCTCGACCTTGGCCTGCAGGCTTTGGCTGGCAGCAATCAGTTTTTCTTCCTGCTCAGCCAATTGCGCGTGCTGGGCCTGCAGATCGGTGATCTGCGCTGCCAAGCCTGAGCGGCGGGTCAGCGCCTCGCGCGCAAGATCCTCACGGCCACCAGCAAGTGCCGCCCGCGCTTGGCCCTCGAGCTTGTCGCTCTGGCCCTGCAGGGCGGTCAACTGCAATTCCAGGCGCTTACGGCTAGTCGCGACGTCAGCGACTCCGCGACGCACCTTCTGCAGCAATTCGAGTTGCTTCTCGTAGCTGTAATCAAGTGTCTGGCGCGGATCCTCGGCTCGGTCCAGAGCCGAGCTGGCCTTAGACCTGAAAATCAGCATGAAGCGGTCCCAGAGGCCCATCTTGGGCGCCCCCTTCGATCGGGTGAGTCGTGACCGGCGCTAGCGCGTCGTCTGATAACCACGTTATAGGCAACCGGTACGCGCTGTCCCCTCACCTCGTCCAGATTCTTCGTCAAGATTCTCTGACAAACCTTTCAGTTGCCACGCCACGCAGGCAGGACCTGTCGAGTCTGAACAGGCCAGCGCTGTATACCCGCGGGCCATCGACACATAGGCTGCACCCGTGTTCCGTCGTAAAGAATCCGCAGAGTCCATCGCCGCTCCGACCGATCCCAACTTGCCAGCCGCTCAGCAGGCAAAGGGACGGCCAACCCCGTCGCGGAAGGAAGCCGAGGCCGCACGCAAGTCGGCCACGATCACTGGCTCCGACCCCAAGGCGAGCAAGAAGGCGGCCAAAGAGGCCGATCGGGCGGCGCGAGCCAAGGCTCGAGCCGGACTTGCCTCAGGCGATCCAAGGCAGTTGCCCGCACGCGATGCCGGACCGGTGAAGGCCTACGTGCGCGACTTCATCGATGGCCGCTGGAGCATGGGTGAGTTCTTCATCCCGATTGCAGTAGTCGTGCTGCTACTCGGCTTTATCCAAGTCCAGATCGTTCAGGTGATCTTGCTCTGGACCTGGTCGATCATGCTGGTGGGCGTTGTCCTCGACACCATGTGGATCGTCTACCGGCTTCGACGTGCGATCGCCGAGAACGTCCCCAACGGTGATCAGCGCGGCGCGATCTCCTACGGCGTCATGCGCGCATTGCAGCTACGTCGATTCCGCTTGCCACCACCGAAGATCCGAGCCAACGGCGACCCCGTCAAGCCCAAGGCGCCCAAGGTCGCCAAGTAGCCACTAAAGCCAGAGCACGGCCTGCGATTCGGTCCTGACCGTGCGCGCAGCCGCGCTGGCCGATACGGTCGCGCCATGAAGCACAGATTCCTTGGCCGCAGCGGCCTCAAGATCAGCGAGATCTCCTACGGCAACTGGATCACGCACGGATCCCAGGTCGAAGAGGATGCCGCCAACGCATGCGTGCGAGCGGCACTCGATTCAGGGATCACTACCTTCGACACCGCTGACGTCTATGCCGCAACCCGCGCCGAGGCAGTCCTTGGCCGTGCCTTGCACGGCTTGCGTCGCGAGAGCTTGGAGATCTTCACCAAGGTCTACTGGCCCACCGGCGATGGTCCTAACGATCGCGGCCTCTCGCGCAAACACATCATGGAGAGCATCAACGGCTCACTGCGTCGACTCCAGACCGATTACGTAGACCTCTACCAGGCCCACCGCTACGACTACGAGACGCCGCTGGAAGAAACGATGCGCGCGTTCGACGATGTCGTTCGATCCGGGAAGGCGCTCTACATCGGAGTGTCAGAGTGGGACTCAGATCAGATCCGACGTGCCACCGAGATCGCCGAGCAGATGGGCTTTGACCGGCTCATCTCCAACCAGCCGCAGTACTCGATGCTCTATCGCGTGATCGAAGCTGAGGTCGTGCCCACGTCGGTCGAACTCGGGCTCGGCCAGATCGTCTGGAGCCCCATCGCGCAAGGCATCCTCACCGGCAAGTACCTGCCCGGCCAGCCAGCACCCGCCGGATCACGTGCAACCGATCCCACGAGCGGCTTCTTCACCGAGGAACTGCGTACCGACAAGATCCTCACGCGCGTACAAGGTCTGCGTCCCCTCGCCGAACAGGCCGGGCTCACGATGGCCCAGCTCGCTGTCGCCTGGGTACTGCAGCACGACTTCATCTCCTCGGCGATCATCGGCGCGACGCGGCCCGAGCAGGTTCTCGAGAACGTCGCTGCCAGTGGCGTAGTGCTTGACGAGAGCCTGATGGCGGCGATCGACGAAGTGCTCGGCGATGTCGTCGAGACCGATCCTCGGCTCACCGAGTCACCCAACCCGAGGGCGTGACCATGACTGCCTGGACCTGGCGGTACGAGACGGCCGACGGCACGGCGGTTGAGCCCGCAACCGACGCTTCGATGACGGCGGTGGCGCAGTCGTTCCCGAACCAGTCCGACGCCGAAACCTGGATCGGGGAGATCTGGCAAGACCTCCTGGACGAGGGCATCGACGCGGTCACCTTGTTCGAGGACGACCGTCTTGTCTACGGCCCCATGAGCTTGCACCCGCCCACCTGATCGATCTGCTCCACTTACCCCGCCCACAGGGCGCCGCGCCGCAACCGCTCGGGCTTTGACAGCCAGGTAGTCGGCGTGGTCTGCTCACGATTACAACTTCACAAACGCGTTCAATGCCAGGGGAAGCCGGTCCGATTCCGGCGCTGACCCGCAACCGTAGGCCGATCTCCCTTCAGGGATGACGGCAAGCCGGAATGCCTGGCGGGCGCGAGAGGCTCAACCCCGTCGAGGTCTACGGAACCGAGCCCGGACCCTCTCCGGCCCGCAATCTCGCCCCTCGCTTAGTTCCTGCCTTCAGGAACGTGCCGAGGGGTTCTGTTTTTTTACCGGGAGCAATCCGGGCCGCGCAGTGGACCGCTTACTTGAGAGGCATGTCATGCGCAGTCCGTCCCGCCGACTCGTCGCGAGCGTCCTAGCCACCTGCCTCACACTCGGGCTGAGCGCGATCAGCACTACACCCGCGGCCAACGCCGCGAGCTCGTCTGATACCGGGCTGTTCGGCTCCGGCGATCCGACTTATGACGGCGTTATCCGTCAGTCTCTGGCGCTGATGGCCTACGCTGCCGACGGCGTTGCCCCGCCCCCCGAGTCGGTCACCTGGCTGCTCAAGCAGCAGTGCCCCGATGGTGGGTTCCAGTCCTACCGCGCCAACACCAGCACCGCATGCCTGCCCGGCAACTGGACAAACGCGATCGGCGAGGACACTAACTCCACCGGCCTTGCTGCCGCGGCCTTGGCGGCTCTGGGCAAGACCACCGAAGCCACCAGCGCACGTGACTGGCTCCGACCGCTCCAGAGCCCAACCGACGGCGGCTTCCCATGGTTCCCGGGCAAGGACGCCAATGGCGATTCGCCATCAGATGCGAACTCAACCGCGTTCGCCTTGCTGGCCACCAATGCGGTCAACATCCTGCCTGCCGATGTGATGGCGCCAGGAAGCACAAAGACGGCGGTTGACTACCTGTCGTCGGTGCAGATCGCGTGCACGTCCACGTCAGCCGATGGCGCCTTTGCCTACGCCGACTATGGCACCGGGCTCAGCGCCAACGACACCGCGTCGGTGCAGGCAGTCCTCGCCTTAACCGGTCATTCGTTGACCGATGTGATGAGCACGTCGGTGCAAAACGACAACCCGTTCGTCTGCAACGGCAACGTGCCCGGGCCATTTGACCCAGTAGCAGGCGGCGCCGTATACCTCCACTCGGTGCTCGACACCAACAGCAACGCGATTCCGCTGCTGGACTTCAGCACCGGCCTGTACACCGCTGGAAGTGTCGAGCCAGCTGACACCGCCACGGCCGTTCTCGCGTTGGCGTCCGCGGGCGTCGACCCGTCGACCTTGCAGGAATCGCTGACGATCGTTGGGCAGAAATCAGCCGCCGCGCCTGACAATCCCGCGCTGAAGGCCATGTACGCCCTGGCCCTGCACGCCACCGGTGCGTCCGATTCGGTGATCCACCCAGTGCTGGCGCAGATCACCGCCACTCTGAAGCCGCACAACTCGAGTGCACCAAAGATCTCCGGAGCGATAAATGCCGGGTCCACGGTCAGTTGCTCGGCGGGCACCTGGACCCAGAACCCCACCCTGAAATACAAGTGGGTCCGCTCCGGGTCGACCGCGACCATCGCCACAACTCCCACCCTGAAGATCACGACCGCAATGGTGGGCAAAAGACTCACCTGCACCATCACCGCCACCCGCGGTCACGCGGTGACCACGGTCTCGACCTCCACGCTCGCCAACACCGTGCGGCCGATCTCAATCGGTGCGAAGACGGTCGGGACTTTGCTCACAGCGAAGGTTGGCTCCTGGAGTCCGGCGCCCACCTCATACCGCTATGTCTGGAAGCTGGGCTCTGTGGTCGTCGGCACAGCCGCTACCTACCGGGTCAAGGCTCAGGACCGCGGTGGCCGGCTACGCCTCTACGTCACGGCTTACCGCACCGGGTACTCACCGACCACGGTCTTCTCGATGTACCGCACGATCGTCTAACTCGCCCCAGCCCATCATCACGAGTCGAGCAGAGAGGGAGTCAGGAATGCGTCGAAGCACCAGCCGCCGCGCCATCGCAGCTGCCCTCGTCGGGGCTTGCCTCTCGCTCCCGCTCGCCCTGGCTTCACTCCTAGTCAGTGCCGGCCCAGCCGATGCCAGTTCCTACCGCTACTGGACTTACTGGTGGGGACGCCCGACCAAGTCAGCCTGGCAATTTGCGACTCAGGGTCCGGGATTCGACCGGCCTGGTGATGAGTGGGTGGTGGGCTGGCGGTTCCAGACCACCGATGTCTCTGGGGGTGGCAGCCAACCACCTCGGCAGTCCCACACGTACGCCGACCTGTGCAGTGACCCCGCCCCAAGCGCGGGTGCCACAACAATCCGCATCGCGGTGGTCATCGACTACGGCACCGCCGCCGATGCGCCGCCGGGCGAAACTCCGCCGAGCAGTTCGCAAGTGCGGGTGGAATGCGTGAGCGTCCCGGCGGGCAGTCACACCACCGCAGCGATGAGTGCCGCGGGGATCAACCTTCGGGCCGATGCCAACGGCTTCATCTGCGGGATCGACGGCTACCCACGCACCGAGTGCGGCACCACGATCTCCGCGTCGCCGACCGCAGTGCCGAGCAAGACACCCGCGCCCTCGTCGCCAACACCTACATCAGCGGCGTCCTCCCCCACAGCCAAACCCAGCGCGGCTTCACAAACTTCGACCCCGCTGGCAGTAGCAGCGCCAAGCCCTGGGCTACCGAGCACCGGAGGCGCGGCCAGTTCTGCGCCCGCGAGTGCGCCGCTAACCTCCACAACGCCAACGGTTTCCAGCGTTGACCCATCCGCTGCAAACTCAGTTGAGGCCGATCTACCAGCGATAGTTGGCGCCCCTGTCACGACCTCGCAGTCCGGCAGCTTGGTCGGCGTGATACTCGGCATCCTCGGTGTCGCACTACTTGCTGGCTCAGCCTGGTTCACCACTCGTCGACGTGGCGAGGGGCCATGAACCGACGTTCTGCGCACATTCTTGGCGAGAAGGCGGCGCCTCGTTGGACACATCCAGGTGCGTGGTGGGTGTGGGCTCTCGGGCTGGCCACGGCAGCAAGCCGCACCACCAATCCGCTACTGCTCGCCCTGCTCATCGCAGTTGCGGGCTGGGTGGTGAGTCGACGTCGACCCGATGCACCGTGGGCACGCTCGTACGCCGTCTTCCTGCGTCTTGGCCTGGCCGTCATCGCAATCCGGGTGGGCTTCGCTGTGTTGTTGGGCAGTGGCATCGGCACCCATGTGATCGTGACCTTGCCCGAACTACCACTGCCAAGTTGGGCGGCCGGGGTCAGCATCGGTGGTCCGATCACGGCCGAAGAACTGCTCACGGCGCTGTACCAAGGCGCTGTGCTCGCCGCGATGCTCGCGTGCATCGGAGCCGCCAATTCGCTGGCGAGCCCAACCCGGTTGTTAGCCAGCGTGCCGGCGGCGCTCTATGAGGTCGGTGTCGCTGTGATCGTGGCGATGTCCTTTGCGCCACAGCTTGTTGCCGACGTCAGCCGGGTGCGAACCGCACGCCGGCTACGTGGCCGCAGCGATCGAGGCATCCGAGCTCTCGCAGGCTCGGCGATGCCAGTACTCGAAGGTGCCCTCGAGCGAGCCATTGACCTCGCCGCAGCAATGGATTCTCGTGGCTACGGACGGGTGGGCGCTGCCAGCGCTCAGACTCGCCTCATCGCACGAATCCTGTTGCTCGTTGCGCTGATGGGCATCTGCGTCGGTGTCTACGCACTGCTCGACGGCGGCACTCCCGGCGCCCTCGCCCTGCCGCTGCTAGCGCTGGGCTGCATCGCCGCAATCACCGCAATGCTGCTCGCCGGCAGACGAACGGCTCGCAGCCGCTACCGGCCCGACCCCTGGGCCCTACCCGAGTGGCTGGTATCTGCAAGTGGCGTGGTCGCGGGGGCGGTATTCGTCGTAACGTCAATGATTGATCCGATCGCCTTGACCGGACCCACCGCACCACCGGCGTGGCCCGCGTTGCCCCTGCTTCCCGTTGTGGCGCTGATGATCGCGGCACTGCCGGGTCTGGTGACCCCGCTGCCGCCCGGTTCGCGCGCATTCCGCGGGGCGTCGGCAGGCGAGTCGTCGGCAGGCGAGTCGTCGGCGAGCGAGCGCACGACACGTGAGGAGGTCCCGGCGTGATCATCTTCGACGACGTCAGCGTCACGTACGCCGATTCCACTCGGCCGGTGCTCTCGCACGTCAACCTGCAGATACCCGAGGGCGAACTCGTTCTGGTTGTCGGACGCACCGGCTCGGGCAAGTCCACGCTCTTACGCTGTGTCAACGGTCTCGTCCCGCATTTCACAGGTGGCACCCTGTCCGGACGCGTCACGGTTGCTGGCCGCGATACCCGCACTCATCCCCCTCGCGAACTCGCAGATGTTGTCGGCATCGTCCCGCAGGATCCGATGAGCGGATTCGTCACCGACATCGTCGAGGACGAACTCGCCTACGGCATGGAGTCGCTCGGTCTTTCCAGCGACCTGATGCGTCGTCGCGTCGAAGAGACACTTGATCTGCTCGGGCTCGCCCACTTACGCAATCGCTCACTGATGTCGCTGAGCGGTGGTGAGCGCCAACGAGTAGCAATCGGTGCAGTGCTCACCACTCACCCATCAGTGCTCGTCTTGGACGAACCAACCTCAGCCCTGGATCCTGGCGCGGCAGAAGAGGTTTTGGCTGCACTTCAACGACTCGTGCACGATCTCGGTGTCACCGTCCTACTAGCCGAGCACCGCCTCGAACGCGTCGTTCAGTATGCCGATCGAGTCATCGTCGTACCTGGGGACGGCATGCCGATACTGGTCGGCACTCCCGACCACATCATGATCGACGCGCCCGTCGCACCACCGGTTGTCGAGCTTGGGCGCCTGGCCGGTTGGTCGCCGCTGCCACTGTCGGTGCGCGATGCGCGACGTGCAGCCGGCCCGCTACGTGAACGCCTTGCACCTCTGGTTGACGATGCCGCGCGGCGCTCGCGGTCCACCATGCATGTCATTGCCGGCACTCCGGCACTCTCACTGTCCGATGTGTCAGTTCGCCACGGGCAAGTGCACGCACTTCGTGGCATCAACGTCGCGGTCGACAAGGGCGAGATCGTTGCTGTGATGGGACGCAATGGAGCCGGGAAATCGACCCTGCTCGGCACCCTGGTCGGACTCCACACACCAGGTTCGGGCAGTGCGAGTGTGGGCGGTTCCGCACCCTCATCGCTTAAGGGTCGCTCACTCATTCGTCGCGTGGGCCTTGTGCCTCAGGAGCCCACCCACCTCCTCGTCGCCGATAGCGTCGGCGAGGAATGCCGAGCAACCGATCACGACTGCAATCTGACTCCGGGTACTACGCGGACAGCCCTTGATCGTCTCGCTCCCGGGGTCAGCGACGACATGCACCCACGCGACCTTTCCGAAGGTCAGCGCCTTGCTCTTGCCCTAGCCGTCGTGCTTGCTGCGGATCCCCCGGTATTGCTGCTCGACGAGCCCACCCGCGGCCTGGACTACGCAGCGAAGAAGCAACTCGTCAGCACGCTGAGATCCCTTGCCGCAGAGGGTAGATGCGTCCTACTCGCTACGCACGACGTCGAGCTGGTCGCCGAGGTCGCCACTCGGGTGCTGGTACTTGCCGACGGCGAGATCGTCGCCGATGGCCCCGTCACTGACGTGGTCATGGGCTCGCCGATGTTCGCGCCGCAGATCAGCAAAGTTCTCTCGCCGCAGCCTTGGCTCACCGTCGCTGAAGTTGCCGCTGCACTGGAGCCTGCGTCATGACCATGCTCGCGCCCCGACCCGCGTCGACGGTCACACCGACAGCTAAACGAAGGAACACTCCCCCTACAGCGCCTCCGCAAGCTCGACAACAACAGACCCACGCGGTGCGCATCGGACGCCGCACCAGTGTGGCGATCGGCCTGACCACCGTGATCGGCCTCGTTGCCTTCGGCTGGCCGCTCGTGGCCGGCACGTCGTCGATCCTCGTCGCACACGCATCCGATGCGCCTTGGCTTTTCGCGTTGTTGCTCGCGCTGGTCCTCGCCGTTGTCCTCGCTGAGGTCGCCGACGGAGCACTCGACGCTAAAGGTGTCGCCCTACTCGGTGTGCTCTCGGCCACCGCTGCCGCCTTACGTCCCTTTGGTAGTGGTCACGCTGGATTCGAGCCAATGTGGATCGTGGTGGTGCTCGGTGGGCGAGCACTTGGCCCAGGCTTCGGTTTCTGCCTCGGGTCAATCGGCATGTTTGCCTCTGCCGTGCTTACCGGCGGAGTTGGCCCGTGGCTGCCTTTCCAGATGCTTGGTGCGGCCTGGATTGGGCTTGGCGCGGGCCTGCTACCGCGAGCATCAGGTCGACGTGAACTCGCACTGCTCGCCGGCTACTCGGGCATCGCTTGTATTGCCTACGGCTTCCTGTTGAACCTGTGGTTCTGGCCATTCCTGACCGTCGATTCGGGGTTCCCCGCTGCGCTGTCGTATGTGCCGGGTGCAGCAATGGTCGACAATCTGCACCACTGGCTGCTGTTTTGTCTGACCACATCTTTGGGCTTTGACCTACCCCGAGCCGCATTGACCATCGCGCTGGTGTTCATCGCCGGCAGACAGGTACTCACTGCACTGCGGCGCGCCTCACGTCGCGCGGCTTTCCATGTCCCAGTTGTCTTTACCGCATCCGACGATGCTGCTGCGCCCTGATGCAGGTCGTGGTTCTGGGTACCGGATCAGCCGACGGTTGGCCAAACGCCTGGTGCAGATGCCGATCATGCGAGTGGGCCCGCACTGCAGGCAAGATCAGGGCTACCACCTCGGTGCTCATCGACGGCCAACTCTTAATCGATTGCGGCCCCGATACCGCTCTGGCGGCAGACCGTTGCGGGATCGGCCTGGCAGAGGTCACCACAATGCTCATCACACATGCCCACTCCGATCACCTCGCACCCGAGGCACTGCTTGCCAGATCCTGGGCCGCCCCTGATCGCAGTCTTCGCATCATCGGGCCGCCGACCGCGATCGAGATCTGCAGACCGTGGATCGGGCCCGACGACCGAGTGTCCTTCACCGTGGTAGTGCCCGGCGACGTCATCACCCTCGACGGAGACCGCGAAGGCACCACCGTGCGAGTGCTGGCTGCAGCTCACGACGTCGGCACCGACGAACTCACCGCCGATGCCGTCCTCTACTACCTCACCGACCGCGACGGGCATCGCCTCGTACATGCGGCCGACACCGGGCCACTACCCGATGAAACCATCACAGCGTTGCGTGACTCAGCGCTCGACCTACTCCTGCTTGAGGAGACGTTCGGTACGCGCACCGGCCATGGCACCGGGCACCATGACCTCACGACATTCCCTCGTGATCTGGCTCGCCTTCGCGAGGTGGGCGCAATCACGTCCAATACCGATGTCATCGCCGTGCACCTCTCGCACTACAACCCGCCGGCCCCAGAGCTCGAACAGATCCTCGGCGAATGGAACGTGCGTGTCGTCGACGACGGCACGCTGCTCAACATCGGCGATCACCATGGTGCTCGCGCGTTGCGCACCTCGCCGTCGCGGACGCTTATTGTCGGCGGGGCCAGATCAGGAAAATCGCATGCAGCAGAACGACTTCTGGCTGCTGAGCCAGTGGTGCGGTACGTCGCAACCTCGGGCTCTCGCGTCGACGACTCAGAGTGGGTCGCGCGAGTAGCCCTGCATCAACAACGCCGGCCCGCTACGTGGACGACTCATGAGACAACCGATCTGATCGGCATCCTTACCAGCCACGAAACATCACCACTGTTGATCGACTGCCTTTCGCTATGGCTAGCGGCCCAACTCGATTCCGCTGACGTGTGGGGCACCGAAAGCGCAACGCCAGCAAGGAATCACGCGCTCGGAATAGTTGACGATGCGATCGACTCACTCGTGGCTGCCCTGCGCACGACGAGCCTGCGTGTGGTGCTGGTGAGCAATGAGGTCGGCAGCGGAGTGGTGCCAGAGCATGAGTCGGGGCGACTCTTCCGCGACCTGCTCGGCATCCTCAATACCCGAGTTGGCGCCGAATGCGACGACGTCACACTGGTGGTTGCGGGCCGGAGCCTGCGATTGTGATTTCGTCGCGCATTCGTTCTCGATCCCTACCCACATCGGAGTTCCAACGGTGACCGACCCAATCGACCTAGAGGCCTTGAGCGAGCGCGTTGTCGCGCCCGATGAGGATGCCCTCGAAGCCGCGAAAGCGCGCCACCTAATCCTGACCAAGCCGACAGGCGCACTAGGCCGACTCGAGGAACTCTCACTGTGGCTTTCGTCAGTTCAAGCGGTGTGCCCACCGCGTCCGCTTGAACGGGTAAGAGTGGTTGTGTTCGCTGGGGATCACGGCATAGCGCGCACTGCCGCAACCAGCGCCTACCCACCCGAGGTCACGGCGCAGATGGTGCTCAACTTCCTCGCCGGTGGCGCAGCAGTCAACGTGCTTGCCCGTCAGAACGGCGCGACCGTACGAGTAGTTGATATGTCAGTCGACGCAGATTACGTCGAGCTCGGAGCCACCGTGCCCGACGAGGTCACCCGATACCGGGTACGTAGGTCGTCGGGTTCGATCGACCGCGAGAACGCGTTAACCCGCGAGGAAGCCGAGCAGGCGTTCGCGGCCGGCATTCAGATCGCCGACGAAGAGATCGATGGCGGCGCCGATCTGCTCATCCCCGGCGACATGGGTATCGGCAACACCACGCCAGCTTCGGCCATCATCGGCTTGCTCGCCAGCCAGGATCCGGCCAGCGTGGTCGGTCGAGGCACCGGAATCGACGATCTCACCTGGATGCGCAAGACCGCAGCGGTGCGAGATGCGATGCGACGGGCCCGGCGGCTCAAGTCCGACCCAATCGAACTGCTCGCCACCATCGGTGGCGCCGACATCGCAGCGATGACCGGCTTTCTCGTGCAAGCAGCGGTACGTAAAACACCCGTACTGCTCGACGGAATCGTCTCGTCTGCGGCAGCACTGGTTGCCCATCGCGTGGCCTGGCGTTCGACCGGATGGTGGCAGGCGGGTAGTCGGTCGACCGAGCCCGCGCAGCAGGCCGCCCTTGAACGCCTCTCACTCCAACCCATCGTCGACTACGGACTTCGGCTCGGCGAAGGCACGGGCGCACTCATCGCGCTGCCCGTACTCGTTGCAGCCGGCGCGATCCTGCGCGAGATGGCCACCTTCGAACAGGCTGGCGTGTCTGATCGGGCGAGCAACGATCACCCGGGCGATGAGCCCGCAGGCGACGAGTGATGCCTGACGCACTACGCCTGGCGTTGGGAACACTCACGTCGATCCGCGTGCCCAGCCCCGAGCACATAGATCGGCGAACTGCGCGGCACGGAATGACCCTGGCACCGCTGGTCGGCCTCGCGCTGGGCTCGCTCGCGGCGATGGTCCTGGACTTAGTCCGCCTGATCGCACCGGGAACCCGCCCGCAACTTGGGGTCGACTTCGTGGCCGCCGCGCTAGCGATCAGCGCGCTCGCATATCTCACCCGTGGACTCCACCTCGACGGTCTTGCCGATACCGCAGATGGCATGGGAGTCAAGGGATCTGACGACACAGCGACAAGAGCGCGCCGACTAGACGTCATGCGTGCACCAGACATCGGGGCATTCGGCGTGATCACCGTGGTTCTCACCCTCATCATCCAGATCGCGGCGCTCACGCTGTGCTCCGTAGTAGGCGCCGGCACGGTGGCGCTGATCCTCGCGGTAACCACCTCACGACTTGCTGCCACATGGTGTTGCACCCCACCCGTTCGAGCGGCTCGAGCCGATGGGCTCGGCGCCCTGGTGGCAGGCGCAGTACCAATCAGGGTCGCGGCGCTGCTGACCGCCGCTGTCATCGCGCTTGGTGTACTCCTCGGGCTCGTCGATGACGACCGCAACACCAGGCTCGTAGTCGCGCTCGTAATCGCAGCTATCGCCGGGCTCGTGGTCACCGCTTTCGCGGTTCGACGGTTCGTCAGTCGGTTCGGCGGTGTGACCGGAGATGTCATGGGCGCCGCTGTCGAGATCTGCACCACTGTCGTCCTAGTGATCGTGGCGATCGCAGCCTGACCCGACTCTCGGTGCGGCCGGTGCGGCGGTGCTGCCAGCAGCCAGCAGCCAGTGGCCATGTGATCGACGTCACGCCGACGTGTGGCACAAACGTGGCGCAGGTCACGCGCTCTTGGTCAGAGGCATCACCTGATGTCGGGAACGATTTACCCATGACTTCTTCGTCCCCCACATTGACCCTGGTCCACGACAGCAGCAACGTTGCAGCGACCGCCGCCAACGATCAGGCAGCGGCCGGCGTGCGCGATGCCCGCTCCAACACCCGCTTCTTCGTCACGTGCTACGTGCTGCTCGGCCTTGGAATCGCCATCGCGATGGGCGTCTTCGGACTCGTCGCCTACGACCACTCCGCTTCACAGACTCAGGCCACGTCATCGGTTTCGGCCCAGAAGTAAGCCCACTTAGACAACTCCGTCAGGCGCCTTCCGGATTTTCCGGGGGGCGCCTGACGCGTGTCTGCCGCGGGGTTGCGGCTCAGGGCGTCACCATGAAGTGGTGAACCCCGACTTCTGGACGCACCTGGCCACGATGGACACCGGTCTGCTGGAGAAGGTCTTCCGCACAGCGGTGGTCTACTTCGCAATCGCGATCCTGCTGCGCGTCGTTGGCAAACGAAACCTCGCGCAGGTCAACACTTTCGACCTCGTCGTCATCTTGTTGCTCTCCAACGTCGTGCAGAACGCCATCATCGGCCCCGACAATTCGCTGCTCGGTGGCCTTATCGGCGCAGCCGTGCTCATCGGCATCAACAACCTGGTCGTACGACTCACCGCTCGCAACGAACGACTGGCTCGCTGGCTTGATGGCACACCCACCGAATTCGTCCATGACGGCGTCTATGACCCCGACGCAATGGCCGAGCTCTCGCTGCGCAAGGCCGATGTCGACGCCGCCCTACGTCATCAAGGCGTGACGTCAATCCAGGACGTGCAACTGGCCACCCTTGATCCCAACGGCGCGATCACGATCAGCCTCGAACCTTCAGCGCAACCAGCCACCAAGGCTGACATCGACGCGATCATGGCCCGACTCGATGCGATGAGCCGATAAGCCGATCAGCTCGGCAGCTGTTCGCTAGCGCGTAGCGGTCGCGACGAACGGCGGAGACTTAACCGCGAAACGTGAGGGTCGTCCGCGCACATCGACGATCACTTCACTGCCCTCTACAACTCCTGCGTCGGTACTAATCAAAGCCAGCGCGATTCCCTCCTTGCGGGTGGGGCTGAACGTGCCGCTGGTGACCTCGCCAATCACTTGGCCATCAACCGAAAGCACCTGCATGTGCGCACGCGGAATCCCGCGCTCGAGCGCCACTAGTCCCATCGATCGTCGCCTCGGCCCGGCAGCCTTCTCGGCGAGCAACGCCGCGCGGCCCTTGAACTCGGGCTTATCCCAGCCAACCGCCCAGCCCACCCTCGCCTGGACGGGCGTGATCTGGGGAGAAAGGTCCTGGCCGTGCAGTGGGTAACCCATCTCAGTGCGCAAGGTGTCGCGAGACCCGAGCCCGCACGGCAGAACCCCGAACTCAGCTCCGAGCTCAAGCAGTGAATCCCACACGGCGCCAACCGATTCCCACGGTACGACAAGTTCGTAGCCGAGTTCGCCCGTATATCCGGTGCGACAAACGGTGATCGGCACTCCGTCGCGATCGGCCGTGTCGAATGCCATGTAGTCCATGCCGCTGGGCAGGCCCAAGGCTTGGATGAGCTCGGCTGAACGCGGGCCTTGCACGGCGAGCACACCGAAATCTTGGTGCTGATTGACGACCGTGATTCCGGCGGGAGCAGCCGAAGCGAGAACGGCCACGACTGCTGAATTGTTCGAGGCATTGGGAATCAGGAACACATCGTCATCAGCGCGGTAGTAGACGATGAGATCGTCGATCACTCCACCATCGTCGGCGCAGAGCAGCGAGTACTGGGCACGCCCAGGACCTATGCGACCCAAGGCATTGGTCAGCACTGAGTCAAGGAACGCAGCCGCACCTGGCCCCGCTACTGAGGCCTTACCCAAGTGTGAAACGTCGAAGATCCCAACGCGCTCACGAACTGCGGTGTGCTCACCCACAACGCCCGAGTACTCAAGGGGCATGGACCAGCCACCGAAGTCACCGAGCTTGGCACCTAAGGCCACATGTCTATCGTGGATAGGAGAGAACAACTCACCCGCAGCATCACTCATGGTCGCCAACCTACGCCGATGAGCCCACTCACAAGACGCGGCGCGCGATCTCCCGATAGGTTTCACTCAGCCGATCCGAATGCCCCAAGGAGTCCCCGTGACGACGCTAGCCCTTTCTTCTGCCGATCTTGCCACCCTCACCGCCGACGCATTGATCATCGCTGTCGCTCCCGCCGGGGGTCGCCGAAAGGGCGCAGTCCTCGTTGGAGCAGCTGCAGGACTCAAGGCCGTGCCCAAGCGTCGACTCGAAGAGGCACTCGCTGCTCTTGGCGCCACCGGCAAGACGGGCGAGGTCGTGAAGGTACCCGGCACCGGAATCTCCGCCGCGCAGGTCGTGGTAGCCATCGGGATCGGCACGGGCCCTTGGTCTGACGAAGCCCTGCGCCGAGCCGCCGGCAACGCCACGCGCGCACTCGCCGGAGCCAAACGAGTTGTGGTGGCGTTCCCCGTCGAAACTGCCTCTGCCATCGACGCTATCGCCCAGGGCGCCGCGATGGGCGCGTACTCGTTCACTGCGTTCCGAGTCGATACCAAGGCGAGCCAGAAGGCGCCGGTAGATCGCATCACCGTGCATGTCGGCGACGCCAAGAACAGTGAGTCATTGGCCGCCATCTCACGCGGACGAACCATCGCCGCTGCAGTTAACTTTGCCCGCGACCTCATCAACACTCCCTCCGGTGACCTTCCGCCAGCCAAGCTGGCACAGGCAGCGGTCGACTCCCTCGAAGGACTGCCGGTAGAGGTCGAGGTGCTCGACGAACTCCAGCTCGCAGCAGGTGGC